>Ga0213881_10001290_pt1 | contig 12296 bp, 10 predicted proteins | sample BarmaccoBMER_R08_FD_160104 | JGI IMG/M metagenome (GOLD analysis project Ga0213881, IMG submission 160104) | Barbacenia macrantha exposed rock microbial communities from rupestrian grasslands, the National Park of Serra do Cipo, Brazil - ER_R08 ... | reverse complement strand
TCCATGGGCACAGCATATGCCTTATAAAGACCTATGATTTGCATCAAATTTTCTGGAGTGTCTGGCAGCATTGCACCGCCTGCTTCCAAGCGATGAATAACTTCAGCAAATTCATGGCGGGAAGGGGGAATTTTAGTTGCAGGATTTATTGGAGCTTGTACCATTTGAGTTTCCTCTTTAAATTTGGTTAAAATGCTTTGTTCTAGAATGCATGATAATTGCTAGTTGATAATAGTTAATTGATGAAATTAACTATTATCAACTAACTATTAACGATTTACCTTTCGATAGCTGGTGCTTCGACCGCGGCTACTTGCTGCTCGTTATCAATTTGCACGGTGGCAACCATTGCCGCAACTGTAGACTCACTCCAACGCACTAGCCAAGTGGGTTGGAGTCCTAGAAAGAAGATGACGACAGCCAAAACCAAAGCGGGGATTTCCTCTGGCAATTTAACTTTGGGATAGTACGCTGTGTTGTTGTCTAGTTTGCCAAAACAAGTACGATTGAGCAAGATTACGAAGTAAACCGCTGTTAAGCCAGTACAAACAACACAAACAAGTGTCGGCAATGGGAAAACCGAGTACGAGCCTTGCAGTACTAAAATTTCAGCGACGAAGCCTGCCATACCGGGAATACCAGCACTAGCCATTCCTCCTAAAACGAGGAGAGCACTAGTCAGCGGCAGACCTCGAACAGGACTCATCAAACCATTGAGGACGTCCAATTCACGAGTGCCAACTTTGGTTTCAATAACACCCACCAGATGAAACAGGATTGCTAAAATCAGACCGTGAGCCACCATTTGGGCGACTGCCCCAATCAGGCTGATCTCGGTAGCGGCAGCAGCTCCCAACAGCACATAGCCCATGTGTCCTATCGAACTATATGCAACCATGCGTTTGATATCTTTTTGGGCGATCGCTGTCAGTGCCCCATAAACAGCACTAATTGCTCCTATGATTGCTAAGCCTGGAGCCACAAGGGCCCAAGTTTCAGGAAACAGCCCTAAACCAAACCGCACCAAGCCATAAGTGCCTAACTTTGCCAGTATCCCACCTAAGAGAATTGCAACTGGTGGGGAAGCCTCAACATAAGCATCAGGTAACCAAGTATGTAAAGGAACTAGGGGGATTTTGATGCCAAAACCCACCAGCAACATTGTTAACAGAATCAGTTGCGTTGTTAAGGGTAATCCGGCGGTGATTATTGCCTTGTAGTCAAATGTGGAGGAACCACTAAGCCAAGCTAAGCCCAGGAATGCAGCTAAGATGAGGATTCCAGAAACAGCCGTATATATGAGAAACTTCATGGCTGCGTAACCACGTTGAGGCGTTCCACCCCAGATGGCAATCAACAGATAGAAGGGAATCAGTTCTAACTCGTAGAACAGGATAAATAGCAGCAAGTTCTGTGCTAAAAATCCGCCGACAATCCCAGCGTTTACTGACAGGATTAAGGCATAGTAAAGTCGGGGACGTTCCACAGATTCATTACTGCTATAGATGGCAATCCACGTCAATATTCCTGCTAAAGCGAGTAGTGGTAAAGATAGACCATCAACACCAAGATGATAGTTTAAGCCAAGGGTCTCAATCCAGGGGAAAAGCTCGGAAAACTGTATTGCCGGGTTGCTGATGTCAAATTGACTGAATAGTACGACTGTCCACACTAGAAGGCTACTGGCAACAGCCAGGGCTAGGAAACGTGCCCGACTCGCAGACAAACCAGGCCAGAACCCAACGAGAGCGGCACCTAAAACAGGCAACCAAATCAATGCACTCAGCATAGAAATTTATTAGCGATGGTTGTAGATCGAAGTGAATTCAAAGAGTGAGGAGTCAAGAAAAATCTTGACTTTAACCTATCAATTTAGGGGAAAAGATTGAACGAAAGATGAGACAAGAATGGCCAGCCTAACATCATTCCCAATAAACCTACCCCGCACAAGATAGTGAAAGCATAAAATTGGGATTGCCCAGATGTACTGTATTTCAAGCTCTCTCCACTGAAAATGGAGGCTAATCCGACAAAGTTAACTAGACCATCTACCAAGTAGCGGTCAATGAGTGCGATGACGTTGGAAACCAAACCAACCCCAAAAACAATAGTTATGCGGTAAATTTCAGCTGAGTAAAAGTCGTAGGCAAAAAAGTCTTGCAGAGGTTTCCAGAAAAGTTGGACGGGTTTGGACACCATCCTACCTAGATAGATAATACTGGCGATGCTGCAACCAAAAATGGTGGACCAAGTTAGCAGTAAACCAACATCTTTATACACTCTATCCCAGTCTGGTAGCAGTGATAAGCTTTGTAATACTAAGGGAAGATGGAGGGTGAAGCCCAACAAAACCATCATTGGCAAAATCATCGGCCAGTGAACTTCAGGCGATCGCTCAGTCATTTGCTTGGCTTGATTGCCAAAAATTAAACAGAACACTCTGGTTAAACTGAAAGCAGTCAAAGCATTGACCACCAGCAAGACTCCGACTAGCCAAGGTCGAGTGTCCCATAAACTATCAGCTAGTTTGAGCAATGCCCAAAAGCTACCCAAGGGTGGAAAAGCTAGCAACCCAGCTCCCCCAACCAAAAACGCTAATCCCGATATAGGACGATGGGACCACAGACCTCCCATCTGGGTTAAATCTTGAGTGATGTTGTTCCAAACAATTGCACCAATGCTCATAACCAGAAGGCTGCTCCCCACGGCATGAGTTAAAACCAATAACAGAGCGGCATCGCTGTGCCCTGTACCTACTGCGATAAAAACTAATCCCATGTAGGCACTAACGGAATAGGACAAGGCGCGTTTTGCGTCAATTTGGGCGATCGCAATCAAAGTTGCACCCACAGCTGTTACAGCCCCGATATAGACTATTGTTGCCATAACCACGGGCGAAAGTGCTAACACAGGTTCTAGCTTAACCAGTACCCAAGCTCCAGTTGCAACTACTACCGAGTTCCGCAAAATCGTGCTGGGAATTGGTCCTTCCATTGCCTCATCCAACCAGAGGTGCAATGGAAACTGGGCGCACTTACCCATTGGTCCAGCTACCAAAGCTAAACCCACTAGAGTCATGATCTTGGGATCTACGCTATTCGTAGTTGCCCACTGCGCTAGCTCAGTAAAGTTCCAAGTTCCTGCAAGCGGATACAGGGCAAGTACTCCCATCAACAGCAGCAAATCTCCTACCCGCTTGGTTAAGAAAGCATCTCTAGCACCTGTAACTACCAAAGGCTGACTGAACCACAGCCCCACTAGTAGATAAGTCCCTAGGGTCAGAATTTCCAGAATAATGTAGCTGAAAAACAACGAGTTGCAGAGGACCAATCCACACATCCCAGCTTCAAACAGTGCCAGCAAGGCGTAAAAGCGTGCCCAGCCCCAGTCCATCTCCATATACCCGATTGCATAGGTCTGTGCCAGCAGGTTAATTCCAGTGACTAGGACTGTGGCAGCGATGGTGACTGAAGAGATTTCCACAGGGAAGGAAAGATCCAAATTGGCGACCGTTAGCCAAGGAATCAGCAACTCTTGTGGAGGCTGATTCCAGCTTGCGAAGAGTGCAACTAAGCCATGGAGGAAAGCCAACAAGGTCATTAACAAGTTTACGTAAGCAGCAGGTCGTGGTCCCGTGCGACGAGTAATTCCGGGAACCCAAGCAATGCTCAAAATAGCACCAAGCAGCGCATAGCAGGGAACCAGCCAAATAGTCTGGAGGAGGAAATGAACCATTGGTTTTTATCTATCTTGTCTATTGATTTGATGATATTGCAAAAGGATCATAGTGAAAAGTATTAATCAATAATAATTACTATAGACTCTATCTATAGAACATCGAGCCTCTTAAGGAGTATGGAAATTGAAGCACTTCACTCTTCATCAGCTACAAGTCTTTGAAGCGATCGCTCGCTCCGGTAGCTTTACCCGCGCAGCAGAGGAACTATGTCTAACCCAACCGACAGTCTCCCAACAAATTAAGCAACTTACCAAAGCGGTGGGTCTGCCATTGTTTGAGCAGTTAGGTAAGCGCCTCTATCTTACAGATGCTGGTCAGGAAGTTCTAACAGTGTGCCGAGATATTTCTGAGCGGCTATCCCAGTTAGAGATGACACTGGCAGATCTCAAAGGATTAAAGCAGGGGGAACTGCGGTTGGCTGTGACAACAACCGCCAAATATTTTGTGCCACGTTTACTAGGACCATTTCGTCAACGTTATCCAGGAATCAAGATCTCCCTCAAAGTCACAAACCGTCAACGCTTACTGGAGCGCCTGAGTGAAAATCTTGATGATCTCTATGTTTTGGGACAACCACCAGACAATCTTGATATCACTCTACGTCCGTTTCTAGAAAATCCCTTGGTTGTTGTGGCACCACACAATCACCCGCTAGCGCAAGAGAAGAGTATCCCCCTACAGCGCTTAGCTAAAGAGCCGTTTATTATGCGTGAACCTGGTTCTGGGACTAGGATGGCAGTGGAGCGTTTCTTTGCTGAGAATAGGGCTGCAATCAACGTGGAAATGGAGATTGGCAGTAATGAGGCGATTAAGCAGGTGATTGTGGGCGGTTTAGGAGTATCGATCTTGTCGCGCTATGCTTTGGCACTCGAAGGGACAAAAGGTCCACTCACTATTCTGGATGTGGAGGGATTTCCGCTGCAATTGCATTGGTACGTCCTTTACCCTTCTGGCAAACAACTGTCCGTTGTTGCTCGCACTTTCCTGGAGTATCTACTCAATGATGGCAAGCACCTTGCGGCTCAGGTAGATCTAGCAGTCTCATCAAAGTCGTAATTAGAAGAGGACAAGGGGATATAAAGAGTGGTTATTCGGGGCAAACTTGTCTATATACCGCTTCAGTACGTATGTACTGTTAAAGTATAGATCAAGTCTATTGCAAACATCACAAATTCCGTATTAGCTCTATGATCTCTCAAGGTATCATTAAGTCAGCGACAAGTCCTTGAGCTTCAGGCAACATACACAATTACGAGGTAGTCTAAAAAATGGAAGCAACAACATTTCAGCTAGTCTTTATGAGTGTGATGTCAACTTGGTTTACGGCTCTCTTGCTTGGGTACTTACTCAACACTTTTTTAACAGTAGTTTCAAATAGGAGCTGACTCGGTGTAGTTTGAGATACAGAGTCAGGTGCAAATCTGCGTCTCAATTGATCTAGAGTCTCTGGTAGACATTGGTATGTCTGGATCGAGCGCTAGATTACTAGATCCGACACGGCTCCTGTTCGATTTGCAACGAGGTAATGAAATTGCCCAACGCTTCTCTGGCTGCTTGGAACCAGAGGTGATTGCTCGTCAGGTAACTGATGGTTTGGTTGAGCAGTTCGGCTGTGCGTTTGCCCGGATCTGGCTGCTAGAACCCGACCAAGCTATCCTGAAACTGGTTGCTTCCTCCGGTATGTATACTCGGACAAATGGCTCGTTTGCCAGGGTACCGATGGGAGCCTACAAAGTTGGCAAAATTGCTCAAAACCGTATTTCTTTTCTGAGTAACAACTTAGCGAATGAGCCTTGGGTTGCGGATAGGGATTGGGCAATTGCCAACAATATTCGAGGTTTCGCTGGTTATCCCCTAGTGCTCCAAGACAGAGTCGTAGGAGTTTTAGCTACCTTTAGTCATCATGCTATGGCACCAGAGTTTCTGGAGGTTTTGCAGACCCTCAGTACAATAGTGACCATTGCGTTAGATACTGCTTTGCAGTACCAGCAGGAAAAGCAAACCTGGCACATCAAAGCCTATAGCCCATCCCTGAGTCACCTTGCTCTATCGGACCAGTTAGCCACAATTCTGAGTTCTACCCGGTTAACACTAGTCGGTACTGAGCAGCCTCTCACCCTATCTCTGACACATGTATTTCTGCAAGCGGCAGAAACCTTGAACATAATTGGGTGTGCCTACTGTCGGTTGATCTATGACACAGAAGCTGTGGTACTAGAAGCAATTGTTCCTGCTCCTGCTATTTCATTTTGCGAACAAATAGACTGGGTACAGTCTGCTTTGGGTGAGTTGTTTTTCACAGTTTCCTGTCTAGGTGGAGTGTTACAAACCCAAACAGGTGTCGACGAGAGAGTTATCCAAATTTTACTCAAAATTCCCTACCCTTGCTGTGCTTTGGGGTGTCGTATGCACATCCGTTGCACTCTCCCAGTTTTGCAATTGGCATTTACTCACCTCTCTTTTTTGGCAGGATTGACAGTCTGCAATACAACTAACGCAGATATACCTTTACTCACAGACGATATCACTCAGGTACAAACTGCTAAACAAGTGCTATGGATTGAGCAAGGAAGGCAGGCTTTACCGAAAGGAATTAAGGCTAAAGTTGACTTGTCAACTAGTCCTAAGCAATTGCGAGAGGCGGTAGAGGCAGTTGTCCATGGTAAACTCTGGGGAATCGAGCCTGATATCCAGGTGCAGCAACTGCTCTCAGAACGAGAGATAGAAATTATGACCCTACTAGCTCAGGGTTTACGCGATCGCGATATTTCCGGCAGCTTGAAGATCAGCGAGAGTACAGTCAAGTTTCATATTAATAACGTCCTTGCTAAGCTCAAGGCACGCACCCGTTACCAGGCACTCCATCAGGTAATTGTGAACGGCTGGGTTCAGTAGTTTAGGTAGAGTCTGATGAGTAATCTAAGATAGAGGTATAGCCCATCGCAACCTTAACCTGGGTCAGAATATGAAAGTTTTAGGGCTAGTCCTGTCTACCCTGCTCCTGTTAGTAACGCCAGCCCTGGCAGCTGAGTATCAGGGTAGGAGTATTGATGGCAGGAAGTTTGCTGCCAAAGCTTATTACAGTGCAACTGGTGGAGTTTATCAAGTTCAAGTTCGATTCAATCGCAATCGAGCAACCATCTATTTTGACGATGGAAGTCAAACAACTATTAAATTAAGGCGGCGAGTTATAACTGATCCAAGCGATATTGAAGGATTTGGGAGACTCGGACAATTCTATTTAGGTGGTATATTTAGTGCCGGACTAGACTATACCAATACTCAGGACTATTTGAGTAACCGTCAACCGCCTACTACACCACAAGCACTCCAAGGTTTCTGGAGAATTAGCTTAGACTCAAAAGATCTGAGTACACTGAGCAACTACCCATTGTTACGACACTCTGCACAGCGTCCAAATAGTTCTAAGGAGTGACCTTCGAGAGTAAAATTCGTAGTATCAGCAATGGTAGCGAATAGTTCAGGTGGTAGACACACACTCACCTCAACGATGCGCTGGCACTGAGTACATGTGACATGGTGGTGATGGCTACCGCCACACAAGCGGTAACGCTGCCCACCGTCGGCAGCAGGTAAACAGTGAAATAGTCCCTGGCTCATCAACACTTCCACAGCACGGTACACAGTTGCGCGTCCGAGCTTCGGGTCGATATCTCGCAGCTCCTGCCAGAGAGCATCTACTGTGAAATCGGCTCGACTCGACGCCAACATCGCCAGTTGTTCTGCAATTAACTGGCGCGGACGAGTCGTGCGTAACCCGAGCGTCTCGAACAGTGCCAGGATACTTTCAGTCGTTACTGGCACATGTTCGTCTGCATGAATGTTCAACCTGTGATTGCTCCCCAACTCCTGATACTTGTCTGCTATTTCCATTGCTTTATTTTAGAACAGCACCAGCAGCGGCAGCGGCGGCGACCACTCCAGGAGCCTTACAAACATTGCTTGGGACTTGTTTTGTCAATCGACAAAATGCCGCAGTCAGCAAATTCGCATTACTGAGAATAGGCTGGGCAATCGAGCTATTAGTAGTTTGTAGCTGTTCTGCGACCTGCTGCCAGGAAAGATTTTGTAGAATTTCAGGACTGACTGGAGTCCCACTTTGAACATAGCGTCCACCAATATAGATAAACGGAATTCCTCCAGGACTGAAACTGTAAGGAGGGACATCAAACTTTGCTAGTAAGCTGTCCTGGCTAGGGGTAGGCTTTTGCAGTGGCTGCCCCTCACGATCCTGCAACTCTACAGGTGTGAAAGTTAGGTATGAACTTTTGTAACTAGACTGGTAAAAACTGAAGGTGGGAGTATCAGGAAAGTTGTCAGTCGGGCTTGAGCGCATATACTTCAAACCGTCAAATTCACCGAAGCGCAAAAGTGCCAATGTCAGTGACCACCGGAGACTAGCACAAAAGGGACAGTAATCAGCTCCTATGTAGAGAACTTCTGGTAGTTTACCTGGAGGCTTGGGAGTGCTTACCCCTGGTGGGATAGCACGTAGCAGAATCTGGTTAGGTTTGACAGTATATGTTAGCCCTTGCTGACTAGCCTGCTTGAGGGAATTTAAGAAATTGCTGCTGATAGGCTGGTCAATTTCAGCAGCTCTGGCAGTTGTGTGAATAGGGCTGTAAACCCACAATGTGCCAATCAGCGTCACTATCGCTACTATAATACCGATAAAAACTAACTGTCCTCTGTCTAACCAATCTCGCCCAACTACTGCCAAAATAAACAGACTAAAGCTAAATAAAGCCGAGACAATGCAGTACGGACAAACGGCATGAATTTGAAAAGCTAGCAGATACATGAGGTATCCGCTAAAGATCATCATAGCCGTAGCGCCAATAAACAGCAGCAAGGCTGTCAATTGCTCTAAATTACCTTGTTGTTGCCTTTTGCGAAAACGCAACAGCAATGGTCCCAAAGCTAGAACTGCCATTGTGATGTAAGCAAGGCAGCCCCAGAGCGATAACGGGACTCCTAGCACAGTGGCATATGGACCATTAAGCACTTGCTCGCAGCCCTTGATAGGACAAGCAGTTGCTTGATCGAGTAACTTGCTGGCAGTTAGATAGCCAGTTGTTAGAGCCCCTGCGGTTGCAATCCCTCCCATCAAAGGACGCGACCAGCGATAGATCCAGGGGGTATGGCGATGACGTGTTCTGATCATGAGTTTGATATTTATAGCAGTTTCAGTAATTAATTGTTTGTTTTGCAGTGGGCTTGTGACCCATAACTAAAGTTTCTCTGATTCTTTTTATCCCTAGCTCCTTCTTTTTCATACCTCAGATATATGGTCAAGGGCAAGAGATTGTTTTATTACTCAGAGTCATCTTGACTTGACTGGGAGATGGCTTTGAGTTTGGTATAGAACTCTGAACTATCTTCTGGTGGGGTAAATTGTTGAATCGGGCAATAATTATGACTCCCTGACGATCGCGGGTTGTGGTTACTGGTCTTGGCATAATTTTTATACCCCACTTTTCCACCCATCTGCTTTTTAGTAGGTAAGGCTTTAACAGTGGTGTCAACCACGGGCATGTCTCTTGGGTAGAGGGGCTGAGGAGAATTGGATTGCTCCCTCCTTTCTTTGACTAACTCGAACTGGAGAGAATCACCGGGAGCTGCGTCGCCTGCGCCTTTTTCCTGACGTTCTCCCGGAGGTTCCCTCCAAGAGAGCAGTTGGTTGTGCCTTGTCTCCTGTCTAGTGACATTAACAGGGACAGATGGAGAAGAACTGTGCATCTGGGGAAAATCACGACATACAAGGCGCTCGAATTCATAGTTGTAATGATGCATTGTCTGACCCCGCCGTTGCCAAAACGCTAGAATCTGTTCGACTGAGACGGCTTTGTAACGTCCTTGATATAGTGCCTCAATGACGCTTTGACATACCCAGCTGGCTGGGTAGTCTTTGAGCCAGTGCTGAGTGAGTTCGCTGGCTGTCTGACCGCCCAAGTCAAAACTATAGTGGATTAATAGCGCGACTACAAAGTCAGTCACTAAATCTAAGTCGAGATCAAACACATTAATTAAGCAGCAGACAGTTTTTCCCTATCGCCTATAGCCTACCGCCTATTGCTACTCCGTGGCCCCTTTACAGCCCAACTCAGCATAGGATGCATATTGTTCTATCATTGTCTGTGTCCTAATCAACCTATCGGCAGAAAACTGATGATTGAAGTAGAGCATTTGAGTAAAATATATGGCTCAACCTCAGCAATTCAGGATGTTACCTTTAGCGTCGAGCCAGGGGAGATTTTAGGGTTCCTCGGTCCTAATGGAGCCGGAAAAACCACAACAATGCGGATTCTAGCTGGCTACTTACCTGCAACCAGCGGAACAGCTCGCATTGCGGGATTTGATGTGCATGAGCAGTCGTTGGCTGTTCGGCAGCGAATTGGTTACCTACCAGAAACACCGCCTCTGTACCCAGAGATGACGGTTGAGGGGTTTTTGTATTTTGTGGCGCGACTCAAGGGGTTACCAGCAGGCGATCGCACTCGTCAAATCAATGCCGCCATAGAGCGTTGCCATCTCCAAGAAAAGCGCCGTGTCCTCATTCGCAAACTCTCCAAGGGGTTCCGGCAACGAGTTGGCATTGCCCAGGCAATTGTCCACGATCCACCAGCCATTATTCTAGATGAACCTACCGTTGGGCTTGACCCTCGGCAAATTATCGAAGTGCGGAATTTAATTAAGAGCCTAGCTGGTAGCCACACGATTATTCTTTCCACCCATATTTTGCCAGAGGCAAGCATGACCTGTAACCGGGTGGCAATTATTAATCGCGGTGAAATCATTGCAACTAACACCCCAGAGAATCTTGAGTCTGGTCTAGAGGGGTCAGGTTATGAGTTGGAGATCGATGCCGATGCCTCTGCGGCACAGCAATTGCAAGCTTTACCCGGAGTGCGTCAAGTCGAATCAATTTTGGCAGTAAGCAGTCAAGGTAGTATCCCCCTAAAAGAAAATCGCACTTGCCTCCGGGTGACATCGGAACCGGGAACCGAACTAGGTCGAGATATTGTCAGTGCCTTAGTGGGGATGGGAGTGGGAGTGTACGAAATGCGGCGCACTCATGCCACTCTAGAGGATGTGTTCCTAGAACTGACAACAGAGGAGAAAAACTGGGAGCAGACAGGAGGAGGTGAGGAGGCTGTTGTTGAGCCGTAAGAAGCCACAGAAGGAGAATTGCGTAAATGGGTATAGTATTAGGCAACATCATTGCCATTTATCGTCGGGAACTGCAAAGCTATTTTGCTTCGCCTCTAGCCTACGTTGTTGCTAGCATTTTCTGGCTGTTATCTGGGTTTTTCTTTGCTGCGATCCTGTTAGGACCAGAAGGAGTTATTCAGCAAACAACCCAGCTAGATTTAAACGGGCAACGACTTGGGCAACCAGCAGTGTCAATCGATGTCCCTTACGAATTTCTGAGAATCTTTTTGGGAGTCCTAGGATCTTTAGCGTTGTTCGTGCTGCCAATTCTCTCAATGGGGCTGTATGCGGAGGAACGCAAGCGCGGTACCTTAGAACTTTTAGCCACGTCGCCAGTTACTAATTGGGCAGTGGCGGTGGGTAAACTACTGGGAGTGCTGACGTTCTTTATCACTATGGTGCTGCCAATACTAGCATTCGAAGCGATCGGCTTTAGTTATGCTAGTCCTCCCGTCCAACCATCTGTACCCTTATTGGGACACTTGGGACTAATTCTGCTCGCAGCTGGGGTCCTGTCTTTAGGTATGTTCATCTCCTCTCTCACAGAAAGCACCATCCTGGCAGCTATCCTCACCTTTGCTCTAGTTGTGTTTTTGTGGGTTATTGATGTCATTGCCAAGAATCTCACTGGTCCGGTTGCAGAAGCCCTGAGTTATCTGTCTTTACTACAGCATTACAACAATTTTGTGCGAGGCATTTTCGATAGCAGCAGCTTGATTATTTTTGTCAGCTACATTGTTTTGGGCATATTTCTCACAGCTCAATCGATTGATGCCCTGCGCTTCCAGAGGTCTTAGAAATCGATGAAAACCCTCACCACAAAGAAGCTTTGGAAATACCTATTTTGGGTAGGTCCTTTTTTGATTGTCATGGGTAGTTCGGCTGCTGTTGTGTCTGGCAGTTGGGGACTAGTGCCGTCGGGGTTATTGATTGGAGGAATAGTCTTAACTAGTTTATGGTTGCTATTTCAAGGTCGTAAGAGTAGCTGGTGGAAGCGGCGCTCTACCCAGGCAGGTACTAATGCCCTTATTGCCACCCTCTCAGTACTCGTGATTCTAGCGTTACTTAACTTTTTAGGGGCTCGCTATCCCGTACGCGTTGACTTAACCGAAAATCAGCTACTAACCCTAGCCCCAGAGTCACAACAGCTAATACGACAATTACACCAGCCAGTTAAAGCATTGGTATTTGACCACACCCCAAATCCTCAAGACCGGGAATTGCTGTTGAATTACCAACGGCAGGGACCTGAATTTCACTTTGAGTATGTCGATCCGCAAGCACAACCGGAATTAGCGGAGAAGTTTGGGGTTAAGCAGTCTGG
>Ga0213881_10001289_pt1 | contig 12317 bp, 10 predicted proteins | sample BarmaccoBMER_R08_FD_160104 | JGI IMG/M metagenome (GOLD analysis project Ga0213881, IMG submission 160104) | Barbacenia macrantha exposed rock microbial communities from rupestrian grasslands, the National Park of Serra do Cipo, Brazil - ER_R08 ... | reverse complement strand
CTGCCCTTACTCGGCTATAGAGGCTAGTGAGGCGTCCCCTCAGACCGCCGAGCGGGGGCAGCTGAGTTGAGCATTGGGCACTGACACGGCAGGTGCCGGACGCCGGGGACCCCATGATCACTGTTTGGGTGCCAAAAGCGACACATCCTGTCGCTTTTGGCACCCAAACAGTGATCTTCCCAAGCGTGATCACCAAGCAGGGCAGCCAAGCGGGGCTTTGAGGTGACCGACGCGCAGCGAATTTGTCCACGGCAAGCCCTGGGAGAACGTGACTCAAACACCGAAGTTTCGAAGACTTAGTTGATCTAGGCGGTGGCTGCGCAGGAGTCGGAGCGTGCGAGCGGGGAGGTCCTGCTGGTCGCCGGGATGGGCCGGAGCGCTGGGGGTGTTGCTGAGCTGTGGGTCAGCGGTGTCGAGCACGATCTGCCAGTCCTGCCCGTAGTCCTTGTCGGGCACAGTGAAGACGATCTGCTCGTCGTGGCCGTTGATCAGCAGGAGGAACGAGTCGTCGAGGACGCGTTCGCCGAGCTGGTCGCGGTCGGGGATGCCCTGGCCGTTGAGGAAGACCGCCACTGACCGGGCATAGCCGGTGTTCCAGTCCTCGTCGTCCATCTGCTGCCCGTCGGGGCGTAGCCAGGCGATGTCCTCGATGTTGGAGCCGCGGATGGGCCGACCCTGGAAGAATCGTTGGCGGCGGAAGACGGGGTGCTCGCGGCGCAGTTTAACTAACCTGGCGGTGAACTCGGTGAGGTCCCGGTTGGCCTGGACGTTGTCCCAGCTGACCCAGGATAGTTCGTTGTCTTGGCAGTAGACGTTGTTGTTGCCCTGTTGGGTTCGTCCTTGCTCGTCGCCGTGGGCGAGCATGGGAACGCCTTGGGAGAGCAGCAGGGTGGCCAGAAAGTTGCGCTTTTGTCGCTCGCGTAGCGCCTGGATGTCGGCGTTATCGGTAGGACCTTCGACGCCGCAGTTCCACGACCGGTTGTGGCTGTCCCCGTCGCGGTTGTCCTCGCCGTTGGCTTCGTTGTGCTTGTCGTGGTAGGAGACCAGGTCATTGAGGGTGAATCCGTCGTGGGCGGTGATAAAATTGATCGAGGCCATCGGCCGGCGGTAGTCGGATTCGTACAGGTCTGAGCTGCCGGTGAACCGGGAAGCGAACTCGGCCAGCGTGGCCGGCTCGCCGCGCCAGAAGTCGCGCATGGTGTCCCGGTAGCGCCCGTTCCACTCCGTCCACAGCGGCGGGAAGTTGCCTACCTGATAGCCGCCGTCGCCGACGTCCCACGGCTCGGCGATCAACTTAACCTGACTGACCACCGGATCCTGGTTGACCAGCTCGAAGAACGCCGACAGGCGATCGACCTCCTGGAACTGCCGGGCCAGGGTGGAGGCTAGGTCGAAGCGGAACCCGTCGACGTGCATCTCGGTGACCCAGTACCGCAGCGAGTCCATGATCAGCCGCAGGGACTCGTGGTGGCGGACGTTGAGGCTGTTGCCGGTGCCGGTGGTGTCGTAGTAGTACTCGGCGTCGCCGTCGACCAGCCGGTAGTAAGCGGGGTTGTCGATGCCCCGGAAAGACAGCGTGGGGCCTAGGTGGTTGCCTTCGGCGGTGTGGTTGTAGACCACGTCGAGGATGACCTCGATCCCGGCGCGGTGCAGCGCTCGGACCATCATTTTGAACTCCAGCGCCTGCTCACCTCGGGTGCCGAAGCTGGCGTAGCCGTTGTGCGGGGCGAAAAACCCGATGGTGTTGTAGCCCCAGTAGTTCGACAGGCCCTTGGCAACGAGCGTGGGGTCGTTGACGAACTGGTGCACCGGCAGCAGTTCAACGGCGGTTATCCCGAGCTTGTGGAAATGGCGGATTATCGCCGGGTGAGCCAGTCCGGCATACGTTCCGCGCACGTCCTGCGGGACGTGGGGGTGGCGCATCGTCATGCCCTTGACGTGCGCCTCATAAATGACCGTCTCGTTGTAGGGGATACGCAGTGGCCGGTCGCCGGTCCAGTCGAAGAACGGGTTGGTCACCACTGATTTCATCGTGTAGGGCGCGGAGTCGGCGTCGTTGCGCTGTTTCGGCGCGTCGAACTTATAGGAGAACAGTGCCTCGTTCGGCTCGATCTGCCCGTCAATCGCCGTGGCGTACGGGTCGAGCAGGAGCTTGGCCGGGTTGCACCGCAGCCCGACACCCGGTTCGTAGGGCCCGTGCACCCGGTAGCCGTAGCGCTGCCCGGGGCCGACCCGGGGCAGATAGCCGTGCCATATCATCCCGTGTCGCTCGGGCAGGGGCACCTGCGTCTCCGCGCCGGAGTCGTCGAACAGGCACAGCTCGATCCGCTCAGCTACCTCGGAGAAGATTGAGAAGTTTGTTCCGCCTCCGTCATACGTCGCTCCCAGCGGATAGGGCGAACCGGGCCACATGCGCAACCTCCCCGTCAGCAGTCGTTGCGGTCTTTTACCCGGTGGCGGGTGTGTCCAACCGAAACCATCGTCGCCAGTGGTGCCGCCTGAGGCGATCCGTGCGGGTGAGGGCGGTGTGTGCGGGGCAGGGAATGGGTACAGAACAAGGGTGCTGCTAGGCCGTTACCGCGGTGCCCGGTTCGTGCGGGCCGTGTCATGAGTCCCGCAGTGATTCCGGAAGATCTGCGGCGGTTGGCCGCCGCGCACGGGGTGGCCACGTCGTATCGCAACGAGCGGCGTCAGCCGGTCCAGGTGGACCCGCAGGTGGTGATCCGGGTGCTGGGGCTGCTGGAGGTCGACGCTGGCTGTGCCGCTGCTCGGCGTGGGGAGCTGGCCCGCCTAGCCGAGCGGGATGCCGCCGAGGCGGTGCCGGCGACGGTCGCGCTGCGGGTGGGCAGGGTAGCCCGAAAGCTGCCGGGGGCTCGGCTGCTCATCGGTGAGGACGGCGCGGAGCGGGAGGTGCGCGACGAGCTGCCCGGCGATGTGTCACCGGGCTGGTACCGCTGCGAGCTGGCCGGGGGACGGCAGGTCACCGTGGTGGCGGCTCCCGCCCGGGTTCCGCCCACCCCGTCAACCTGGGGATGGATGCTGCAGCTCTACGCGCTGCGCTCAGCGGACTCCTGGGGCATCGGTGACGTGGGGGATTTGCGGGAGTTCCTCGTCTGGACGGCGGCTGAGCACGGCGCCGGGGCGGTGCTGCTCAACCCCCTGCACGCGCCCGGCCCCACCCACCCGGTGCAGCCCTCGCCCTACACTCCTTCGAGCCGGCGTTTCACCAACCCGTTGTACCTGCGGATCGAAGACCTAGACGCCTACCGCGACGCCGACTCAGACACCCGCGCCGAGATCAACGCTCTGCGCGTGTCGGCGACGACCGAGCGGATCGACCACGACCTGGTCTGGGCGGCCAAACGCGCTGCGCTGGAGCTGCTGTGGCGCGCCGCCGGTCGCCCCGCGCCGCTGATGTCGGAGACGTCGGAGACGTCGATGGGCCTGCGGGACTGGGCGACCTACTGCGCGCTGGCCGAACGCCACGGCGGCCGGTGGACCCACTGGCCGGCGCCGCTGCGTGATGTCAGCTCTGCCGCCGTGGCTGCGGCCCGCCGTGAGCTGGCGGCGCGGGTCGGATTCCACGCCTGGGTGCAGCAGCAGTGCGCCACCCAGCTGGCCGCCACCCGGCGCAGCGCGCGCCACGCCGGGATGGCACTGGGTGTGCTGCACGACCTGGCCGTCGGGGTGGACCCCGAGGGCGCGGACGCCTGGGCGCTGGCCGACGTGCTGGCCAGCAGGGTCACGGTGGGTGCCCCACCGGATAACTTTTCCCCGCACGGGCAGGACTGGGGGCTGCCGCCCTGGCGGCCTGACCGGCTCGCCGCGACCGGCTACGCCGCGCTGCGGGACATGGCGCGCGCGGTGCTCGCGCACGCCGACGGGCTGCGGGTGGACCACGTTGCTGGACTGTGGCGACTGTGGTGGATACCGCCCGGTGACTCCCCAGAGCGGGGCACCTATGTGCACTACGACGCCGAGACCATGCTGGCGGTGCTGGCCCTGGAAGCCCACCGGGCGGGCGCCACCGTGGTCGGTGAGGACCTGGGCACCGTCGAACCGGAGGTCACCGACGCCCTCGCCGAGCGCGGGATGCTGGGCAGCGCGGTCGCCTGGTTCGCCCGCGACGAGTCCGTGCCAGGCCAGCCGTTACTGCTGCCGGCGCGGTGGCCGCAGCGGGCAGCGGCGAGCCTGTCCACCCACGATTTGCCCACCGTCGCGGGTTTCTGGATCGGTGAGCACGTGGACGCCCGCGCCGCGCTGGGTCTGCTCGACGATGTGCCGGCCGAGCGGGCTGCGGCGGACAAGGAACGCAGTGAGTGGCTGGCCCTGCTGCGCGCGCAGGGTCTGCTGGCCCACACCGAGACCGAACCGGACGAGGACGCGATCATCCTGGCTATGCACCGGCTGCTCGCCCGAACACCCTGCCAGCTGAAGCTGGTCTCACCCTACGACGTCCTCGGCGAGACCCGGCAACCGAATCTGCCCGGCACGGTGGATGAGTACCCGAACTGGCGGCTGCCGCTGCCCCAGACCCTGGAACAGCTGCGCACCAACTCCCGCCTCGCCGAGATCTGTGGCGTGATGAACGCGGCCGGCAGCGACCAGGCGACCCACGAGCCCACGCAGACGTGACTCACATTCCCGGGCAGGCGTTCCCAAGCAGGCGCCGAGCCGGCCCGGTTGCTACCGATCCGGCGCCGGCTCGCTGGGGTGGTCGGCGACCAGGAGGTTGTGCTTCTGGACGGTGGGCAGGGATAGCGTCTTGTAGCCGACGTCGTCGAACAGGACCGTCAGCCGATCCTGCTCGATCGACATGATGACGCCGTGTCCCCACTCGGCGTGACGCACCCGGCTGCCCCAGGTGAACTCGCCGTCAGCGGCGGGTTGTTCCTGGGCTGTGCCGGCCGCACAGGTGTCGCAGTTGCCGCACGGGCGGCCCAGGTGCTCACCGAAGTAACCGAGTAAGTACTGCCGCCGGCACCCGGTGGTCTCCGCGTAGCCGCGCATCATCTCGATCCGGGACCGGATCAGACGTTGGTGTATCTGCGCCGCGTCCACCGCGCGGTGCACCGCTTGGTCGGGGGGCAGGTCGGGATCGACGTACTGGAGGTGGCCCTCGGATGTCGTGTCGACGGCTCCGGCTTGCTCCAGCAGGTTCAGCGCTCTGGAGCACTGCGCCGCGGACGCGCTGAGCTGGTCTTTAAGGTCTGCCGGGCGCATGGGTTCGGGGTGGTCCCCTAGGACCTGCGCCACCTCACCAAGAGTCTCCTGGGGCGCTGTGCTGGCGGTGAGAAACGTCTGCAGGGCCAGGTCCTCTGGCCGGTAGAACAGCGTGATCTCGGCGTCGTGGCCGTCGCGGCCGGCGCGTCCGATCTGCTGGTAGTAGGAGTCCACTGACTCCGGCACCGAGGCGTGCGTGACGAAGCGCACGTCGGGTTTGTCGATACCCATGCCGAACGCTGAGGTCGCCACCACCACGTCGAGCTCGTCCGCGAGGAACTGCTGGTGCACCCGCTCGCGGTCGGCGGCCGCCATCCCGGCGTGGTAGGCCGCTACCCGCACCCCGCACTGCGCGAGCTCACCGGCGTAGAACTCGGTCTGTTTGCGGCTGGCCGCATACACCAACCCCCGCCGGGTCGCGGGATCCGCGGTCAGGGTGCGTATCCGCGCGATCACGGCGTGCCGCTTGTCGGTGTCGTCGGTGAATCGCTCTACGGCCAGGTGCAAGTTCGGGCGGTCAAAGCTGGCGATCACCTCATAGTGCTCGCGCAGGCCCAACCGCGCCACGATGTCGCGGCGCACCGGCGGTGCCGCGGTGGCCGTCAGCGCCAGGACCCTAGGCTGGCCCAGCCGCTCGATCACCCGGCCTAAACGTAGGTAGTCGGGCCGAAAGTCGTGCCCCCAGGCTGAGACGCAATGCGCCTCATCGACCACGAACAGCGACACGTGCTGATCAGCCAGCGCATTGAGGACGTCGTCTTTAGCCAGTTGCTCGGGAGCGAGGAACGCGTATTGCGCCTGACCGTGTCGGATCGCCTGCCAGGCCTGCTGGTGCTCGCCACGGCGTTGGGCGGAATTCACCGCAACTGCCTGCGGCGCCCGAGTGTCCTCGATGCCCTCCAACTGGTCGTGCTGGAGCGCAATCAACGGGGACACCACCAGGGTCAGCCCTTCCACCAGCAACGCCGGCACCTGGTAGATCGCGGACTTACCCGCCCCGGTCGGCAGCACGACCAGCACATCATGGCCGGCCATAACGTGCTCCATCGCCGTCAGCTGCTCGGCGCGCAGCTGCGACCAGCCAAAAGTCTCGGCGGCCACCCGCCGCAGCTGTTCCCGCGTCGTCGGTTGCACCACGGTGGCTGGTACCCGCAGCCCCTGCACGGCAAACGGCTCACCGAGCTACCCAGGCGTCTGGCGGAGCGAATGCTGGGTGATCCAGGTCTGGCTCAGGTGACTTACCAGGTCAGCGCGAACCTGCTCACCGCGGCGAGTACCCGGGTACGCGCGGTGCGGATCACCCGGCGTGCTGAACCCGAGCCGGTCTCGCTCACGTGGGGTCGTGCTTGTCCACCTCGCTGGTGAAGTTCAGGATGGCCGTGGTGAGCGGCTGGATGATCCGGTTGCTCAGCTGAAGGTGGTCTTTAACCGCCGCTGATCGCGTTCCATACGGCCATCCTGATTGGGCTGGTCCGGATCGCCGATGTGCTGCACCATTGATCAAAGTTCGGTGTCCTCGCCGTTGGCGTCAGCCGGATAACGCAGGGGATCCAGGCCCTCGCCGGGCTGGGAGGCGACGATGGCGTCGCGGCCCAGCACATTGAGATGCCTGGCCTTCAGCGGGGACAGCCGGGCGTGCGGCGGACCGGGGGCAGGCCCGCTCCGCCTCGGCGGACCCGGTGTCTGATGACCAGGCACTGGGGAGTGACATGGTCGATGGGTGGCGGCGGTGTAGCGGTCACCTCAAAGCCCCGCTCGGCTACCACGCTCAGCGGCGTGGAACCCTTTGCGGGAAGCATCGGTATCCCGCTTATTCGGTGTGGGCAAGGCTCGGCCTCCTGGTGTCGGTGAATCATCCCACGTCAGCTGATGCGGATGCGGGTGAGTTCGGCGTGGACGCGGCGCAGCCGCTGCCGCCACCATGCCGCCTGGTTCGGGTCGGTCACCTCGTAGGCATCCAGCAGCGCGGGATCGGGTCGGGGTGGGGTGTGCGGTACCGGCAGGTAGCCCTCGACTGGTCGGAGTGCCTCAGCCTCGGGCACGAGGTCGCCGTGCAGCAGGGACAGGGTGCCCAGGCCACAGGCGAAGTCCAGCTCGGGCAGCGTCGCGGCTAAGGCGACCTGTGCGGCCAGCCCGACGCTGGTCTCCAGTGCGGAGGACACCACGCACGGCAGCCCGGCCGCCTCGGCCACCTGCACGGAGCGACGCACCCCACCCAGCGGCGTGCACTTGAGCACCGCGATATCGGCCGCGCCCGCCACCGCGACCCGCAGCGGGTCGCCAGCGCGGCGGATGGACTCATCAGCGGCGATGCGCACGGTGACGTGTCTGCGGACGACCGCGAGTTCGTCGAGGGTGCGGCAGGGTTGCTCCACGTACTGCAATCCGCCGGCCGCCTGGTCGAACTGGTGGATCACTGCTATGGCGGTGTCGGTGTCCCAGCCTCCGTTGGCATCGATGCGGATCGCTCCGCTGGGACCGAGGGCATCGCGGACCGCCTCGACGCGGGCGAGGTCGTCGGCAAGCGAACCGGGGTGATCGGCGACCTTGACCTTCGCTGTGCCGCACCCGGAGCCGGAGGCGATCTCGTGGGCGCGGTCGGGGCCCACCGCCGGGACGATGCAGTTGATCGAAACACGATCACGGAGCGCTCCGGGCCACCCGAGGGTCGCGGCCTCGACCGCGCTGAGCAGCCAGCCCGCCGCCTCCCGGTCGTCGTACTCCCGGAACGGGCAGAACTCACCCCACCCGGCCGGCCCTTCGATCAGCATCCCCTCCCGGACGGTGATTCCCCGAAACCGAGTCGTCAGGGGAATGGCGTAGACTCGGGCCCCTTCAAGATCGACACTGTCGAGGTCAATGCCGTCGCTGCTCATGCGGGCTCTCTTTCTCGTGGTGGGCCTGTCCGTGAACTCGACCGACGTTGTGAGTTTTCCTGGCCATGCTGCTCGCCGCGCCGGACGGCGTGCCGTTCTCCCATAGTGAGCGGCGGACCCTGACCTGGTTGGCCGGGTTCGAGCGGCACACTGTGGGGAACGTCGCGGCGTTGATTATCCGCGCCCGGCGAACCCATCCGGACAGTCAGCCAACATTCACCGACAGAATCGGATACTAGGGGGCCTGACCTAAGACGTTCTGCAAGGAATCGACTGTGTTCGCCTCGGTCGGCGCACTGGCATCTGGCGCCCGGCTGGCTCGTGAAGGCACCGCTTAGCCCAAGGCCACTTCCTCGCCGAGGTTTCCACCCCGGGGCGACGGCAGGGCGTTCGGCAAAGTCGTGGACGGTGAGTTTGGAGCAGGTTCGGGGACAACGTCGAACCAGATGATCACGGTCGGATAGCGGCAGCGTGTCGGGGGTGAGAAACGCAACGGAGCTCTGCTAGGAGTGTCCGATCGACCAAGATCCGCACTTCCCTGAGAGCTCCAATGCCTGCTCAGTCTGCCACCTTCGCGGTGCTGTCTCGCACCGCCGCCGCTGATGACCTCCACGTTGACGCTGCTGACTGCAGTCGCCTGCTGAAGCTTTTGAGCCTGGTGCCTGACTCACGCCAATGCCGTGGTGTGCGGCATTCCGTTGCGGCGGTCCTGGCGATCGCAGCCGCGGCGGTGCTGGCTGGGTCACGGTCAGTCTTGGCAATCGGAGAATGGGCGGCTGAGGCGCCCCAGTTGGTGCTGGCGGCGTTGGGAGCGCGTCACAACCCGATCACTGGCCGGTTCAGAGCTCCGCATGTCGACACGTTCCGGCGGGCGTTGCGTCCGGTGGACGCGGATGCCCTCGACACGGCAATTGGCTTGTTCCTGACCGAACGCGTCGGCATCGGCACGTCTGACTCCCCACCGGGTGAGACCAGGGGGTCAGCCCAGAACGGACACGACGACCGAGGGCGCCACGACCACGACGGGCAGCTCGGCAGGGGGCACAGGCCAGAGGAAGACACGCCAACCACGCGGGGACTGTCGGTGGACGGCAAGGCTGTGCGCGGGGTGATTGCGCCTGACGGGCGTACGGTGCGCCTGCTGGCGGCGATGCCTCATGAGGTCCCCGCAATCCTCGCCCAGCGTGACGTGGCGCATAAAACGAATGAAATCACGCAGGTCAAACCCCTTCTCGATCCGCTGGACCTCACCGGGTGGGCGGTGACGTTAGACGCATCCAGCCTCCGGTGGATCTCACGTAACCCCACCCGAGTACTCTCCGTTCTCAGCCAACCAACATGATCAAAGTAAAGCCATCCCGACACGACTTTGCCTATCGCCCTGGGGGGGCGACGGTCCCCGGGGCATCGGTGAGGGGTTCGGTGAGAGGGGATCTCTATGGACACTGGGGAAGCGATGGCGATCGGTGCGCGGGCCCGGATGATTCGGCGTCGCCGCGGGTCGAGTTTGGTAGTGGTGGCTGGGCTGGTGGGCATCACCAAGCAGTATTTGTCTCAGTTGGAACTGGGCCAGCGCGGGTTTAGCCGGCGCGGCTTGATCGAGGACCTGGCCCATGCGCTGGGTTGCTCGGTGGCGGATCTGACCGGCCAGCCGTATCTCCCACCGGACCGAGAAAGCGCTCGGGCCAAGACAGTGATGACGCAAATCGAGCGCGGGCTGGGCGAAGCCACTCTCGATGATGTGCCCGATCTGTGCCCACGCCCTCTGGATGCACTCGAAGGCTGGCTGACATCGGCGGTCGAGCTGCGGGATACCGCCAGCTACCGACCCTCGGGCGAGGGCATCGACGCTGCGTTGATCGAGTTGCATGTTCACCTGGCCATCACCGACGGCTGCGAGCGGCAGCGCGCGGCCGAACTGCTTACCCAGGCTGCCTATCACGCGTTCGTCCTGGCAACCACGTTCGGCTACCTGCACCTCGCGCACCTGGCGGCGCAGCGCGCCCTCGATGCGGCCCAGATCGCCGAGCGGCCGGAACTGGAAGCGTTCGCCATGTTCGCCCTAGCGCCTTCGGTGGCGCGTACCGGCGGCCGACATCGTGCGGTGCGCATGCTAGAGCGTGCGCTCGACGACGCGCAGCCGTTGACCGCAGTCAAGAATGGCGGCACTCTCGGCGCTGAGACGTTCGGACTGCTGCACCTGATGAGAGCCCACTTCGCAGCGCGGGACAGCGACTCCGATGCGGCGGCGGACCACCTCGACGAGGCTGCCCGAGTCGCCACGCTCACGGGCGAACGCAACGGGCTGCAGCAACACTTCGGACTCACCAACGTCAACGTCTGGCGCGTCGCCATCGGTGCTGAACTCGGGCAAGGTCCGCTGATCGCTGAGCGTGTCGAGCGTGAGCCGATCGACCTGGACACTCTTGGCAGCAAGGACCGCATCGCCGCTTTGCACTTCGATCTAGCACGGTGCTGGGCGCAGGCCGAGGGAGCCAGGGACGGGAATGCGATCAGGCACTTGGATATGGCCGATCGGATCGCGCCCACCCGAATCCGTAACGACCCAATAGCCCGGGATCTGGTTCTCACGTTGGACCGCCGGGCCCGGCGTCGGGTGTGGGAGTTGGACAGCCTGTGCAACCGCTTTGGCATTCGGGCGGCCAGGGTCAGTGCGCGGCTGACACCGAACGTGATCGAACACCAGTCTTGGCCGGGTGAACCCAGCAGAGCAGCCATCCGAGACAGACGAGCAGCCCCCGGCGCGGGCAGGTGTGCCAGCGCGGCGCTACCCGGTGACCGGGCAGCGCCGGTCGGTGCTGATCGATGTCATGACTCTGGCGCACCAGGCGCCCGGGCTGTGCTCCAGCCCGCAGCGAATGCGGCCAGAACCGTGCCGGATTATCCGCCTGTTCTCACCGCGTGGTGTGGTGAGGTGGTGCCCACGGTCGCTGTCCAGTTCAGCGACCGTCCCTCCGGGTCGCCGGTGTGTCCCGCGTGCGCGGACATCGCCGATGGTGGCGGCCCGATCGCCGGCTGGCCGTCGGTGGAGCTGCCCCTGATTCCCCTCGCTCCCGGCGGCCAGCCGGTCCCTTGTACGCCCGGGACACCCTTCCGGCTCACCATCGGGTCGGGTGACACATGATGAGCATGAGGGCCCGTCCCCGGCACCGCACTCCCTCTCGGTGGTGCCACCTAGAGGACAAGAACCACCGTGAGGTGGTCGAGGACTAGCGCGCGGGCTCTCAGGCTCCGCGTCGCGGGCTCGTGGCGCTGGGATCGGCCCAAGATCCTGCGGAAACCTTTTACTCTGGGATTCTTTCGGGGACTTCGAGCGTGAGCACGGCTGCGCTCTCACCGGGCTCGTGGTTGTGTGGCGTGACCCGGAGCGGGAGGTTTTCACCCAAACCGAGGAAGGTACTTTCGGTGATTGACGTGATAAGTGACTGGACGAGAAATGTCACCAGGTATATTGTTAATATGGGTTGTCTTGTGGGTGATTGTTCTCGTTGTGATGTGCCTATCCAAGATGATCGCCGAACGACGGTATCGGGCTGCGCGTCGATCCAGGACTGGGGTGCGTTCACCTCAGGCTCGGCACAGGACCAGACGATAACGACGGAAAACGCTAGCACCCTGTAAGGGGAAGTGGGGACCCACGCGCCAGTGGAACGGGCGCCGACAATCATGGGTTAGCACTGCTGGAGGCGATGGGTTCGGTCGGCGTCGCCGGGCGCCCCGGAGGGTGGTGTGCGACCTGAGGTGATCAGTCGGGGTTGCACCGCAGCACCTGGGGTATCCCGATGGGGCCATGAGCCCGACTCGGCCGTGATAAGGAGCGCCGTCATTCACGGGCCCGATGGCTGGTCCTGCGTGGTGACGGTAGACGTCTGAGAGTCCTCGTCGCGAGGAGGTCCAGAGTGCATCCGGTCGATGTCGTCGTCGTGGGGCAGATCGCCCGCGATCTCGTCCTGCTCGTCGAGGAGCTGCCCGCGCCGGGCACCGGCACCGCGGTGCGGCAGCGCCGCGAGATGCTCGGGGGCAAGGGCGCCAACCAGGCCGTCGGGCTCGCCCAGCTCGGAGTCCGACCGGCGAGGGACCGCACCGCGATGCGCTGCTGATGTGCTGCGCGCCGATACCCACGAGGCCGAGTTGCTCACCGGCATCGGCAACGACGACGACGCCATCCGCCTGGACGTTCTCGCTGTTTGGTGGCGG
>Ga0213881_10001288_pt1 | contig 12319 bp, 10 predicted proteins | sample BarmaccoBMER_R08_FD_160104 | JGI IMG/M metagenome (GOLD analysis project Ga0213881, IMG submission 160104) | Barbacenia macrantha exposed rock microbial communities from rupestrian grasslands, the National Park of Serra do Cipo, Brazil - ER_R08 ... | reverse complement strand
GAGCTGTTCGTTTACGGCCAGCAGCTGGTGGCGCGCAAGCGCAGCCAGCCGGGTGACGACTTCATCTCCCGGCTGTGCGCCGACGGTCTCGGTGATGACGAGATCGCGATGCTGTCGATGGCCCTGTTGTTCGCCGGTCATGAAACGACGGTGGTGGCGATCGGCATGGGCGCCCTGTGCCTGCTGGCCAATCCGGGCCAGCAGCAGGCTCTGATCGGTGATCCGGGCCGGATCACCTCCGCGGTGGAGGAGATATTGCGTGCTCCGGGCCGGAGCGGTGGCGGCATTCCCCGCTACGCCCGTACCGACCTGCAGATCGGGGAGGTCACCGTGCACGCGGGCGACCTGGTGCTGCTGGACACGCGGGCCGCCAACCACGATCCGGCGGTCTTTCCGAGCCCCGATAGCTTCGACATCACTCGCCAAGGGCCAGCCCATCTCTCGTTCGGGCACGGCGCCCACTACTGCCTCGGCGCCCCGCTCGCCCGGATCGAACTGCGCGCGGTCTTCTCCCAGCTGCTGGCGCGCTTTCCGGCGATGCGGCTCGCGGTCCCGCTTGAGCAACTTCGGATGCGTTCCGGTTCGGTGACCGGCGGTCTGACCGAACTGCCGGTGCAATGGTAGAGCCCGGAGACGAAACGGCCGCTCATCGCCAGGGCGGTAATCCGAAGCTGGTCGCGCCGCCGTCGAGGACCAGCGGATGCGCGTTGACATAGCTGGCTTCCGCGGACAGGAGCCACACCGTGGCGTAGGCCACTTCCCAGGCCGTCACCTGCCGGCCGAACGGCAGCTTTCTCGCGGTGCGGTCCGGGTTGAGCCGGGAGGCCTCGCGTCCGAGCGGGGTGTCCACCAGGCTGGGCACCACGAGGTTGGCCCGGATGCCCCGGGCCATTCCCTCCCGCGCGACCTGCCGGCAGATGCCGAGCAGCGCCGCCTTGGACGCGTCATAGGCCGGGATCCCGGTCGCCGCCCGCAGGCTCGCCGCCGAGCTGATGAACACGATCGCTGAACCGGGCTCCAGTACTTCCAAAGCGGCCGCGGCCACCAGGAAGTGCGCCCTGGTATTGACCGCGAACGTCTGGTCCCATTGGGCGGCGGTCGTCCCCGCCATCCCGCGCCCGAGCCCGATGCCGACGTTCAGCACCAGGCCGTCAAGGCGGCCCAGCGCCGACGCCGACGCCGCGACCACCGATGGGCACGCCTCCGGTGACGCCACGTCGGCCAGCACCACCACAGCGGTCTGTCCTTCGCCACGGACCAGGGCCGCGGTCGCTTCCGCGGCGCCCGCGTCGCGGTCCGCGCAAGCCACCGCCGCGCCTTCCCTGGCCGCGAGCACCGATATGGCCCGGCCGTTGCCCATCGGCGGATCTGGTTCCGGCGATGGCCGCGTCCCCGCGCCGACCACCAGCACCCGCCGCCCCGTCAGCCGGCCGCGTCCGGGAGCGGAGCCGGTGGCTTCGGCCGGCAGCGTCACGGTTCGGCCCACATCGGCGCCGCATCCGCCGGCAGCGGCACGGCGAACGCGTTCAGCAGGAACGAGATCAGCGTGTAGTACCCGCACAGCGACACCAGCTCCACCATCCCGGCGTCACCGAGAAAGCTGTGGGCGGCATCGTAGGCCGCCTGGTCCAGGCGGCCGGAGTCACCGAGCTGGCGGGCCACGGTGTAGACGGCCCGCTCGTCGTCCGCTTCGAACGGCGGATCCTCGCCGCGTCCGATCGCGTTCACCACCGTGTCGGCGACGCCGTGCTCGCGCGCCATGGGCGCGTGCGCCCACCACTCGAACTCCGCCTGCCACCGCGCGCCGATCGTGATGATGGCGATCTCGGACAGTCGCCGCTCGATCGACGTGCCGAACCTGAGCTTCGCGCCGAGCGAGGACAGCCGCCGCCCGGCGCCGGGCGCCGTGACGAACGCGTTGAACGGCCCTGCCAGTCCGCCTTCGGCGGTCAGCAGCAAGTCGCCCCGGCCATTGACGATGCTGTCCCACAGCTGCTGCCCCTCGGGCCCCAGCTCCTCGCGCCGCACATAGGGAATCCGCGTCATAGCCCGAACGATAGCCACCACCACGTCTTCTGCGCATACGCGCGATCCGGAGCGGGCCCAGTGGTACGCCCTCGGGATGGCTGTGTCTTCGTGGTGCTTGGCGTGATGCTCCGTCACAGGCTCAGCTGGGGCGACGTCGCGCCTTCAATGCTGGCCATAACGACGCCGCTGGCATTCGTAAGCCAGCTTCTTGGCCCATGCGCGAGGATCGAGCGTGGCTGGGAGTTCTTGTGCCTGGGCTGCCGCTATCGGCCTGATCGTGTGAGCCGGCTCGGGTCCGGAGGTCATTGGCGTGCTGAGGATCTGGGATGCCGAGCGGTCAGGCGCTGGCGCAGATGGAGTGCGGCGGCTAACGCTGTGGCCGTCGTGGTGAGCAATGCCAGGACGATCAGGGGGGTCTTGAGCGGGTCGGGGTGGGTGCTCAGCATCTGGTGGGTGAGGGGCTCGGTGGAGATGCCCAGGATGAAGGCGATGCTGATGATGGCGACGGCGACGGTGCCAAGTGTTCCGATCCAGCGTCGGGAGGCGGACGCGGCGATGGCGATGGCGAACAGGACCATGATCGGCAGCGGCGGAGAGGTGGCGGTGCCGCCTCCGGCGATGAAGCCGTGCCACACCTGTCCCGCGGGCACGGCGTGCGTGCCCCCGCTGGGAAGGTGCTGGCTCAGCGAGATGGCGAGTCCGGCGCAGCACAGGCCGAGCACACCGGCGCCCAGTGCGATCAGCCTGCGGGGCGAGGGGCTGGGTAGCGCGGGTGGTTCGGTTTTTGCTGTCGGCGGTGAGGTCGCAGTCACGGGTTTCTCCTTCGCGTTCGGGAACTATCTGGCGACCGTATAAGCGGCATCCCGCCGGGCGCGTCCGGCCTGCGGCTGCTTCACGCCCGCCGATCGATGGATGGTTGCGGGCACCGGCTACGACTTGCGGCCAGCGGGACCTGGCCTCAGGTCAGATTCTCAGCTGGCTGCGGCGGGCTACTGTGTGGTCATGCTCAGGCGCGTCCGGCCAGCCGGGACGATGCACCTCACAGCGGACCTGGCGGTTGCGGTGGGGCTGTTCGTGCTCGGAGTTCTTGAAGTTGTGTTCGGCTTCCGGGACGGCGGGGTCGGCGAGCCGCTGTCGGGGCCGCTGGCGGCCGAGGTGCTGGTGGTCGCGGCTCTGACCCTGCCCTTGGCATGGGGGCGCCGACGGCCACTTGAGGCGCTGGCGGTGGTGGCGGTGGCGCTATCGGGCCAGGCAGTGTTCCTGTCCCCGTCTGCCCCGTTCTTGGTCGGCTTGGTGCCGCTGCTGCTGCTCACGTTCAGTGCGGCCCGCGAACCCGGCTGGCGCGCTGTGGCCGGCCTCGGAATTGCTGCTGCCGGGGTGGCTGTCACCTCCGCGGCGGTGCCGGCGATGCAGGCATCTGGGGAGATCTTCTTCAGCGCGGCCATCATCGGGGGGGTCTGGCTGGCGGGGCGGTATGCGGGTAGCCGCCAGCGTCGGGCGGACCAGATGACCAGCTATGCGGTCCGGCTGGAGCGCGAACAGGACCGGCTGGCCCAGGAGGCGCTGGCCAGCGAGCGGGCGCGCATCGCGCGGGAACTGCACGACATCGTCGCCCACTCGGTGAGCGTCATGGGAGTGCAGGCCGGCGCGGCGCGCCTGTCCATGGATTCCGACCCCGAGCGCGCCCGGCAGGTCCTGATCTCGATCGAGGAGACCGCTCGCGAGGCGGTCGGGGAGCTGCGCCGCCTGCTGGGAATCTTGCGGCCCGGCAACCAGCGGCCCGAGCTGGCACCTCAGCCGGGCCTTGCTGACCTGCCGGGCCTGCTGGCGCAAAGCCGGCAGGCGGGGGTGGCCGTGACACTGACGGTCGAGGGCGAACCGCTGTCCCTGCCCGCCGGGGTCGACCTCGCGGCCTACCGCATTGTGCAGGAGGCCCTCACCAATGTCCGCAAGCACGCCGCCCCCTGCGCCGCGAGCGTGCGGATCGCCTGCACCGGCTCGCGCGTCGAAGTTGAGGTGCGCGACACCGGTACGCAGGCATGCCGGGCAGAGGCCGGCAACAACGGAGGTCACGGGCTGGTGGGGATGCGAGAACGCGCCGCGGTCTATGGTGGCACTTTGGAGGCGGGCCCGGGCCAGGCAGGGGGCTTTCGAGTGCGCGCGGTCCTCCCGGCCCGCATGCAGCCATGACCACGGTGCTGCTGGCCGATGACCAGGCGATGGTGCGCGGCGGATTCCGGATGATCATCGATGCCGCGCCCGGCCTGGAGGTCGTGGGCGAGGCAGCCGACGGGACGGAGGCGGTTGCGCTAGCCCGCCAGCTCGACCCCGACATCGTGCTGATGGACATCCGCATGCCCGGGGTCGACGGAATAGAGGCAACCCGCCGCCTCATGCGGGCTGGCAGCAGGTCTCGCGTGCTAGTGCTGACCACGTTCGACCTCGACGAGCATGTCTATGACAGCTTCCGCGCTGGCGCCAGCGGGTTCCTGCTCAAGAACGCGCCCCCTGAGCAACTGGTCGCAGCTATCCGCACAGTCGCGGCAGGTGAGGCCCTGCTCGCGCCGGAGATCACCCGCCGGCTCATCGAGGAGTATGTGTCTTGGCCCAGAACGGGGGCTGCTGTTCAAGGCCGGCTCCGCGAGCTAAGCGAGCGCGAACTGGACGTTCTGCGCCTCATCGCCGCAGGCCTATCTAACACCGAGATCGCCGCCGCGCTGTTCGTCAGCCAGGGCACCGTGAAGACCCACGTGACCCGCATCCTGACCAAGCTCGCACTTCGCGACCGGGTCCAGGCGGCGGTGCTCGCCTACGAAACAGGTCTCGTCCGGCCAGGGACAGGCAACTCACCCCCTCACCAGTCCAACTGAACTGCCTGGACCAGCCCGGAACCGGAACTGCTCACCGGGCTCCGGTTGCAAGGCTGACTCACCGATCTCCCGCGGCCCGTGTGCCGACCTGATCACGACACGATTGACCTGATCATGGTGAACTATGTCCTCGATGCCGCCCGCGACGCGGTGATCGCGATGCAGGCACGGGTGATCGAGGCGCTGGCCCAGGAGAACGCCCGGCTGACCGGGCAGGCCGGGGTATCGGAGGCCTGCCAGTGCTGCTCTAGCCGGGCCCAGGTCCTGGCGTCACGATCCATTGTCCTGTTCACCTCAGTACGTGATGCCGGGGAACTGCTCGCGGGCGCGCTCCAGTTGGCCGGCCCACTCGCGGGACCAGCCGAAAGCGCGGGCGGCCTGGCCGCTCATGTCGGCGGTCGCAGCACCGCTGGTGAAGTGGACGTACTCGCCCCAGTTCATCCGCCGCGTGTAGGTGCCGCCGGAGTCGCGCGGGAAGTGCCGGGCCAGCTCCCGGAAGAACCTGTTCATGACCTCTGCCCGCCCGCAGTCCCGCCATAGCGGGTAGAACCAGTCGCGGAACCAACGGGTCCCCCGACGAGGGAAATCGTCGGTGTTGCCGGTGAACCGGCGGTAGACGCCCTTGGCCTCGCGGCCCATACCCAGCGCCGTGTAGAGGTCATAGATGTAGAACTCGGCCCACTTGCTGTCGCCCCAGATCTCATACGCCGGTGAGCCGTGGACGCCGTTGTTGGCGCTCTCCACGGAATGCCCTATCTCATGAGCGGGCAGCTCGCGAGCCAGGGTGTTGCCCTCCCGCCAGGTGTCCAGCCCGCAGTCGCTGACGTTGCGGTAGTCGTGGACCGGGCTGACGTAGTAGCCCGCGTGGCCGCCGCCGTGCCGCCCGGCGTGGTGGATGGAGTAGATGCGCGGGTCGGACCCGAATGCATCGCCGTAAGTTGTCTTGGAGTACTGCCAGGTCACATTGATGAACCGGGGCAGCCACCGGACTTCGGCCCGGCGCACGTCGGGGTCCAGGTAGATCGCGCAGTGCTCGTCGCAGTGGTATAGCCGGAGCAACTGGCGGTGGTCGAACCAGTGCTCCTGCCAGGTAGCCGGCGGGTCAGCCAGCTGACGCTCCGACTCTGCCCCCACCAGGTCCTCCCACCTCTCCAGGCACTGCCCGGCGGTTTTCGTTAAGCCCTCATTAACGCGATCGTATGGCCAGTGAGCTCGCCTGTCCTACCTCGGCATCTGCAACGGCATAGCGGGCGTTCATGCCACGATCGCGCTGGCACCGCGATGCACAGCTGGCGGCGGTCCGGGAGTAGGCGACATCGGCGAGATTGCCGTTACGGACGGTCGCGGCGGATCGACGTGATGCGCACGGATAACCGCCGGTTATCTGGACGAGTCGTGGCTTTTCAGAGCTGGCCAGTTGGTGAGCGCAGATGGAGTCGCTCTGCGCGGTAGCCTCGACTGGATCTGCTGTTGTATTGCGCAGCAGGCAAGGACCAAGGTGTGACCTGGGCCGGCCTGGGCGGGCCGCGATGACCCGGCCGGGGCCTATGGCGACACTGGTCCGACCGTCGGCGGGCTGTGTGGCAGTGTGGCCTTGGCTACCAGATACGGACCCGGGCTGCGGGCTCGAGCCACAGCTCGTCGGTGGCGCCGACATCAAACGCGGCGTAGAACTCATCGAGGTTTCGCACGATCTGGTTGCAGCGGAACTCGCCGGGGGAATGCGGGTCGATGGCGAGCAGCCGGATGGCTTCCTCGTCCCGGGTCTTTTGCTGCCAGGCGCGTGCCCACGACAGAAAGAAGCGCTGGGCGCCCGTCAAGCCGTCGATTACTGGTGCCTGTTCGCCGTGCAACGACACCAGATAGGCCTTCCATGCGATGCCGAGGCCTCCGAGGTCCCCGATGTTCTCCCCGAGCGTCAGCGCTCCGTTCACATGCTGGTCAGGAGTCTGCTTCGGCGCCAGGGCGTTGTACTGCTCGATCAGCGACCGGGTCCGGGTTTCGAACGCTTGCCGCTCCGTGGCGCTCCACCAGTCGGTGAGCCTGCCGTCACCGTCGTACTTGGAACCTTGGTCGTCGAAGCCGTGACCGATCTCGTGGCCGATGAACGCGCCGATCGCTCCGTAGTTGGCCGCGTCGTCGCGGCCGGGATTGAAGAACGGATCTTGCAAGATCGCTGCCGGGAACACGATCTCGTTCATGCCCGCGTTGTAGTAGGCGTTGACCGTCTGGGGGGTCATGAGCCACTCGTCGCGGTCGACCGGTTTGCCGATCTTGTTCACCTGGCGGCAGAACTCGAAAGCATGAGCGCCCCGCACGTTGGCCATGAGATCCGCCGGGTTGATCCTGAGGCTTGAATAGTCCCGCCAGTTGACCGGGTAGCCGATCTTCGGCGTGAACTTCCCCAGCTTGTCCAGGGCCCGCCGGCGGGTGTCTGCCCCCAACCATTCGAGCGTCTCGATGCTCTGGCGGTAGGCCTCCAGGAGGTTGGCCACCAGGACATCCATCCGCTCCCGGGCCCCAGGCGGGAAGTGCCGGCCGACGTAAGCCCGGCCGACAGCTTCCCCCATCGCCCACCCGACCAGCGAGACACCTCGCTTCCAGCGCTCACGCAACTGGGGCGTGCCGCTCAAGACGCGGCCGTAAAAGTCGAAATCCTCCCGGACGAACGCCTCGGACAGGTACCCGGCAGCGCTGTGGATCACCTGCCAGCACAGCCAGTCCCGCCACGCCGGAACGTGCTCGCCGGTGAGCAACGAGGCCAGCCCGGCGCTGAAGCTCGGCTGGCGGAGCACGATCTCCTCGAAGGCGCCCGCGGGCGGGTCCAGGGCCGCCAGCCACCCGCGCAGATCCAGCCCCTCAGACAACACATCGGTCCAGGTGAACAGGTTGTAAGTCTTCTCGCGGTCGCGGCTCGCGACGTTGTCCCAGTGGTGCCCAGCCACCGCCGTCTCCAGCGCGAACACTCGCCTGGCTGCCCGGTCAGCGTCCGGCAGCCCGGCCAGCTCGAACATGCGCCGCACATGACCAGCGAACGCGTCGCGGACGCCAGCGAACCGCTCCTCGCGGTAGTAGCTCTCGTCCGGCAGCGAGATAGCACCCTGCTCGAAAAACACCAGGTAACGCTCCGGGTTGCCAGGGTCGGTGTCAACAAAGAGCCGGTACAGGCCCCCAACCCCCAGTGGCTCCAGCCGCCCGAGCGCCTCCAGCAGCTCCGGAATGGAGCTGACGGCCCGAGCCGCCGCGAGCGCCGGGCTGATGGGCTGCGAGCCGAGCAGCTCTACCCGGTCCGCGTCCATGAAACTGGCATACAGGTCGCCGAACTTCCGCTCCTCGCTGCCTTCTGGTGCCGACGCGGCCTCTTCCACGATCTCGCGCACCGCGTTCTCAGCCTCTTCAGCCACAATCCTGAACGCACTGTCGCGCGCCCGGTCGGCCGGGATCTCGGTCCGCGCAAGCCACCGGCCGTTGACGTGCCGGAACAGGTCGTCTTGCGGGCGGATGCCAGGATCGAGCTCGTCGATGGGGATACCGGATGGGAGCGTCATGCGCTCTACCGTAGGACCAGCGGCGGCCAGGACGCCGAACCAGACAAGTCCCGCCGCCCGCCTCGGTGCATATACGTTCGGGATCTCCGCTGGCCTGGTCTCCGGGCCTCGGCCTGGGCCCGGGAGGTTCCCGATGTCCGCCACCGAAGCGTCTGCGTCCACAACGATCGGCGCCGCCGAGCCGGCATTGAACGATGACCGGTGCGCTGACCGGGACGCCGCGGCTACACCACGACCGGGCAGATCCTGCGCTCCTGGGCATCGGCATGCCGAGTCCGCGCCTACCCGTCCGGATGCCAGTGCGCATACGGGTCACCAGGCACGCCGACGCCGGCGTGGCTTGCCGATTGCTGGGCAGCCGGTGCAGATACCGTTCCCGCGCAATCCTGCCCGTCCCGAAGCGGATGGCCCGGCGAGAGGATAGACAGATGACTGGCACAGAACGCCAGATGAGGAGCACGTTGCGATCTCGCGGTGACGGAACGGGACCGGCTGCCCGGCGGCAGCTGCGTGCGCTAATGCCGCCGATGACGCCCAGAGTGATCTTCCGGGCGGTCCTTGGAGTCCTCCTGTTCTTCTGCGGCATCGTTTTCGGTTTCTGGCTGATTATCCGTTTCCGGCGGGGCCGCGGCCGATCGCACGCTGAGCGAGATCAGCGCCTAACGTAGCGCGCTCCGACCCGATGCCGTAATGGTCTGCTAGGCGGCTGCCCCCGCTGCCTGCTGGGATACGTAATGAGGTCGCTGGTTATCTCCGCTGGGCCTGCCGCGCAGGTTGCTGGCGTTTCATGCAGGCTTGACGTCACGATCGGCGTGTTTGGAGGGCGAGCATGGCCTAACGGGAGCTAACGGCATGCCGCCCGGCAACAGGATTTCGCGGCGGGTGTGCCATCCTGGCTGCTAACTGCCGAGCGGGAGCCGGAACTTGCCGATCGTGCTTGTCGCGCCGACCACGTCCGGGGAGATCTCGGTAATGAAGATGCCGAAGCTAATGTGTGTTCCGGCGATGCGCGAGACCGACAAAGCGTACACGGTGAAGATGTAATGGTGAACCTGACCGTCCGGCGGCGGGCACGGACCGCCGTACCCGACGGTGCCGAAATCGTTGGTCCCCTCGCTGAACGGGTTGCTGCCGTGCCCTTCGAGGCTGGTGACGTGACGGGGGATGTTGTACACAATCCAGTGGTGGAAGCCGCCCGCCACCGGGGCGTCCACATCGGTGATCGTGACCGCGAAGCTCTTGGTCCCGGCGGGCACGTTGTACCAGTGCAGCGCCGGGGCGAGGTTCTGGCCGCTGCATCCAGAACCCGCCGATCCCGGGCCGCCGAACTCGGCGCTGACCGGCAAGAAGGCGTCCTCCCGGAAGTCGGGGCTGATGACGGTGAACGGATGGAAGCGAGCCGGCGAGGCGACCGTGACCGTGTGAGCCGCCGTGATGGTCGCGCCGCTGACGGCGGCGGCCGTGCCTGTCAGGGACATCGCCAGCAGTGCGGAACCACCGATAGCCAGAGTGCGCAAAGAGATGTTCATCCTCTTCCTCCTCCTGCGGCGCAAGCCTGCGCGCTACCTCATCGTGAGCGCGCCCGGCGAATCTTGTCCAGGATGTTTGGCCCGCATGTCATTCGGTGAAGTGTGTTGGATCGGGCGGGCTGCCAGATCCGGTACCGGACGTCTCACTGGGTGGGTGCGGCCGCTTGGCGGGTCATCGCCGAGGAACTCGGTGACCGACCTAGCTGGCTGCGGCTACGGGACAGCTTGGACTGTGGGGTTTCTCAGCCTTCCGTGCCTGGGTCCTGGCCGGGAGGGTGCCCTATGGCCGCCACGGCCCATGTGTGGCCGGGCTTGGCAGCAGAGCCGCATGCCACGGTCCCCGCGGTGCGGTGCACGACCTCGCCGTGTGAGGCGGGCAGTTAATCCGCTTGCCGTCCTGTTAGTCCAGCGGCTCTACCCGCTCGCGGCCTGCGACTATGGTCAAGCGGTCACGATCGTGTCGGTCGGTCTCCGAGGGCGACACCGACCCGCAGATGACCTACCGTGGCGCCGTAGCTAAGCGGTGTTTCTGAGCACCGGCAGTGTCATTGACCGGGCACCCGCTCTCCGGGCTGGCCGAGGCTGGGCTCGCCGGCCGGGGCGGGCGCGGCGGAGCGCCAGACCATCGATGGGAGGCAGCCCATGCCGAAATGGGCCGAGCAGGTCACCGCGATCGCCACCGCGGTAAGCGCCCTCGGGCTACTGAGCGCGATCGGCGCAGTGATCTTCGCGGGCCGGCAAGCCCGTGAAGCCCGGATCGGCCGTGAGGCGGCGACGGCAGTCGAATTCTTCCGGCGCTGGGATGAAGCTCCGCTGGTGGAAACACGCCGCCTGGTCGCACAGTTCCCGACGGCCCAAGCGCTGCGGGACGCGATGACGGGGTTCATCGCGCAGAACTCGGTCCAGGCGTACGTCCTGTACCGGGAACTGGACTATTTCGAGCAGCTCGGTGCGCTCGAAAAACACGGCGGCTTCGATTTCGAGCTGATCAAAACCCTACTCGGCCGCCGCCTCATCGACCGGTGGGAGATGTGGCAGCCGGCGATCGAGGCGATCGGGGGCACGGACGCCTACCCGATGTTCGACAGGCTCGTAACCAAAATGCGCGCCGCGGTATGACTGAACACCCGACCCCCAGGACGCTTGGCCGGCCCGGCTAGCTGGCGGCACCCACGCCCACCGGCCCCGAACGGCGGCCCGGAACCCCGACGGCCTGAACCGTCCGTCGATGTGGGCGCCCGGCCTGCCCCGAGCCCAGCGCGTAATCGTTCAGCGCTCCTGACGCTCAGCGTTTCGACTCACTCCGCGTGATCGCTATCCGACCGGATATCGCGCGCATCGCCGCCGATAGGTGCGTTTGCTGGCAGCCGGGGAGGAGCGGTCTGGCCTCGCATAATGGATTATTCTGCGTCGGCGCTTGCGCTATCGATCTGCTTTGGAGTCACAGCGGTCACCCGCATCTGTCGGGCTACGATGCGCCTGGGCGCAAGGCACGCAGCACGGCCCGGCCTTTCGTGCCGTATGCGCGACGGCGGCGTTGTCGCCTGCCCCCGGCGTCCCGCTCAGGTCAGGGTGTACGGTCCCGGTATGGAGGTCTCTGAGCTGGCGCACCTGCGGCGGGCCCGGGACTTGCTGGACCGCGAGTACGCGCGGCCGCTGGACGTCCCAGCGATGGCGCGCGCCGCCCTGATGTCGCCGTCGCTATTCTCCCGCCGGTTCCGGGAGGCCTACGGCGAGACACCGTACAGCTACCTGCAGGCTAGGCGCGTGGAACGGGCAATGTCGCTGCTGCGCTGCGGCGGCAAGTCCGTGACCGACGTGTGCATGGCCGTGGGGTTCACCTCGCTCGGCTCGTTCAGCTCAACGTTCACCCGCCTCGTTGGCGAGTCGCCGTCCGCCTATAAGGCGCGTGACCACTCGCGGCTCGCGCCGGTCCCGCCGTGCATGACGCGGGCCTGGGCGCGCCCGGGGTGGATCGCGGAGCCATGCAGGATCGGAGAAGCGCTGCCTGCCGGCCGCGCGTAGGGTCGCTGACATGACGCTTTCCATCACGCACACGCCCGTGTACTGCACTGACCTGGAGGAGGCGCTCGCCTTCTACACGCAGCGGCTCGGCTTCGAGATCCGCGAGGACGTCCCGATGGGCCCGGAGATGCGCTGGCTCACCATCGCGGCCGCCGGTGACGCCCACGAACTGCTGCTGGCCGCTGTGGACCACCACATACCTCCGGCCGACCGGCAGGCTATGCGCGAGATCGTCGCCAAAGGCAACCTGGCGGTCTTCATCCAGGTCGACGACCTGGACAAAACCTTCGAGTCGCTGCGCGCCGCCGGGACGGAGATC
>Ga0213881_10001287_pt1 | contig 12321 bp, 14 predicted proteins | sample BarmaccoBMER_R08_FD_160104 | JGI IMG/M metagenome (GOLD analysis project Ga0213881, IMG submission 160104) | Barbacenia macrantha exposed rock microbial communities from rupestrian grasslands, the National Park of Serra do Cipo, Brazil - ER_R08 ... | reverse complement strand
CTTTCGTCCGCTACCTGCCACTGATTGAGTTACTGGTCCCGCCACGCGATTCCCAGCCTTGCAGTCACCAGTTAGAGGATACTCCGTTGGGACTAAATTTTGAATCTCCCTTCTCCCTGCAATCGGCATTAAAGTTTGGACTGATTTTTCTGGGACTGCAAATCGGCGCGGTGCTAGCTCAGAAGCTCCTAGGACATCTGGGTTTTTACGCTGTGAGTCTGATTGGCGGCTTGATATCGAGCGCCAGCGCTGTCGCCTCAGCAGCCACCCTAGCAGCTAATCACACTCTTGAAGCCCAAGTCGCGGGGACTGGAGCTGTCCTTGCCTCTATGACCAGCGCGCTAGTGAACCTGCCTCTGGTTGCCCGCCTCTCTCAAGAGCATCGACTGACTCAACGGCTGGTCATGCTCCTGGGATTCAGTGTTATCCTTGGCTTCGTTGGCATTTTGTTCTCAGTCGCTTGGAGCTAAAAGTCGCGGTGCCACTAACAGTTAAGTTGATTCTCCCACGAGTCTAATTCAGCTAGAATCCTGATCCTCGTCCTCCGAAAAAGGGTGTTCGCCCACACTCAGCTGCTTTTTCGAGCGTTTAAGCTGTTTCCAGAGCGCTCTGATTTGGTAGTAAGCCTCTGTGGCTGAGAGCTTCCCTGCGGTTTGCAAGTTGCAGATATAGCCAACCTGCTGGGCAAATTCTTGTAAATTTGCATTAAAGACTAGGTTTTCGGGCTTGACCTGACCGTAGTAGCGGCTCTTGGGATACAGGAAATCATGTTTATCTGTCAATTGCTCTCTCCAATTATTCAGTTAAAGATCTTCATGAGCCAGAGGTGTGGCTTGAGTAAGCTAGTGGGCAAACTCAAGAGGGATTGGAACTTGCTTGGTCTCCAGATTTGAGCCGGATTGCTGATGAAAAGTGAGGAACACGAGCCGAGGGAGACGGCTAGATGAATTTCATTCAGGTTAAGAGGATATTAACGTAAGATTAGCTTTAGGTTAATGTCGGATGAACAGCTTAGCTGAACTTACCCTGACAGCTTTCTCTCCCCCTCGTCAATGATCTACGGTACATCTAGTCGCATTCTGTTAGTAGAAGATGAAGAACTCATCAAAGACAGGTTGGGAGAAGCCCTAGCAGAGGCAGGTTACTTAGTTGTCAAAACCACTATGACTCTGACAACGGCGATCTGGATTCAGGCATTGGAGGAGAGTGCCGCAGGTTTTAACTTTGATGTGATGATTCTGCATTTGAGGCAGCCCCAAGTGAGTGGTCTGGAGCTTGTGCGGTGGGTACGACAGACTGGCAACCCTGTGCCGATTTTGATTGTTAGCGCTTGTGCGAGTCCAACTGATATTGTTTTGGGCTTAGAGATGGGAGCTGATGACTACCTCGCCAAACCATTCGGGATGCGGGAGTTGAACGCCCGGATTCAGGCTTTGCAACGACGTATCCGCTTGAGCTTTTTGACCCCGACTCAGGTGTGGCAATTTCGGGATATCAAGGTTTATCATCAGGAGCGCCGAGTGCTCGTTCGGGACCAGGAGGTTCATCTGTCACCCAAAGAGTTCGACCTGCTGGTGTTATTAATCAGTTCTCCCAATCAGGTTTGGTCACGCCAGGAATTGTTCAAAAACTTGTGGAGTGCGGAGCAACTGGGCAATACCAAAACGTTAGAGGTCCACATTCATCGGTTGCGGGAAAAATTAGAGCTTGACCCTAAAAAGCCCGAATACATTATTACAGTTGAAGGATTGGGTTACCGATTTGGGTAGGGCAACAAACAGCGGCTTTTCCCGCCATCTAAAACCTAATTGAAAACTGAGATTAATTGGACTTTGCGGCTCGACCACAACCAGAGCCAAGAACACCATTGTCGGTCGAGCGCCTCGCAGTATCAATAGCGTTTATCGTTTGGAAAAGCAAACGCATTTGTTTCGTCCGTTCGCACTCCCTAAAGTTCAAATTAACCCTTCTTTACTGGTTGATTTGAAAGATGACAACGCTAACGTTTTCCAATGCCTGTCTACTCTTGAGTGCCAGCGGTCTAGCAGGTGCCCTCAACGGCGTTGCTGGTGGGGGTAGCTTTATTTCATTTCCGGCTCTCATCTTTGCCGGATTCCCATCGCTCAAGGCTAATGCGACCAACAACACAGTGACCTGGATGGGTTACTTAGCTAGCATCCGTGCCTATCGTTGTCACATGTCGACTCCGCGTTGGCAGTTGCTAGGACTGGCGAGTATAAGCTCAGTGGGTGGAGTGATTGGGGCAATGCTGCTCCTACGGACTCCGCAACCCCTCTTTACTAAACTGGTTCCTTACCTATTATTGGTCGCCACTGTCCTATTTACGTTAAATTCCTACCTTGCTAATTGGCGGCAACCGTCTCATTCAACACCAGCTAAGTCTTCACCTCATAGCCTGATGCTGGTTGGACTGCTACAGTTTTTGGTCGCTATCTATGGAGGCTTTTTTGGTGGAGGCTCTGGGATTGTCATGCTGGCAACCTTTAGCCTCCTGGAAATGAAGAACATTCACGCCATGAATGCGCTCAAAACCACACTGAATGCCTGCATTAATGGCGTTGCCATGATTGCTTTTATTGCTGCTCACACGATCGATTGGCAAGCTGCTTTCCTCATGTCCTGTGGCAGTTTCTTAGGTGGTTATTGGGGAGTTTATGCCGTTCGCCAACTCGACGCGAAATTCTTACGTGGATTCATTACTCTAGTTGGGTTGAGTCTGACCATTTATTTTTTTGTTCAATCCTGAAGTGCATAACAAGCTTTGTTACAATTGCACTGTCTCATCCCCCATGATTTGATTCATATTCCATTATCAAGATTTGCTCAAATGCTCGTGAAGCCAGAGATTGAAACCGCTCACGATGCTTCAAGAGTAGAAATGGCAGTACGAGTTGTTCGGCAAAGTTTGGAGTCTGTGCTTCAATCACCTCAACGCTCCGCAGTGTATCAAGCTGGCGTTCTTTCCGAATGGTCATTTCCGATAGAACTGCTGCTCCCACGCCACCTTCGACGGCGGCTTTCACCATGGCAGCACTTTTCATCTCGGCTGCAATATTCAATTCAACAGGTTGGATGTTCCACTGTTGCAGCACTTGCTCAAATCGTTGACGAGTACCGGAGCCTGCTTCCCGCAGCACCCAAGAAGTTGTCAGCAGTTCTTTGGCAGAAACGGTAGGTTGGGTAAACCAAGGATGAGAGTGACCGACTACAATTTGCAGATGATGATATCCCACAGTTTCTCCTTGAAGATGGACCAGAACTGAGGGATGAACCTCTCCTTCAACCAGTCCTAGATCAAAGGTTCCAGTAACGACGCCTGCACTCACGGATTGAGTATTGCTCAAGGCACAGTCGATTTGGATGCCTGGATAGTGTTGTCGAAACTGGCTAATAAAACGGGGAAGCCAATAGTTACCGATTGTTTGGCTGGCTCCTAGCTTGAGTTCGCCCTGTTGTAGATTGTTGAATTGTTGCAGCGATCGCTCTGCTACCTCAACCTCTACCAAAACCTTTTTTGCTGCGGTAGCGAGTGCTCTTCCAGCATCTGTTAATTCAACTCGTCGCGCGACCCGATGGAAGAGTCTCACTTTGTACTGCCTTTCCAGGCTTTGAATCGCCGTGCTTACAGCTGGTTGAGTCAGGTAGAGTTCATCAGCGGCACGGCTGAAATGCAGGTGCTGCGCAACAGCTAGAAAAATGTGTAGCTGGTCAAGGGTCATTCTTGCCATGAGTACAATCTAAAAAAGGCTGTAGGATATTTATATCAACCCGGAAAGGTAGCTAGGGTTCCGCTAGTTCCCGTGCTAGGTCTGGACCAAGCGCTACATCGTGCCTTCTATACGGCAGACACCTTAGAGGAAGAGAAATCCAGAGGGGATAGGTTGACACATTGTTGTGTGTCCTTCTACTCTGAGGTGCTTTGACGTGACCCCTTTGGCATTCGCACTGGTCCTGGTTGCAGCAATAGTCCATGCCGCCTGGAATTTTCTAGCTAAACGTGCAGGAGGAGGAATTGCTTTTGCTTTTCTGATCAATGCGTTGGCAACCTTGCTGTATACACCTTTGACAGTTGGAGTGCTGAAGAAGCAGCACTCTCCTATAGATATTGTTGCTCTCATTTTCACTGTTGGGAGTAGCCTCATCCACGTTGCTTATTTTCTAGTACTGCAACGAGGGTACTCTTCCGGCGACCTCTCTCTGGTCTACCCTCTGGCTAGGGGGACGGGTCCGATGCTTTCCACTAGCGCTGCCATAGGACTTTTGGGAGAACGACCGACCCCCACAGCTGAATTAGGCATTTGGCTGATAGGTGGAGGGGTATTTATTCTGACAGGCGATCCTCGTAAGTTGTGGCGGTCTAATTCTCGCACTGCTGTGGGTTATGGTGTGCTGACTGGCGCGTTTGGCTCTAAAAGGTTTTAAATGAACATTTGGGTGCAATCGGTCTCAATCGTTGGATTCAGACAGAACTTCTACACCAATTCTCTAAATTCCAGCTACAGATCTGAAGCCTCCCAAAGCTGAGATCGACTCATTTCAAATTGCAAATTGGTATACAATCTCCTCTGGCTTCGGTTTGATTCAACTCAGGCCCCTTGTCTACCGTAAGTATGATAAGTCGATAGTAATAACGTATTTTTTTCTAAGCAGCCTTGTATTCACAGATTGATCTGTGGCATAATCTGAACCTAATTACTGTAAGTCTACAGGTTTACTGGATTTTCTTTTAGAAGAGCGTTCCCGCTAATGTTTGCCTTTCTAGCATCACAATTTAGGGCATTGAAATTGTTGACCCGATGGACGTCGTCTTTCTTGAGCCGATTTAGTCAGCTCGATCAGCGTTCTTATAGAAGAACGCTATCGGTTAAAACCTTCGCCATCCCCTTCTTGATTGGCTTTGGTTTAAGTGTAGCGGTATCGGCTTGTGCAGCAGGGGGCTCTACTAATCTGCCGGACTCTGCATCAGTGAGTCATGCGAACACATCCCAGAACAATCAAAGCAATGCCGTCCGAATTGGATACCAGAAGTATGGAACGCTCTTCCTCTTGAAAGCACGGGGAAACTTGGATCAGCAATTGAAGTCTCAGGGGGTTGCGGTGCAGTGGATTCAGTTTCCTGCCGGACCTCAAATGCTAGAAGCACTGAATGCAGGCAGTCTTGACTACGGCTCTACGGGTGAAACGCCGCCAATATTTGCGGAAGCGGCGGGTGCGCCTCTGGTTTACATCGGCAATGAAGTTCCCGATCCTGAAGGGGAAGCGATTCTGGTTCCCAAAAATTCTCCCATTCAAAAGGTCGCAGAGTTAAAGGGCAAGAAGGTGGCGCTGAATAAGGGCTCTAATGTGCATTATTTGTTGGTACAGGCATTGACGGCAGCCGGATTGCAGTACAGCGATATCCATCCAGTTTATTTGCCACCAGCTGATGCACGCGCTGCCTTTGACCAAGGGAATGTGGATGCTTGGGTAATTTGGGAGCCCTACTTGACAGTTGCGAAACGGGCGGTTGGGGCTCGTGTGCTACAGGATGGCAGAGGATTGACGGCAAATCGGCAGTTTTATTTGGCTGCCAAATCATTTGCCGCGCAACACCCCGATCGAGTGAAGGCGATTGTCGAAGAAATACAATTAGTAGACAGTTGGACGAAAGCCCATCTGCAAGAGGCAGCAACTCTTCTCTCACCCCAAATAGGAATTGATGTACCAACCCTAACAGAGGCATTACGAGGTCGTTCCTATCAGTTTGAACCGATTCGACTAGAAACAGTGGCATACCAACAAAAAATTGCCGATACGTTTTTCAAGCTGGGACTGATTCCTAAGCCAGTTAATGTGAAGGCAGATGTCCAAACCGTTGCGCAAGCACCGACAGCACAGGCTACCCATAGCCACCAAGGGCAATAGAGACGGGGAGATTCTAGATGCAACTACTTTGGTTTATTCCAACTCATGGCGATGGTCGCTACCTTGGCACAGCGACAGGGGGACGGGCGGTTGAGTTCGCTTACTTGCGCCAGATAGCACAGGCGGTGGATCACTTGGGCTACTCAGGAGCACTGCTACCCACAGGGCGTTCCTGCGAAGATGCCTGGATTGTGGCATCCACTCTGGTGACTCACACTCAACAGATGCGTTTTCTCGTGGCTATCCGTCCTGGTTTAGTCTCGCCTGGGGTAGCAGCGAGAATGGCAGCCACCTTCGATCGCCTGTCTGCAGGAAGGTTACTGATTAATGTAGTAACGGGGGGAGACCCAATCGAGTTGGCAGGAGATGGGCTGCATCTGAGCCATGACGAGCGCTATCAGCTAACAGATGAGTTCTTGACAGTGTGGCGACAGATTGCTAGTGGTCAAGTTGCCAGTTTCAAGGGTAACTATATTGATATTCAGGAAGGAAAATTACTATTTCCCCCAGTCCAGCAGCCCTACCCCCCCTTATGGTTTGGTGGTTCCTCCCCCATCGCGCAACAAATTGCTGCTAAGCATGTGGATGTGTACCTAACCTGGGGTGAACCACCGGAACAGGTTGCAGAAAAGATCACCGCAGTCCGCAGGTTGGCAGAAGCAGAAGGACGCAAGTTGCGGTTTGGCATTCGTTTGCATGTGATTGTGCGCGAGACGGCAAGTGCAGCTTGGGAGGCGGCAAATCAGTTGATCCGTTACGTAGATGAAACTGCGATCGCCAAAGCTCAAACTGCCTATGCCCGAATGGACTCAGAAGGGCAGCGCCGCATGAGTCAACTCCACCTGGGCAGCCGCGATGCCTTGGAAATCAGTCCTAATCTTTGGGCTGGAGTCGGGCTAGTGCGGGGAGGAGCAGGAACAGCTTTAGTAGGCGATCCAGATACGGTTGCCGCTCGTATGTTGGAGTACAGCAAGCTAGGAATTGAAACCTTTATCCTCTCAGGATACCCTCACTTAGAGGAAGCGTACCGGGTGGCAGAACTACTGTTCCCTCGGCTTCCCCTACAGCGGCCGTCAACGGCCAACCAGCAGTTGGTGTTAAGTCCATTCGGCGAGATTGTTGCTAATGATAACTTCCCAGAGCAACAAACCAGGACCCAAACAGCAACTACGGTAGATTGACAAAATCAATTCGCAATTCAAGAGAATTCAAATTACTACAATGGCGAAAAACAAGCGCAAATCAAGACTCAACTGGCTGGAGCAAGTAGCCCCTTGGGGAGTACCAATCTTGCTAATTATCATCTGGCAGTTACTCTCCCAGATAGGCTGGCTCCCAACCCGCATTCTCCCTGCCCCCACATCTGTTTTGCAAGCAGCCATTCAACTTGCCAAGTCGGGAGAACTGTGGCGCAATCTATATATCAGTACTGTCCGTGCCTGCATAGGTTTTCTCATTGGCGGTGGCATTGGCTTTGTTCTAGGTTTGCTAAACGGTCTGTTTCCCATAGCAGAAAAGCTTCTAGATACCACCATACAAATGGTGCGAAATATCCCGCACCTAGCATTAATTCCTCTAGTGATTCTGTGGTTTGGCATTGGGGAACAAGCCAAGATATTTCTAGTGGCAATTGGGGTGATGTTTCCGATTTATTTAAACACTTACCACGGAATTCGTACCGTGGATGGCGGACTGATTGAGATGGGAAAGGTCTATGGTCTCAAGCCATGGGAACTGTTCTGGAGAATTAGTCTTCCAGGAGCGCTGCCTTCAATTTTAGTTGGCGTACGCTATGCCTTAGGCATTATGTGGTTAACCTTAATCGTGGCAGAGACAATCGCTGCTGACTCTGGCATTGGCTACATGGCAATGAACGCTAGAGAGTTTCTCCAGACTGATGTCGTAGTCTTTAGTATTTTGCTGTACGCTCTGTTGGGCAAGTTAGCCGACATGGCCACAGCACTCTTAGAAAAGCGCCTGCTGCAATGGCATCCCAACTATCAAACAGTTCCTGCCTAATTTCTCTTAAGCAAGGTAACAGATAAATCTACGCCCTGCATTTAACAGCAAGGATTTCTCAACCCAAAATTGCTCCACCAACCAAGGAAAAATCTAAAGATGACACAACTACCAAGAGGTGCTGACCTCAAACTCTTAGACTTAGGAAAAAGATTTGGTAACCATGCGGTGCTACGAGAACTGAACTTGGAAGTTGCTTCGGGCCAGTTTGTGGCGATTGTGGGGCGCAGTGGCTGCGGTAAAAGTACCCTATTGCGTCTGGTCTCAGGGTTAGATCATCCCACGAGCGGCATTATTTATCAGGATGGGAATCCCTTACGTCAGCTCAACCGCTCGGCACGAGTGATGTTTCAGGATGCCCGTCTCTTACCGTGGCAGCGGGTGTGGGAAAATGTGGGTTTGGGAGTGCAACAGAACTGGAAAGAACGCTCCCTGTGGGCTTTACAGCAAGTAGGGCTAGCTTCTCATGCTCAGGATTGGCCATCTACCCTCTCCGGTGGGCAGCGCCAGCGGGTGGCACTAGCTCGGGCGCTGGTGAGTCAACCGCGCCTGTTCTTACTAGATGAGCCTTTAAGCGCTTTAGACGCCCTGACCCGCATGGATATGCAGCACCTGATTGAGCGACTCTGGCAAGAACAGGGCTTTACGACTGTACTCATTACCCATGATGTGGAAGAAGCAGTGGCATTGGCAGACCGGGTAGTGATGATCGATACCGGTCGGGTGGCACTAGACTTACAAGTTTCCCTCTCCCGTCCGCGTCAGCGCCAGGAAACGGCCTTTGTGACTTTAGTAGAGCGTATCTTGAAGCATATCACCGGATTAGAATCCAGAGAGCAAACATCCGATTCGTATCGTTTGAGCCTTGACATCAGAAGCGAACACCACTCTCACCACCAATATTCGCATCCTGCTAACCCCCAATGAAGTAGGAGCTGACAAGAGATCTCCTTCATTCTATTTTTTGGTGTTGCTTCCCTGACCAGGCTACTAAGAGCAATGGAACGTTACTTAGAGCAGAGACAATAGCAAAGTCTTGATTTAACTCAAGGAACGCTTTTTCTTTACAGGTCAAAATGATATCTTCTCCCGCAACTGTGAGCCAAGCAACACCCGACAACACTTGAATCTCTCGGTCCACGGATGTCAGTCGAAATACTGCACCTTGGCGGATGGTAAAGAGACGAGGAACCAGGAATTTTGTCTGCTCCTTAAACAGAAGAGTATAAGCATTGAATTTGTTTGAGTACGATCTGACTGCTCTTGCAATTGGCATCTGCTGAAAAGTCTTTGTAAAATGTTTCATAGTCAAAGCTCTTGTCCTTAACTAGGTCTTGGTTAATTTGACTTATTGGTAGTAACGCCGCTCAATCCATGCCCGCATTAATGCTTCATCATCAGTGGAGTTATAATGGCCGCTCAGGGGATCGAAGGCATGCCACCAGTTCCTACCAAAGCGGTCATGGGTCTGCCAAACTCGCAGTTCATCACTTCCAACAAAGACTTGCAGCATCCGCTGCCAAATTTTCTTCATAACTGATAAAAATTTCTTGTAAAGGCATCCCTTAGAGGTTGAAGCCAGGAATCGTTTCAAGCTCTAAGGAAGCAGCTTTCATCCACTCCTGCATGGCTGGAAGTGCCAAAATTCTTTCAGCGTAAGCTCTTGAAACCGGATCTAGCTGAACGTCATAGGTGACGAATCGTGTGACAACGGGTGCAAACACGGCATCAGCGAGCGTGAACTCACCGAATAGCAGACTGCCACCACTGCCAAATCGTTGACGGCACTCCCGCCAAATTGCCGTAATTCGCTCAATGTCTACTTGGACTTCAGGGGTCATGCCCTTACCAGGGAGCCGAGCGCGGCAGTTCATCGGCATACTCTGGCGCAGATGCTGAAAGCCTGAGTGCATCTCCGCACTAATAGAGCGGGCGATCGCTCTTGCGGTTCTATCCTCTGGCCACCAGTGAAGCCTAGGGAATTGTTCAGCTAGATATTCACAGATGGCAAGTGAATCCCAAACGGTTAAGGTATCGTGTATGAGAACAGGCACTTTCCCAGATGGCGAATGAAAGCGAATTTTTGCTGGCAACTCTGGCGTGTAGAGAGCAATGCGAACTTCGTCAAAGTCCAGGCTCAACTGCTTCATTGCCAGCCACGGACGGAGTGACCAAGAAGAGTAATTTTTATTACCAATGACCAGCGTGGGTTTTGTCATGACTTCGTTAACAATTGCTCAATGACGCCTACCTTAGCGATGTTCTAGTGATAAATCAAATCATGTCTTGTATAGTTTCTATAGATGATATTTATAGATTTAAATGCCCTAAGTCGGCTCTTGTAGCCAAAATCAAATTACTCGCTCACCCCATTAACTGCTAGACAATGAATTTCTCCCAAGTACGGGCCGTAGTAGCAGTAGCCGAGCATGGCAATTTTAGTGAGGCTGCTCTGGAATTGCAGCTTTCCCAGCCAGCTATTAGCCATGCTATCGCTACCCTTGAAGAGGAACTAGGTGTGCCTTTATTTTCTAGGGGTCGTCATGGTGCTATTCTGACGCCTGCGGGGGAGCGAATCTTGCATCATGCCCATCAGGCTCTGCAACATCTAGAGATGATGCAACTAGAAGCCAATCGACAAAAAGGCTTACATGGTGGACAGGTGCGGATTGCTTCGTTTTGGAGTGTGGCTACCCATCTCCTGCCGAAAGTGATTGCCAAGTTTCGAGAGCGCCACCCATATGTGAGTGTGACCCTCATTGAGCGTTTTGACTATCTGGATATCGAGCAATGTTTGCGTGAGGGACGGGCAGACATTGGTATGACTTACCTGCCGACCAGTAATGAGTTTGAAGCATGGGAACTCCTACGGGATGAGTATGTGGCACTGCTACCACCAACGGCAATACTTAGAAGTCCTCAACTGACTTGGGAGGAATTAGCGTCTTTTCCGTTGGTTTTGCTTCCCTGCTTACCCTGTGGGCGTATTCTCCACGAACACATCAAGAAATTCGCACCACCAATGGACACTGCTAGTGACATTCAAGAAGATTCAACGATTGTCAGTATGGTTGTGCAGGAGCTAGGGGTAGCAATTCTTCCTCGTCTAGCGGCTGAACCAATACCCAAGGATGTGCAAATTTATCGGTTACCAGTGCCAGTAGAAAGAATTATTGGTGCAGCAGTTCTCTGTGATACCCAACATGTACCTGCCGTCTTTGCATTTTTAGAGACGCTTAGGAAATTTGACATAGGAAGTTTGGCTAAATTCCCCTCCGGATGACTGTGAGTATTCTATGCCTGCGAGTCAACGGCTGTTTGATGTCTTGGTTCCCTTCCTGATTCTCTTTGCCTCAGGTTTATTGGCATTGCAAAAAATTAAGTAGATTATACTCGCTCCCTTAGGGAGAGGTTGACAGCAATGAAAATTTCAAATACGATAATTCGATAGAGTTTTGCTATTTATAAACAGTGTCTCACAGCTAATTCTGAAACACAAGCTATATCTAGAAATTTTCCATTAATATTTGCTTTACCGTAGCCACAAAAAGATTCTGGAATTCAGCTTAGTGATGCAATCAAATCTTAAATTTGAGTAATGAAACTTTACTAAGATAGGTAAATCATGGCAACTCTAAAGCTGGACGAGGACACTGTCTACACCGATTTGCAGACCATTACCCATAAACTGTCTCTTTTGAAGATTCAAATTAACCATTGGCCAGTAGAAGTAGATCCACAACTGCATCGCTTACTAGCACAGGAAAGCCTGAATGCTGAAGAACAAACTCAGGTACTCATGGCATTTGATGGATATTTTGTACAACTGCAACAAACTGCCGATTATCAGTCACGGGACTTGATTGTGCTGCATCCTGGAGTACCTAATTTGGACACACTGCTGGCAAAATTTAATCGCATTCATACGCATGCAGACGACGAAGTCCGTTACATCATTGATGGAGAGGGAGTGTTTGGATTTGTCTACCCAGACGGTAGCCAGGTCAAATTGACAATCAAAGCAGAAGAATACATCACTGTACCCGCCGGAACCAAACACTGGTTTAACCTAACTCCCCAACGCCGAATCAAAGCTATTCGTTATTTCACTGGTACAGAGGGATGGGTTTCCCATGCCTCTACCTGACCCACGTTCCGAACTCATTGCTGCTGCCCAGCACTTCTATACTCAAGGTTGGATGGTAGGAACGGCTGGAAATCTCTCGGCTCGGCTACCTGATGGCAGCTTTTGGATTACTGCTAGTGGTAAATCCAAAGGAAATCTGAACCGAGAAGACTTTGTTTTGGTTCATCTTGATGGACGGATAGAATCCCCTTCTCACCTGAAACCTTCAGCCGAAACAGCAATTCATCAAG
>Ga0213881_10001286_pt1 | contig 12326 bp, 13 predicted proteins | sample BarmaccoBMER_R08_FD_160104 | JGI IMG/M metagenome (GOLD analysis project Ga0213881, IMG submission 160104) | Barbacenia macrantha exposed rock microbial communities from rupestrian grasslands, the National Park of Serra do Cipo, Brazil - ER_R08 ... | reverse complement strand
ACTAAATAAGCCCCCAGCAAAAATCCTAATCCATTCCACTTGACAGAAGCTGCGGCACCAAATCCAATACCAGCTAGGGTTAGCCAAAGCCCACGTCCGCGCCACCAACGTAGTAACCCTCGGCGGAGAATTACAGCTAAAGTTAACCAAAACCCCCTCCTCACTCGCCGACGCAGCAACCCTCGTTGGAGAATTGCAGCTAAAGCTGACCAAAACCTACGACCTAGCCCCCGACGTTCCAATGCCCGCAATAAAAACCATTGCCCCAATAGCCCAAAGATAACTAGATAGACGTTATTCAAGGCATAACGTGAATCTACCAAAAAGATGCCATCGGTTGCCGCGAGTAGAGCCGCAATCAAAGCATAGCTCTTGCGGTAACTCAGCTGATAGGCTATCCCCGCCATCACGAGAGGAATAAAAGAGCCAGTCAGAGCGTTCAACCAGCGATAGCTCCAAGTGGAATGAACAGAGCCAGCCAGACTATTCATTGCATCTCGTCCGAAGGGAAGGCGATCGCCTATCCACATCCCAATGGCAATCAGATATTTACTTAACGGTGGATGACCGTCAAAAAAGCGGGTATGGGTCAGGTAGTTATTGGCAAATTTAGCGTAATAGACCTCATCAAACACTAGAGTGTTAAACCGACCCAGTCCCCAAAATCGCAGGGCTAGACAGAATAAAAATACTCCAGCCAGTCCAATTGTGAACCATGGCAACGGCTGGCTGTTAAGCTTTTTGAACCCGGACATAGCTGCTAGCAACTGAATTTTAGGGGATTTTGAGGAATCTTTTGAGAGAATTTCACTGTTAATGAGTATTCGAGCTACTGCTACCCTGTAGGTCGGGCGGCAGCATCACCTGATTGATTGCATGGATAACGCCATTGCTGGCTACAATATCTGCGTTTGTCACGTTAGCGTTGTTTACCATGACTTCGCCTTGGCTAACTTTGATCTGTAACGGGCTACCTTCTGTTGTTTGGACTTCGCCCGTTTTCAGTTGGGTGGATGCGATCTTCCCAGGGACTACGTGGTATGTCAATATCTTAACCAGCAAGTCTTTATTCTCTGGCATCAACAACTGTTGCAAAGTAGCTGGCGGCAGCGTAGCAAACGCTTGGTCTGTTGGAGCAAAAACGGTAAAGGGTCCTTTTCCTGCGAGTGTTTTATCTAGTCCTGCTGCTGCCAAAGCCATTGTCAGAGTTTTGAAGGAGCCGTTTGCTGCTGTGACAGCCACTATATTGTTCTGAGTTCTAGTTGTTGGCTGATTAGAAGAGGGTGTCGTAGTGTTTGAAGGCGTGCTACCCCTACCTCTATAAGGAAGCTCGTTAAAAATACTGGGGTGGGGATTGAGAGAGCCTCCTGAACTCTGTGCTCCGGCAGGGAAACCGATTAAGACACTAGCAGCTACTACTCCCAGCAGGTTAACAGCCAATTTCTTGAGCAGAGCAGAGTGATGTTCAATTTCCACAGTAATTTACCCTCCCATCAAGCGACTTTCAAGTCTTACGCCAGGTTTAATTGTTACCAGAAACTGGTACGAGAGGCAAGTAAGAGCTTTTGACGCAAATTTTGATACCTCAACACTCGTTGGCCCAATTCAAAGTCTAAAATCCAAAATCTCAAACTAGTATTGCCGCTCCTGCCTCTACGTCTTTAGAATATTCCCCTCGACAGATTGGATCGCGTAGTTCGAAGTGATAGGTTATACGTGTCTAATTAAAAAAATCAGAAACAAGGAACAAGAAGCGATGTGGGGAATAATTGCTTGGATCATACTAGGTCTGATTGCTGGAGCCATTGCGAAAGCCATTTATCCTGGATACCAAGGTGGAGGGTTCTTAGCAACTACGATCTTAGGAGTTGTGGGCGCGTTGGTCGGAGGCTGGATAGGTAACCTTATATTCCCTGGAAGTACTGGCGCAGCAGCAGCGTCTGTAGGGGCACTGACAGTCGGCGGAGTTGTATTTGCTGTGCTTGGCGCTCTTATCGTTCTGTTTGTATGGGGCTTGCTGTCACGCCGTGCAGTATAAGCATAAAGCATTTACTGCTTTAGAATGTTTTATTTACTCTCCCTCAAACGCATGTTTGAGGGAGTCTTGTTGTGGTTTTCAGTTATTTAGCCCAAACAATTATAAGAGTTTGACTGTTTGCTGATAATGAGAGTAAGAATCGGAGAAACAAGATGTTAGAGTTATATCAATTTGAACTATCTCAGTACAGTGAAAAAGTTCGGTTAGTTCTAGATTACAAGGGGCTAGCATATCGCAAAATCGAAGTTACCCCAGGAATTGGACAGGTAGAACTCTTCAGGCTGACTGGTCAGCGACAAGTACCTGTTCTGAAAGATGGAAGCCAGGTTGTGGCAGATTCGACTGAGATCGCTAAATATTTAGATCAGCAATATCCCGATAGACCACTAATTCCCACTGACCCAAAACAGCGAGGACTGTGCTTACTAATTGAGGAATGGGCAGATGAATCTATTGGGACGAAAAGCAGACAAGTACTATTCGGGGCTCTTAGCAAAAATCAAAGTCTCCGTAAGTCACTCTTGCCCGCCGCTACGCCTGATATTGTTAAGGTTTTAGTGGAAGCTGTACCAAGCGAGTTGCTACAGGTGTTGGGCTTTGGTGTTGGCTTGAGCCAAGAAGTGGTTAAGAGGGCAGAAGCCGATCTCAAGCAAGACTTAGAGGCTCTCTGCCTGCTCTTGGCAGACAGTCCCTACTTAGTGGGAGACCAACCGACACTGGCAGATTTTGCTGTGGCAGGTTTGTCAATTTTGCTCAAGTTTCCAGAGGAACCTTATCTCAACCTACCTGCAACGTTAAGAGGCAAAGGAGTGCCAGGATTAGCTGATAGTGTCGTCTATGAGCCGTTCTTCACTTGGCGTGATCGCCTCTATGCACAATATCGCCAGCCGCTAGTACCATCTAGCTACAAGAGTTCAGCACCTAATTCAATCAATATTGAGTAAGCCCTGCTCCAGATGGTCATTTTTTTAGTTTTAAGCCTTTCTTTTGCCGATTTTGTAGTATAAAACAAAAATTGACTTAAGATAAGCCAAAAAGTTCGCAATCTGAGCATGAATCTAGGTAAGCCATTAGGCTCAGTTACACAGGGCTCTCTCAGCCAGGGGTTAGAGGTGCGATTGCACCCTGACGTCTCAGTAGAAGATATGCGGGTGGGAAAGTTTCTGGTAGTAGAGGGGGTGCGATCGCGTTTCTTCTGTATGCTTACAGATGTAGCACTAGGGACATCTAGTAACCGGATTGTCGCTAACCCGCCTAATCCTGAAGATGATTTTTTACGAGAAGTGCTAGCTGGAGGTGGCACCTTTGGCACGGTTAACTTGACTCCCATGCTGATGTTCACTCCAGAAGAAATGAGCAACGGGGTGTTAGAAAGAGTCAGTATCAATGGGCAGAATTCATTAGCATCTTTTCAACCACAAAGCAGCAGTAAAATAGAATTGCTGCCAGTTAAGACGATCCCCAGTCACTTCAGTCAAGTTTACGATGCTAGCGTACGGGACTTTCGGGCAGTATTTGGTTGGGAAGATGACCCATCACGACGCAATTTTGCCATCGGTCAACCGCTGGATATGGATGTACCTATCTGTATCGATTTAGACCGATTTGTAGAACGTAGCAATGGTGTATTTGGGAAATCGGGGACAGGAAAATCTTTTCTGACTCGGTTACTGTTGTCAGGCATTATTCGCAAGCAAGCAGCAGTTAACCTAATTTTCGATATGCACTCAGAGTATGGTTGGGAAGCAACCTGCGAAGGCAAACAGTTTAGCACCGTTAAAGGTCTACGGCAATTGTTTCCAGGTCAAGTACAAATCTACACCCTTGACTCTGACTCTACCAAGCGGCGTGGTGTGCGCGATGCCCAGGAACTTTATCTCGGCTACGACCAAATTGAGGTTGAAGACATTATGCTGGTGCGTAATGAGCTAAATCTTTCGGAAGCTAGTCTGGAGAATGCTATTATCCTGCGCAATGAGTTTGGTCGATCTTGGATTGCCCAGCTGCTAGCTATGAGTAATGAGGAAATTGATTCCTTTTGTGAAGAAAAACGAGGGAATAAGTCTTCAATTATGGCTTTGCAGCGGAAACTGCTGCGTTTAGATGAGTTGAAGTATATGCGGACGAGCTGTCCCCATAACTATGTCGGTCAAATATTGGAGTCTTTGGATGCCGGAAAGCATGTTGTGATTGAGTTCGGCTCTCAGTCGAATATGCTGTCTTACATGCTGGCGACTAATCTCATTTCTCGTCGGATTCATCAGTCCTATGTCCGCAAAGCAGAGAAATTTTTGCAAACAAAGAATGTGAGTGATCGCCCTCGCCCTCTGGTCATTACCATCGAAGAGGCCCACCGCTTTCTTGACCCGGCTACTGTTCGCCAAACTATCTTTGGCACCATTGCTCGCGAGATGCGCAAATACTTTGTCACGCTCTTGGTCGTTGACCAGCGTCCATCAGGAATTGATAACGAAGTCATGTCTCAGGTAGGAACCCGGATCACGGCTTTACTTAACGACGAGAAAGACATTGAAGCTATTTTTACTGGTGTCTCTGGTGGTCAAAACCTCCGCTCTGTCTTAGCAAAGCTAGACTCAAAGCAGCAAGCCCTAATTCTAGGTCATGCGGTTCCTATGCCTGTAGTTGTCAGAACGCGACCCTACGATGAGACTTTCTACACCGAAATTGGGGATGTTGCTTGGGAAGAAAAGTCAGATGACGAAGTCTTTGCTGCCGCTGAACTTGCTAAAGCCGATCTGGGTTTTTAGTGATATCCTACCAGTATAGGGTCTTAGTTAGTTCGGTTATCCGGCTTCCTATTGGTGGCTAGTTAAGGGCTAGAAGAGTCATTATAGAAGAGTAAAGGTAATAGCAGATTGCTCTTAAGCCTGAGAACATTCCTCCGCTGCACCAGTTGTTAGTGCAGTCGAGGTTCTTGCTCTTTACGAGTCTCTCAATTCGTAATAATATAGATGAAGTCAAACTCATAACCGCTTCGTATTTTTTACTGTCTTGGTACTGGATTGTTCTCGGATTGCCAGATTACATATTTTGAGTACTGCTAAGTGTGAGTTAGCTGCTATTACCTGTGGTAAGAAGGTCTTTACATCTTCTGTGGGATGTTGGCTGATTTAACCTTGGTTAATGTCCTAATAGAACGCAGATGATTGTTCTTCATTGCCGCTCTACCCACTGAATAGATATTTAGCATTCGAACTGTCTACGGAGTTGACGACGCAACGATGCCCACAGTTAACACCAAAACCGAAAAACCCAACACCACCAAGTTTACAGCTGACATGGTGCGTACCTACCTGCGTGAGATCGGTCGTGTGCCGCTACTAACGCGCGAACAAGAGATTGTTTATGGCAAGCAGGTGCAGCAATTGATGCCCCTACTTGAAGCTAAAGCGGTCTTAGCGAAAAAACTGCACCGCGAACCGACCACACAAGAGTGGGCGACACATGTTCATGTTAGCGAGACCGAATTAAAAGAAACTGTGCGGCGCGGACAGCGCTCTAAGCAAAAAATGATTGAGGCTAACTTGCGCTTGGTCGTGGCTATTGCCAAGAAGTACCAGAAGCGCAACATGGAATTCTTGGACTTGATCCAGGAAGGCACTATGGGCTTAGAGCGTGGTGTAGAGAAGTTTGACCCGACAAGGGGTTACAAGTTCTCGACCTATGCATACTGGTGGATTCGCCAAGCGATTACCAGAGCGATCGCCCAGCAGGCTCGTACCATCCGCTTGCCGATTCATATTACTGAGAAACTTAACAAAATCAAGAAGGTGCAACGGGAACTAGCCCAGAAATTGGGACGTAGCCCCACACCAGCTGAGATCGGTAAGGAGCTGGAGCTTGAACCAGCTCAAATCCGGGAGTATATGAATATGGCTCGGCAACCAGTTTCGTTAGATGTCCGCGTTGGGGATAACCAAGACACAGAACTTCAGGACCTTTTAGAGGATGAAGGACCATCACCAGAGCATTATATGACGCAGGAGTCGCTGCGCCAAGACCTAGATGATCTGCTATCAGAGCTAACGCCTCAACAGCGGCAGGTCTTGAGCTTGCGTTTCGGCTTAGAGGATGGCAATGAGTTGTCTTTAGCAAAAGTTGGAGAGCAGCTTAACCTGAGTCGTGAGCGAGTCCGTCAACTGGAGCATCAAGCCCTTGCTCATCTGCGCCGTCGTCGGGCGAATGTGCAGGAGTATATTGCAAGTTAAACAGGGTGTCGGGTGTAGTGATAGCTTTGTTGCCTACACCCTTGGCGGTACAAAGAAAGAGGAATTCTCCTTAGGGTTCTTCCCCACACCCTACATCCCAAACCCTGTCCTTGACAGGGGTATTTTTTTATCACTGGGATCAGTACTCAATCCCCGGCTGAGCTTTGATACCTTGCTCTCGGAAAGGATGCTTGACCAGTGTCATTTCGGTTACTAGGTCAGCCCGCTCAATGAGAGCCGTGGGAGCACCTCTACCAGTGAGGATGACGTGGGAATCAGCTGGTTTTTGTTCCAATCCCGCCAAAACTCGCTCAACACTTAAATAGCCTAGTTTTAGCGCTACGTTAACCTCATCCAACAGTACTAGTTTAAAGTCAGGGTTATGAATGAATGTCAGTGCTGTTTCCCAGGCTGCCTGAGCTTTCTTTATATCTCGCTCTCGATCTTGGGTTTCCCAAGTAAAGCCTTCTCCCATTGCCTGAAATTCCAACTGGTCAGAAAACCGACTCAGGATAGCCTTTTCCGCTGGTTCCCAGGCACCCTTAATAAATTGGACGATTGCGACTCGATAGCCGTGCCCTAGTGAGCGCAGTACCATCCCTAACGCTGCTGTGGTTTTACCCTTACCGTTACCAGTATTGACAATGATTAAGCCTTTTGTTTGCGCAGCTTGAGCAACTCGCTCATCCTGTACTTCCTTCCGCCGTTGCATCTTTCTTTGATACTGCTCAGGAGTCAGTGATGTCACTGTTGCCGTAGGTTCAATCGTTTCTAAGGTTTTGTTGGAATCGTTCAGCATTGGTGTTAGGAGTTTTTTGCTGCAATTCTCGAATCAAAGCCTGGAACCTCTCATCTTGCCTAATCTTGTCAAAAGCGGAGGCAGTTATTGCCATCTGCCGATATTTGTCAGGATTTAGATTAATGGCCTGTTGCAGATTTTCTAGCGCTAACTCGGCGTTGATTTGGGAGGCGTAACAACAGACTTTATTGTACCAGGAAGTAGATTGTCGGCGCTTTGGCATATTTCTCTGCCTTGACCATGCGTACTCCCTGCTGGAAAAAGAATTCTGCTGTAAGATTCAGATCTAGTCGTAGAAATTTTCACACCATACTTTGGAGTGATTTTTTTTAGGATTTCCCAAAGAGTAGCATAGCTTAACAAACAAATTTAGGATTTTGTCTCAACCAAATAGCAGCTAAATTAGCAATAAGATCAAATTCCAGTCAATGGAACACTGCCTTTTTTCCAAGATCAGCGTTCTCGAGGGAGGCAACCTCCACCACGCGAGCAGCAGGTGACGCGCAAGAGAACGCTGCACGTGACCGCCTTTCGCGGTCTAGATTGAGTTGTTACTTTAGTTCCAGAGGAGTGCCTGACAATGAATAGTCAAGAGAACTTAACACAGCTAACATTTCACTTCGTCAATGGTCAGACAGAGTCGTTTAACGTTCTCCGAGTACCAAACGCAGCTGTGACTGAGGCGGAGTTCCACCAAGAAATTAGACAGCTCTTAGAAAAACCTTGGTGGATTCTCCATCTACCAGAGCAAACGGTTTGCATCCAGACTGCTAATGTTGTGAAAATTGAAGTCAGACCTCCTGTGCCTAAAATCCAAGGTGAAGGTGTGTTCTCCGATGCCCGACGGGTGACTGCGCTCACTCGCAGCGTTATGCGCTCTTAGTGAAGATAGCAGACTCAGGAGATAAAGTGCCTACAAGGAGGTGCGCTCTTCGCCTAAAATGCGTCTTTAGGGAGTGAGAGATCATACCCTACCAGCATTTGTCACTTTGGAGAACTTTCCCCGTGGACTTATCCCGCATTCCAGCCCAACCCAAGCCAGGTCTAATCAATGTGCTGATTGAAATCCCTGCAGGTAGTAAGAATAAATACGAATACGACAAGGAGCTGCAAGCCTTTGCTCTGGATCGGGTGCTTTATTCCTCGGTGCAATATCCTTACGATTATGGTTTTGTACCTAATACCCTAGCTGAAGACGGCGATCCGCTAGATGGAATGGTAATGATAGATCAGCCGACTTTTCCGGGGTGCATTATAGCAGCGCGACCAATTGGTATGTTGGAGATGATTGATGGGGGCGATCGCGATGAGAAAATTCTTTGCGTCCCTGATAAAGACCCGCGCTACAACAAAATCATGTCTCTCCAGGATGTAGCACCGCATCGACTGAATGAAATTGCTGAATTTTTCCGGACTTATAAAAATCTAGAGAAGAAAATCACGGAAATTCGCGGTTGGCAGGATGTTGATCGAGTCATGCCCCTGGTGGAAGAGTGTGTTAGAGCTGGCAGCGAGAAAGGTCGCGATTCTGCTGCTCTATAAAACCAAGAAGGGGTGTGGGGGTTCACTACACCCTTTTCGATAAAATCTTCTAAAACTGCAAGCAAATTTTGCCAAAATGTGCGCCACTTTCCATGTAGGCCAGTGCTTCACGTGCCTGCTCAAAGGGAAACACCCGATCGATAACGGGTCGCATTTCATGTAAGGTGATCGCACGATTCATTGCTTCAAACATCTCGCGACTGCCGACATAAATTCCCTGGACTCGAATATTCTTCTGCAAGATAGAGGCAGTGCTAATTTCACTTCTTAGTCCAGTTAGCACGCCAATTAAGCTGATATGACCACCCATGCGCACTGCACGCAGGGATTTGTTCAATGTGCCAGCTCCACCCACCTCGACAACATGGTCAACCCCAATACTATCTGTCAACTGCCAGACTTGTTCTTCCCAGTCTGGCAGCCTTTTGTAATTAATACCTTCTGCCATACCTAACTGACGGGCTCGCTCTAGCTTCTCGTCACTGCTAGAGATAGCAATGACCCGCGCCCCCAGCATAGTAGAGAACTGGAGGGCAAATATTGACACACCCCCTGTTCCCTGAATTAAGACAGTATCTCCTGCCTTGAGATTGCCTGTCGTAATGAGCGCGTGCCAAGCAGTCACAGCAGCACATGGCAGTGTCGCTGCTTCTACATCCGACAAATGTCTGGGCAGATGCACAACTCCATCTTCATGGAGACTCACATATTCGGCTAAGATCCCATCGATTGCTCCACCTAAAGCTGACTTGGCTTTTGCGGCTGAAAACTCGCCAGCTACCCAGGTTTGCATGAAGCTGCTTGCCACCCGCTCGCCAACTTTGACTCTTGTCACTCCATCGCCAACTGCAATAACTTTGCCAACACCATCTGATAAGGGAATCAAAGGCAACTGCTGCTTTGAGCTGTAGGCCCCTTTAACAGTTAGTAAATCGCGGTAATTCAGTGAGGCGGCACGCATCTTAAGCAGAACTTGACCTGGTTGTGGTTGAGGCTCTGGTTTCTCTACCAGGGTCAAAGCATTTAATCCTTCTCGTGGCTGAATTTCCCAAACTTTCAACAGATTAACTCCTTTAGCAGTCTCCTCGGCTTCTCATAAAGACCAGTAGTTAGACCTCAACATGATAGCAAGTGCTGCCATTGGTCTTCTAACTCTGATATTGGGTGATTCGGTCAAAAATGTGCCACGATTAACTTAACACTAAGCAGCGCCTTAATCTGGAACTTGAGCGTGCCCAAAGCAGGCATTATTTATAACGACGTTAAACCGATAGCAGGTCGTGTCGCTATCACACTTAAAGACAGACTAACCGCTGCCGGTTGGGATGTTTCTATGGCAACAGGAATTGGGGGCATTTTAGGCTACTCTAATCCTGACAGTCCTGTTTGCCATACTCCAGTTGATAGCCTAGCGCCACCTGGCTTTGACTCAGAAATGAGCTTTGCGGTGGTGTTGGGAGGAGATGGTACAGTCCTTTCGGGATTTCGTCAGGTAGCTTCCCGCGGTATTCCATTACTCGCGGTGAATACTGGTCACATGGGTTTTTTGACTGAGACTTACCTGAACCAACTGCCCCAAGCCCTAGAAATGCTCATGGCGGGACAGTATGAAATTGAAGAACGATTGATGCTAAATGTGAAGGTATGGCGGGACAATTCGCTTCGTTGGGAAGCGCTCTCTCTCAATGAAATGGTGCTACACCGAGAGCCGTTAACGAGTATGTGCCATTTCGAGATTGCTATCGGTCAACATGCACCAGTGGATATTGCTGCAGATGGTGTGATTGTTTCAACGCCGACTGGATCGACGGCATACTCTTTGTGTGCTGGTGGGGCAGTCATTACGCCAGGAGCACCAGTGCTACAGCTAGTGCCTATTTGTCCGCATTCTCTTGCTTCTCGAGCACTCGTGTTCTCTGACAGTGAGAGAGTGAAGATATTTCCAGCTAATCCGAATCGGTTGGTGATGGTAGTGGATGGGAATGGAGGGTGCTATGTCTTTCCAGAGGATCGGGTGGAAATAGAGAAGGCGTCCTACTCTGCCCGGTTTATTCGCCTACAGCCACCGGAGTTTTTCCGAATTTTGCGGGAGAAATTGGGCTGGGGGCTGCCCCATATTGCGAAACCGACTTCGGTTGAATTGCCATAAGTCCACTCCTCTTGTCCCCCTGCCCTACCTTGAATAAATTCTTGTGATAGGATGTTGGGTATTAATGCTCAAATAGCCCTCTGCGATCTGCACCTAGCTTTTATTACTAAGGCGATGTCTAAGTTAAAACCAACTGGAACTCCTCAAAATCTATATGAGCCGCATATAAGTATGGTTGGGCTTGACTCCAATCCCTGTGTATTGTTAGTTGAAGCCGACGAGAATTTGGCTCGGCAAGTTAGTGCTGATTTGAAGGAATTAGGCTATGAACTGGTAGTGGCTTCTGATGCCACTAGTGGTTTGCATCAAGTTCGGCTACGACAGCCAGCTTTGATTGTTGTTGACCGAATGCTAGCAGGAGAATCGGGCTTAGGATTATGCAGCCATCTGAGAAGTGCTGGTGCGCGGGTACCAGTGTTAGTGTTAATGGCGCGTGATACGGTCGATGACCGAGTGGCTTGCTTGGAAGCTGGAGCAGATGATTATTTTCTCAAGCCCTACCGCTCAGATGAGTTTTTGCAGTTAGTACGCCTCTACTTGCAACCAGATAATAGTGGAACCGAGCAGCTACGGTTTGGCGATCTTGTTTTAGACCTTGCTACTCGTAGAGCATTGCGCCACGGGCAGGCAATTGATTTGACAATGAAGGAATTTGAACTTTTAAAGTACTTGATGGAGCATCCGCGTGAGGTTTTAACTCGCGAACAAATCCTGGAAAATGTTTGGGGTTATGACTTTCTGGGCGAGTCTAATGTCATTGAAGTGTATATTAGATATCTACGCCTCAAGATTGAAGATGAAGGTCAAAAGCGGCTGATTCAAACGGTTCGGGGCGTCGGTTATGTGTTGAGGGAGACTTAGAGAATTGGGGAACTCGAAATTAACTCTTGAACCCAATCTAAAATTGTCAGCATTGAGATTAGGAGTGAACGAAAGGTGCTTGGCTGGTCAAGTTTGCTGGAAACAGCGTTCAGTATTTTACTTGTAAGTTTTACTAGTGTCCTGCCAGCAGTGTCCTCAACCATTCCATCAGTGTTCATCAGCGTCAATCCGCGCTTGCCAGGTCAAACGCTCCCTATTTCTGCCCAAGCAATTATTGCTGGTCACACAATTGGGCTAGAAGTGGCAAAAACACCTCAACAGCAAGCTATAGGGTTAATGTATAGGACTAGTCTGGCGGACAACAGAGGCATGTTGTTTCCGTTTAATCCACCCCAGCCAGTCAGCTTTTGGATGGAGAATACGCTGATCCCACTTGACATGATATTTTTACAGCATGGAGTGGTGAAAGCAATCGATCCTCAAGTACCTCCCTGTACAACTAACCCTTGTCCGACCTATGGACCGAAAGTACCCGTCGATCAAGTGATCGAACTGCGAGGTGGTCGAGCAGCTCAACTAGGCTTGAAAGTCGGTGACCAGGTAAAGATTGACTTCCTAAACTCCACCAACTCCAAGTCCTAATTCCCTGTTCCTCATTTAGATAGATATAGAAATGGAAAAGGTACTCCTTCCTATAGGTGTTCTACTTTACCATGACAAGATACAAAATATCTATTAAATTTTACA
>Ga0213881_10001285_pt1 | contig 12328 bp, 11 predicted proteins | sample BarmaccoBMER_R08_FD_160104 | JGI IMG/M metagenome (GOLD analysis project Ga0213881, IMG submission 160104) | Barbacenia macrantha exposed rock microbial communities from rupestrian grasslands, the National Park of Serra do Cipo, Brazil - ER_R08 ... | reverse complement strand
GTGTAAGCCATGGTAAGTAATGTCAGTCCGAAAGCTAGGGAAACACCGACTAACCCAATACCTAATGGATATGGGCCTAAGGTACCGAGCTTTGTATCGTCAGCAACGTAAGCCGCTGCTAGCACAGCACTACCACAACCTCCGAAAACAAGCCAGAAAGTTCCTATGAATTCCGCAAGACATCGCTTTGCTAAGGGCATAGCTTGGAGTTCCTTAGAATGACGAGAATATATTGTGAAGTGACTATCTTTCCCATCAGCAGCTCATCTACTTCCTTGTTAGTAACTGAAGCGAGATGTTGTTAGCTGTTAGTAGGGTATGGGAAACTAACCGCTTGTGAAACCTCGAAGCAGAATTTCTATCTGTCAGGCGACACATACATGCAAGCTTCTCCTCTATCTGAAGAGATAGTCATGCCGATTATATGTTGCTCGTAGCAAAACACACAATGATTTATTAAAAAGTGTGTTTCCTTATAGAAAGCATCGTCCTGGTTTCTTATTTCACGGGTTCTCGACCAGAAACCACAGGCGCGATCGCTGATAATTTCAGCTCTGGATGTTCTCCTTCTACCTGCTGACAATTCCATTCATTGCGAAACAGCAACACTGGTCGTCCCCAACTGTCTTTAACAGTCACTGTATTGAACAGGCGTCCCACTTTTTGCAACGCTGCCCAACCACCAGTTACCCAACGAGCGACAGTATAAGGCAATAACTCTAGCTGAGTTTCCACCCCATATTCGTTCTGCAATCGAAACTGCACCACTTCAAATTGCAATTGACCTACTGCTGCCAGGATTGGGTCACGCTTAGACTCATCAGCAGAGTAAACAATCTGCACTGCACCTTCTTCCCGCAATTCAGAAACTCCCTTATTGAATTGCTTGAATTTAGAAGGATTTGGGTTGCGCAAAATCGCAAATAGCTCAGGTGAAAAGCAAGGAATCCCTTCGTACTCTAGTTTTTGACCAGTATAAATCGTATCGCCAATTGCAAACATCCCAGGATTATTCAGACCAATGACATCACCTGGATAGGCAACATCAATTGATTCCCGATCTTGGGCAAAAAGTTTCTGAGGTCGCGACAGGCGGATAGTTTTTCCAGTCCGAGCGTGATTAACCAGCATGTCTTTTTCAAACTTACCAGTGCAGACTCGGATAAACGCTACTCGGTCTCGATGCTTCGGGTCCATATTTGCCTGAAGCTTGAAGACGAAGCCAGAAAATTCTGGGTAGGTGGGCGAAATTTCTCCCAAATTGCTATTGTGAGCCCCAGACTTAAGGGCATAGTCAAGAAAGGTATTCAAAAATAGCTCCACCCCAAAATTGGTCATGGCACTACCGAAGAACACAGGTGTCATTTTGCCTTGGTGGACTAACTCGGTGTCCAGTTCCGGTCCCAGACCATCTAGAAGTTCTAAATCGTTCTTGAGCTGGTGATAAAGGTCTTGCTCCAACAACTGTTCAATTTTGGGATCTCCTAGTTGAATGACCGTATCCAAAGCTTCGCGGCTACCATGGGCACTACGTTCGAATAGGTGAATTTGCTTTCGTTGACGGTCAAATATACCTTTGAAGCGTTCACCGATACCGATTGGCCAGTTAACGGCATATGTCTGTAGCCCTAGTTCCTGTTCAATCTCGTCTAGGAGTTCTAAAGGTTCCCGGCCTGGACGATCTAGTTTATTGACGAAAGTGAAGATCGGAAGTGATCGCATGCGGCAGACTTCAAACAACTTCCGAGTCTGTGGCTCTAAACCTTTAGCCACATCGATCAGCATCACAGCATTATCTGCAGCGGCCAGAGTCCGATAAGTATCTTCACTAAAATCCTGGTGACCAGGAGTATCTAGTAAATTAATCTGACAGTCCCGGTACTCAAACTGTAACACCGTTGAGGTAATTGAAATGCCTCGCTGTTGCTCCATTGCCATCCAGTCTGAAGTTGCCTTACGCTCTTGCCGCCGTGCCTTCACGGCTCCAGCTTCATGAATAGCTCCTCCGTAAAGCAAGAGTTTTTCTGTCAGTGTCGTCTTACCAGCGTCAGGGTGAGAGATGATAGCGAAGTTTCGCCGTCGCTCAACTGCTATTTGAAGTTCTGTCTGTAGATCGTTGGATATCATGAAGCCGAGCTGTAGAATTGTAAAGAGAAAAAGTATTTAATCAAATACGCTCATTCTCAAAGATAACAGTTGCAAGATTGGTTAGAAGTAAAGAAAATACCACCAAGCGGAGGGTGATCTATGTACGACCTGTACGACAAGGACAAGCGAAGATTGCTATCGGCTCTAAGTCATGGATCAATCTTTTTCAGCACTACGCTCTTGTCAGTCGGAATACCTATTGCAATCCTATTTGTATCTGAAGACCCAATTGTTAAGGAGAATGCAAAAGAGGCAATTAACTTTCACTTTAACGTATGGTTCTACGGAGCCATTATTGCAGTCTTAGGTTTTATTACGTTTGGTCTAGCATGGTTCATTCTAGGACCTATAGGGTTTATTATTCATTGGGGACTGACAGCTTGGGCGATTACGCATACGCTGCGCGCACCTGACGAGCCATTTCGCTATCCCTTTATTTTTCGGCTGTTATAGGATAATGTCCCTGGTTGCATCTAATTAATTTACCTTTCCCTGAAGCCATGTTTCCCATCCATCGCCCCCGCCGCCTACGTAGTCATCCCCAAATACGTCGAATGGTGCGCGAGACTGTCCTGACGGCTAACGATTTAATCTACCCCCTGTTTGCTGTACCAGGTGCAAGCGTTGCCAAAGAAGTTAAATCAATGCCTGGAGTCTATCAGTTATCGGTAGATAAGATAGTTGAGGAGGCAAAGGAAGTTTATGACCTTGGCATTCCTGGCATTATTCTGTTCGGCATTCCCGAAGACAAAGACACAGAAGCAACTGGTGCATGGCATGATTGCGGTATTGTGCAACAAGCTGCTACCGTAGTGAAAGCGGCGGTGCCAGATTTAATTGTAATTACTGATACATGCCTGTGTGAATACACGACTCACGGTCACTGTGGCTATCTACAAGTTGGTGACTTGAGTGGGCGTGTCTTAAATGACCCAACACTAGAGTTGCTTAGAAAGACAGCAGTTGCTCAAGCCAAGGCAGGAGCTGACATCATTGCTCCTTCAGGGATGATGGATGGGTTTGTGCAAGCAATTCGCCAGGGGTTAGATGAGGCTGGATACCAGGATATACCGATTATGTCTTATGCGGCCAAGTATGCCTCGGCTTACTATGGTCCTTTCCGTGATGCAGCTGAATCAGCGCCGCAATTTGGTGATCGCCGCACCTACCAAATGGACCCTGGTAATGCCCGTGAAGCCCTCAAAGAAATTGCTCTTGACATTGCTGAAGGTGCTGATATGCTGATGGTTAAGCCAGCCCTAGCATATATGGACGTTATCTGGCGAGTTAAGGAAGCAACCAATTTACCAGTTGCTGCCTATAATGTTTCTGGCGAGTATGCCATGATTAAGGCGGCTGCTCTTAACGGTTGGATTGACGAAGAGCGGATCGTGATGGAGACTTTGACTAGTTTTAAGCGTGCTGGCGCTGACTTGATCCTCACATATCATGCCAAAGACGCTGTTCGGTGGTTAGGTTAAACATTATCAGAAAATCTGTAAATACACCATTTATCATCGGCTTAGTCTGAGCTTAAGCTCAAGACAGAGGGACGTAGAGACGGAGAATCTATGGCAGTTAGAGTAAAAGCGAAATTACAGAGCTGATTAAGTGAAACTAGATCCCGTTTTAGACTTTTGGCTTGAGTGGGAGCTATGAAATGCGGAAGCACTTAAAGCGTTATTACGGTCTATCCTACAACCGACGTCAAAATTTCGCACTACAGCAGATACTCATCCTGCTCCTATTCATCTGTAGTATTTCTGCTATTAGCTGGATTATCAGTAGTTGGTTAGACGTAGTATCTAGTAAGTCCGGCACCCCATTTTTGATCGCTTGGCTAGTTGCTCTCTCATTTGTAGGAGTAGTGGTTGCTCGCTGGACGACTTTGCCACAACTTGCTGCCCCCAAAAGGGGTAAAGATCAACTGCAAAAAGCCTATGACGAGTTGGAGCACCAGCTTGAGGAGAGGACAACCGAATTGGCAAAACTGGCAGCATTACTCGAAGAAAGTCAGGGTCGATTGACTGCCCTCATTGATTCCCTGCCAGGTATTGCTTTCTTCTGTGCTAACACCCCTGAGTATCCAATGACCTATGTCAGTGAAGGGTGCTTGGCTCTCACTGGATACACAAGCGAAGAACTGGTGGGAGAACATAGAGCCAATAACTATAATGCCATCACTCATCCTGATGATTTGCCTAAAGTCTTAAATGCGATTAAGACAGGGATTGCTTTGCGGCAACCTTACGTTGTTGAATATCGCATTCGTGCCAAATCAGGTGAAGAAAAATGGTTATGGGAGAAAGGGAACTTAGTTTTGCATGGGAATGACCAAATCGTGGGCGTGAAAGGTTTTATTACTGACCTTACACAGCGTAAGCACATGGAGGAGGCTCTACAGCATAGTGCGTTCCACGACTCATTAACAGGTTTAGCCAATCGAGCTTTATTTATAGACCGTCTCCAACAGGCACTCCATCAAGTCAAACAGCATCAAGAAGCACAATTTGCTGTTTTGTTTCTGGATCTGGATCGCTTTAAGGTGATCAATGACAGCCTTGGGCATCTCATGGGCGACCAATTCCTGATTGCTATTGCAAGCCGTTTGGTAGCCTGCCTGCATCCTACTGATACGGTTGCCCGACTCGGTGGAGACGAGTTCACTATTCTTATGGAGGGGTTCAAAGATCTCAGCGACGTATTCTACATTGCTGACCGCATACAAGGGGAACTATCGTTGCCCTTTGAACTCCATGGACAAGAGGTGTTCACCACTGTGAGTATTGGCATTGCGCCAAGTACAATCGGCTTTGAGCGACCAGAAGACATCCTACGTGCTGCTGACACGGCGATGTACCGCGCCAAGGCCCTGGGTAGAGCACGCTATGAAGTCTTTGATCTAGATATGTACACTCAGGCAGTGGCTCGATTGCAGTTGGAGATAGATCTGTGGCATGCCCTTGACCGTCAGGAGTTTAAAGTTTATTACCAACCGATTGTGGCATTCAATAGCGGTAGGATTGCAGGGTTCGAGGCTTTGATTCGCTGGCAGCATCCAGACCGTGGTCTCGTTACACCATCCGATTTCATCCCCGTGGCAGAAGAAACCGGACAAATTGTCCAAATTGGTTACTGGGTGCTGCGCTGTGCTTGCTATCAGATGCAAGCATGGCTAGAACGCAACTATTCCGCTTTACCCTTAAGAATCAGCGTCAATCTTTCTTTCAAGCAGTTTTCCCAGTCAGATCTGACGCAGCAAATCCAGCAAATTTTGCATGAAACTGGTCTTCCTGCCAGCTGTTTAGTACTGGAGATTACAGAAAGCGTTATTATGGAAAATGTGGCATTTGCAACTGCTGTGCTCTCACAACTGCAAGCTTTAGGTATTCATTTATCCATAGATGACTTTGGGACTGGCTATTCATCATTAGCTCGTCTGCACCACTTCCCTATTAGGGGATTGAAAATTGACCGCTCGTTCGTTAGCAGTCCTAACGCTTCGTTGGGAAGTTGTGAGATTGTAGAGACAATTGCGACACTAGCACGTAAACTTGGAATTGACATCACAGCAGAAGGGGTGGAAACCCAAGAGCAGTTAGCAATTCTAAGAGGGTTAAAGTGTGAATATGGTCAAGGATATCTTTTCTCCTCTCCCTTAAACAGAGAGGAGTCTGAGGCTCTGCTTTTGGCTTCTCCCCAGTGGTAAATCTGCTCCTACACCCCACACCCTGTTCTCGGTTAAGATTACAAAAAACAAAGTAATCAAACTCAATAGTCCAATGGCAGAAACTTTTTTCTTTGAAGCTCTACGTGCCGCCGTTGATGAAGAAATGGAGCATGACCCGTCTGTATTTGTCCTTGGTGAAGATGTGGGTCACTATGGTGGTTCCTATAAAGTCACGAAAGACCTATATAAAAAATATGGCGAACTGCGGGTTCTAGATACCCCGATTGCTGAAAATAGCTTCACTGGTATGGCAGTCGGAGCCGCTATGACGGGACTCAGGCCAATTATTGAAGGCATGAATATGGGCTTTTTGCTCCTTGCCTTCAACCAAATTGCTAACAATGCTGGGATGCTACGCTACACCTCTGGTGGCAACTTTAAAATCCCCATTGTGATTCGTGGTCCTGGTGGTGTGGGCAAACAGTTAGGGGCAGAACACTCTCAAAGATTAGAGGCGTACTTTCAAGCAGTTCCTGGTCTGAGGATTGTTGCCTGCTCTACACCCTACAATGCCAAAGGTCTGCTCAAATCCGCCATTCGCGATGACAACCCAGTTCTTTTCTTTGAACATGTCTTGCTCTATAACTTGAAGGAAGAATTGCCAGCAGCAGAGTACTTACTACCGCTGAACAAAGCAGAGGTGGTGCGGCAAGGTAAGGATGTCACGATCTTGACCTACTCGCGGATGCGCCATCATGCGATGCAAGCAGCAAAGATCCTAGAAAAGGATGGTTACGATCCAGAAGTTATTGACCTGATATCTCTAAAACCACTTGATTTGGAAACAATAGGCGCTTCAGTGCGTAAAACTCATCGGGTTATCGTTGTTGAAGAGACAATGAAAACTGGCGGTATTGGGGCAGAACTCATCGCCTCGATTAACGACCGCTTCTTTGATGAACTTGATGCACCCGTTATACGGCTGGCTTCCCAAGATATCCCTACCCCATATAACGGAGCTTTGGAGCGCTTGACGATTGTGCAGCCAGAGCAAATTGTAGAAGCAGTGCAAAAAATGGTAGCCCTACAGGTTTAGCTGTGTTGCTGTATAGCTGCTTATTCCGCACAAAACGGATTATCATAGCATTTGTTGGAGAGAAGTCCGAGCGCTGAGGTTGCCTCCGCTCTTCGGAGCTCTTCCTTTAGGAAGCTCGGAACTTCGGAGCGGATTAGAGTATGCAAAGACAGCGATCTCTATTGGGTTTGATCCTCATTCTTCTCGTCGCCGCTATCGTGGTGATTATTAAATATCCTGTCCCTTTGGGGCTAGACTTAAGGGGAGGGGCACAGCTGACACTGCAGGTAAAGCCTTCTCAGGAAATTAAGCAAATCAGCCCCCAAGATTTAGCAGCAGTTCAGAGAGTTTTAGAAAATCGAATTAACGGCCTTGGGGTCTCTGAATCAGTGGTTCAGACGGTGGGCAACAACCAAATTTTGGTGCAGCTGCCAGGGGTAAGTGACCCCCAGCAAGCAGAACGGGTGCTAGGCGGTACGGCTCAACTGGAGTTCCGCCTGCAAAAGCCAGGTACAGAGGGGCAATTGAATGCTGAATACCAAGTGCAGCAAGCTGAGATAGCTAAGCAGGCAGAGTTGAGACAGAGTGGGGATGAGGCCGTGATCGCTAAAAATCAGGCAGCCCTTAACGAGACGAATCAAGCGCTCCTGGGGCTATTTGAGAGCAGCAACCCCCCATTAACTGGTAAGTACCTCAAAGATGCAGGTGCTGCACCACATCCTAACAGCAACGCTTGGGATGTTGACATCCAGTTTGACCAATTTGGCGGTGAATTATTTGCCAAGTTAACGAAGAATCTCGCTGGTACAGGACGCAGCATCGGTATTTTTCTAGATAACAAATTAATCAGCGCTCCTACTGTTGAGGCTCAATACGCACAAACTGGCATTACTGGTGGACGAGCAACGATTAGTGGTAACTTTACTGCCAAATCGGCAAACGACCTGGCAGTGCAGCTCAGAGGAGGAGCTTTGCCATTCCCTGTAGAAGTTGTGGAGAACCGGACAGTTGGAGCAACTTTAGGTAAAGACAGCATCCAGCGCAGCATCTACGCCGGGATTGGGGGTCTGGTTTTAGTGTTGGTCTTTATGGTGCTCTACTACCGATTGCCTGGAATCATTGCTGATGTAGCATTAATCATCTATGCTGTGTTAACATTTGCAGTCTTCGCTGGGTTACAGTTCACCCTGAGTCTGGCGGGAATTGCTGGATTTATCCTCAGTATTGGGATGGCAGTTGATGCCAACGTGCTGATTTTTGAGCGCACCCGTGAAGAATTACGAGCTGGCAAAACTTTGTATCGTTCAGTAGAGGCTGGGTTCTATCGAGCTTGGTCCAGCATTTTAGACAGTCATGTAACAACCTTAATTGCTTGTGCCGCACTGTTTTGGCTAGGCGCAGGTCTAGTTAGAGGCTTTGCTCTCACCTTAGCACTGGGGTTGGGAGTAAATTTGTTTACAGCAATTACCTGTAGTCGCACGCTGCTTTTGTTCGCATTGAGTTTTCCCCAATTCCGGAAACCCGAACTGTTTTGTCCTAATCTGCCAGCCACAACAAAATCTCAGGTACAGGGGGCAAAATGAAGAAATTCAGTGTGATCGAACAGCGACGCTGGTGGTGGACGCTTTCTGCGGCTCTCATCCTTAGTGGCTTAGTATCGATGGGGATTTCTTGGCAACAACTAGGCTCACCGTTACGGCTAGGTCTAGATTTTGCAGGTGGTACTCGACTACAGTTTGAACGCAATTGTCAAGTCCCACATAACTGTGATCGCCCAATAGACATTGCCACAGTTCGGCAAATCCTTGACGAGCAAGGACTGGGTAATAGCAGTATCCAAATTGTTGGCACAAATCAACAGGCGGTATCTCTAAGGACAAAGGCATTAAATGTCGATCAACGTACCAAGTTGCAAACCGCTCTTACTCAGAAACTTGGTGAGTTTAATCCCCAAGCAACTCAAATTGATACTGTAGGTCCCACAATTGGTCGGCAACTCTTGTCTTCTGGTTTGTTGGCTCTAGCCGTCTCTTTCATTGGCATCGTTATCTACTTAAGCGTGCGATTCCAGACTGATTATGCTGTAATAGCAATCCTTGCTCTGTTCCATGATGTCTTGATTACAGTCGGGTTTTTTGCGTTCTTAGGTCTGGTGCAGGGCACAGAAGTTGATAGCTTGTTTATCGTGGCAATTTTAACAATTACTGGCTTCTCGGTTACGGACACGGTTGTCATCTATGACCGGATTCGGGAAATCTTCAAACTCAATCCGAACAATTCTATTAACCAGGTTGTGGATGATGCTGTCAATCAGACCCTCACTCGCTCCATTAACACGACGTTAACGGTACTGCTAACGTTGTTTTCCATCTTCCTCTTTGGTGGTGAAAGTCTGAGAAACTTCTCCCTGGCTCTGATTATTGGGTTCACAATGGGAGCTTATTCTAGTATCTTTATCGCCAGTCCCTTACTTGCTTGGTGGCGTCGTAACAGTCAGCCACCAAAGACCATCAGTACAGAGCCTGTTGATACTTTGACCAGTTCGGATGATGGTCGATGATCGGCTTGGCAGAAACATCGCGAGTGTGCCATGGACCAGTCAAAAAACCAGCATTTTGAATCACTTACAGATACGCAACTTGACCCAGCCTTTAAGCAGCAGGTGCAAAGACTACATCAGATTAAGGTCTATAGCAGGTGGTTGGTGGTAGGTGTCTTGTGGGTTACTATTGCACCTTTAAGCCTGTGGGGTTTACGTGCAGAAATTGCGCTATGGCTGCAATACTTTACCTGGGTAGCGGTGCGATATGGCCTCTATTACAACCCACTGTCAGCTTTGGGGCTAGCTTTTTGTATTGGTATGACTGTTGCTGTTTTGGTGTGGCAAACTCGGAATATTCTCCTCGGACTACCGCGTCAAGAGCAGCAACGTCTCGAACAACAGGTTTGCCGAATTCGGCAACAGGGACCAAGTCATCCTTTGTGGCGGTGGGTGTGCCGATAGAAGAGAGCTATTCTTGAGCAGGGGGGGCAGGGGGAAACAAGGGTGCGGTGAGCAACGTCACTGTACTGTTACTTTGCAAAATGTGAAGTTAGAGTTACAATTCTCAATATCGGTAACAGTGGATTATGGATTGTAGTCATATTCAGTTTTCTGATCGCAAGTCTTTTGACTTGAAGCAACTTCAAGCGCTGCTGAAGCTGGGGGCTTTTTGGGCTCAGGAACGAAGTATCGAAGACTTGGGCATCGCCATTGCTAACAGTAATCCTGTCATCAGCGTTTGGGATCGAGATCGGTTGATTGGGTTTGCCAGAGCTACCTCAGATGGTATCTACCGCGCTACCATTTGGGATGTCGTGATCCACCCAGATTATCGTGGTTCTGGGCTGGGGAGGAAATTGGTTGAAACTGTTTTGAGCCATCCGCATATGAACCGGGTAGAGCGTGTTTATCTCATGACTACCCATCAACAGCGGTTTTACGAACGGATTGGGTTTAAGCCTAATACTAGTACCACGATGGTACTGTTCAATCAGCCTCAACTCAGTCCTCTTCGGCTTCAAGAGTTACAATTTCAGGACTGACGATGGGCACAGTGAGTTGAATCCGAGTCCAAGGAAACTCATTCGCATCCACTGAGATTGGGAAGGCCTCTAAACGACCTTTCATAAGTTCTAGTAGTGTCTGATTCATCATCAGTGACAGTCCAGATGAAGAGATAACGGTTTGGTTAACTGATGTGCCGTGCATTAAATCCACTGCTTCTTGTCTCCAGAATTCTGGACTCATCTGGATATCAAGCCAGATATGGATATAATCAAGTTCGCTCAACGTAAGTTTATGAGCTACCTCCGGCGGAACCTTCACTTGGTATGATCGCGCCGTTGGAGCTGCTTCCAGCGGAACGTCGAGCGCTGACGAAGTCTTGGCAGAAATGTAAATACTACCCTCCTCCATCTGTACTAGTGAAGTACTGACTAAGCTCACTAATACCTGCCGTAGCCAACGAGGATCTGCCAGAATATAAACGTCTGGATCGGGTGACGATATCCGTAGCTGAAAGTTGCGATCCAAAGCCAGCAGGTGGGTTAATTGATAAATTTCCTGCAGCACCGCAGCTAGCTGGAGTGGTTGGATCTCTAGCTGATTAGTACCATGTTCTACTCTGGCTACGCTGAGAATTTCATCGAGTAGCTTCAGTAACTTCAGAGCTGACTCGTTAGCCTTGGCAATGAACTCGCGCTCTTCATCTGGATTTTCGCATAGGTCAGATAGAATTAACTGATGCAGACCGATCAGACTATTGAGAGGTGAACGTAGCTCATGGGAAACCCGCGTTAAAAACCCGGCTTTAAATTGGCACATATCCTCTGCCAGCTGATATGCCAACTGATAAGCCTCTAGCTGTTCCAGGAGATTTTGCCGATTGGGCGCTGCCACTTCTTGCTGAGAGTTTATGGATGCTGAATTAGCTAGGCGACCTCGCTGTGCCCATAGCCAACTACACCATAAGCCCAACCCTATCCCGACTCCAAGATATATCCAATCACTCCACACCATACTCTAGTTTAACCGCTCCCTGCCGCAGAACTTCCCAACGACAGCCTACCCATTTAACAACAGTAGAAGGAATGCCAATTCCGGATTCAACCGCTACCAATTCTCTTGATGGGATTAAAACATCTGGAAATTGGGCGGCAATTTCTGCCATTGTTAGCAGAGGTTGCTGACCTGACAAATTAGCACTGGTGGTAGCAAGCGGCCCGGTTCGTGACAGGATGCTGCGTGCGACCGTATGACTTGGTACCCGTAACCCAATCGTCTTCGGATCGCTGGGGTTCATTGCGGATGGGACAAGTTCACTTGCTGGTAGAACCAGCGTCAGCGCTCCAGGCCAGTAGGCTTGTGCAACTTGCTGCCAAATCAGCTGTTCATCTGCACTACCAAATGTAAAGGACCAGAGTTCAGCTGGAGTAGCCGCCATCAAAATTAAGGGTTTGCTTTGGCTGCGTCGCTTGGCCGCAAATATTAAGTCAGCCCGATTGGGTCGGACTGCTAGAGCCGGAACAGTATCTGTAGGAAAGCTAATCAAACATCCAGCATTCGCCCCAGCGATTAGGGCTTCTAGGGTAACTTGTGTCATTAAAGTTCCGGCAAAAGTCAGATCTTTCTACATAGCTACGATATTTATCGGCTTTGTCTTCGCAAATTATGCAATAGGTCCATGTGAAGAGGGTTCTGCCTGCATGCTGCGCTAAAGGGCGCTTGACTAACGGCGATAAGCTAGAGCATACCTTTCAATCCCAGCTAAATCAGTTGAAATTTCGATGCCGTGGTAGCTCCCTTGACTATGTAGTAGAGCCGTCACCTGCTCAGCCTGCCCTGCCATCATCTCGATTAAGAAGACGCCACCAGAACACAGATAGGTGGGAGA
>Ga0213881_10001282_pt1 | contig 12342 bp, 8 predicted proteins | sample BarmaccoBMER_R08_FD_160104 | JGI IMG/M metagenome (GOLD analysis project Ga0213881, IMG submission 160104) | Barbacenia macrantha exposed rock microbial communities from rupestrian grasslands, the National Park of Serra do Cipo, Brazil - ER_R08 ... | reverse complement strand
CCAAAAGGCTGTTCAGGTTATACATCGTTCCGCTGACATAGAGAAACGCGCCTACCGGGATGCCCGTGAGTTTGCCCGTTATGGTTGAGCCTGATAAGAACAAAGTACCGGCAATTTCGCCGGAGCTGTTGATCCCGGTCGCCACCGCCTCGTCGCCGTTCAACGTTCCCAGGTCATGCATACTGCCGCCGGAATAAAGAAATGCATCAAATCCGCCGGTCGCCGTTTGGGAGCCGCCGACGATTGCGCCGGAATTGTTAATAGCAAACGCCAACGACTTTGTTCCACCCAGTGTGCCGAGGTCTTGCATGCTGCCGCCGGAGTAAAGAAATGCATGTGACTGGCCGCCCGTCGTGTCCGCCAGGCCGACGACCTGACCTGCGTCGTTGATCCCAAACGCTGAGCTGGACTTTCCCCCGAGCGTGCCGAGATCATGCATTGCGCCGCTTGAGTAGAGGAAGGCATGGCTGTTCGTCTTTCCGCTCGTGGTAGAGGATCCGACGATCTCGCCTGAATCATTAATCCCCACCGCGCTGCTATTCGACCCGCCCAGCGTGCCGAGATCATGCATTGTTCCACCGGAAAAGAAGAAAGCGTGCCGATCGCCCGAGGCGGTGTCTGCCTGTCCGACGACATCGCCCGTATTGTTGATGCCGAAGCCGCTGCTGGTACTTCCGCCGAGAGTGCCGAGGTCCTGAAGCGAGCCACCGGAATACAGAAAAGCCCGGTTGGTTGTGTTATCGCTCAGCACCGATGTACCGGCAATCTGGCCAGCATTGTTTATCCCAAATCCAAAGCTTGCCGCACCCTGGCTAGTTACGCCCCCAAGCGTGCCGAGATCAATTGCCGTGTACTCCGGTGATGCTTGCGCGAAATCGCTGAACCCGAGCAGGACGATGCTCGCCAGCAGTGCTACGACAAATTTTTGCATAGATTACCTCCTTGCACCCGCATGTTGTTGAGCGGGTACTCTCATTGAGTAATGCGAAAAGGGGATACTAAACCGCGCACGAGCTTGAGAATTCGTTCTTCCACTTGCTACGGAGGAATGCCAATTCTGCGTGACGTCACGATTCCAGGTAGAGTACAATCCCGCTTGTCTGGTGAGTGAAAGGCAAGGAATTACGGAGCTGTTGCGCGAGTGGAATGACGGCGATGCTGAGGCCGCGGCTAAACTGATTCCGCTCGTTTACGACGACCTGCGCCGGTTAGCCCGCAATCAGCTGGCGAAAGAGCGCCGCAACTACGCGCTGCGACCGACCGTACTCGTACACGAAGCGTACTTGCGCCTCATCGCTCAGCATGGCGTGGAATGGAAAAACGGCGCGCAATTTCTCGGGATCATCGCACGGCTGATGCGACACATTCTGGTTGAGTACGCGCGCGCCCACGCCACGGCCAAGCGCGGCGGAGCAGAACACATTTCACTTGATGCGGTGGACATTCCAATTTGTGAACGCGGAGTTGAATTCCTTGCCTTGGACGCCGCTTTAACCGAACTGGCGCGGGTGGACGCACGTAAAAGTCGCGTGGTTGAGCTGCGATTTTTCGGTGGCCTGAGCATCGAAGAAACAGCCGGAGCGATGCAGATTAACGCGGCTACGGTACGGCGCGATTGGACATTCGCACGGGCGTGGCTTAATCGCGCGATCAGGGCCGCCATGTAACAACACAAATGCCCTCGGAATGGGAGCAGGTGCAGGAGTTATTCCTGGCTGCGCTGGAGCGCGAGCCGGCTGCCCGCGTGGATTTCGTGCAAGCAAGCTGCGCCGGAAGCAGTCGCACCTTCGAAGAAGTGATGAGCCTGCTGCGCTCGCACGATCAAGCTAATCACCTGATCGATCAGCCACTGCTCGCAGCGGCTTTGAAGCGCGGCGCGAACGAGCTGGAGCCGGGACAAATCGTAGCGGGTTACACAATTGTGTCGCTCCTCGGTTGTTCCGGCATGGGCGAAGTCTATCTTGCCAAAGATAATGAATTTGGGCGCGACGTCGCAATCAAGCTAATCAAGCGCGCGTTCATAAGTGTCGGTGGTGTCCGCCAGTTCGAACGCGAAGAACGCATCCTCGCTAGTTTGAGTCACCCAAATATTGCCAGCTTCTATGGGGGAGCGGTCCTGCCGAATGGCATTCCTTATTTCGTTATGGAATACGTCGCTGGTATACCCATCGACCAGTATTGCCGTGAGTACGAGCTACCTGTTTGTGACCGGCTCGAACTGTTCCGGAAAGTCTGTGCCGCAGTTCACTTCGCCCATCAGCATCTCATTATTCATCGTGACCTGAAACCTTCCAATCTTCTGGTGACAAAAGATGGCGAGCCCAAACTACTCGATTTCGGTATTGGGAAGCTACTTGAAGCGAACGACAGTTCACGAGAAGCCACCGTAAGCCTGGCGCGCATCATGACTCCGGAGTATGCCAGCCCCGAACAAATTTGCGGCACATCAGTCTCGACCGCGACTGATATCTACTCGCTCGGCGTTCTCTTGTACCAGTTACTTTGCGGCGAGCTTCCTTACCGCCCGGAAACGAAGCGGCCTGATCAGATGGCAAAGACAATTTGCGAAAGCGAGCCGCCCAGACCGAGCAACATAGCCGATAAACGAACCTCAAAATTATTAAAGGGCGACCTCGAGAACATCGTGCTCATGGCCATGCGCAAGGAGCCGTTGCGCCGTTACGCATCCGTAGCGCAATTCTCAGAAGACATCCGGCGTTACCTTACCGGCCGGCCGGTGATCGCGCGCCCCGACACGTTGACGTATCGGGCAAAGAAATTCGTTGGGCGCAATAAACTTGCCGTAGGAGCGGCGCTGCTCATTGCCACCGCGCTGCTGGCTGGAATCGCCGGCACCTCTATGGAAGCGCGGCGGGCAAACAACGAACGCGATCGCGCTCGGCTAGCGCAAGCTGAAGCCGAACGGTTGAATGCGTTTTTGCAGAATTTGCTCGCCAGCGCTGATCCGGACGGAATGGGCCGCGACGTGAAAGTTGTTCAGGTACTCGATGCCGCGGCAAAAAAAATCGACGCAGACCTCGCCGATGAGCCGGCAATTCTGGCGCAGGCGCACTTCACTATCGCGCGGGCCTACGCCAGTCTGCGCGACGGCGTGGCAGCGGAGAATCAAGCGCGTAAAGCGTTAACCATCGACCAGCGCATTTACGGCAATGATGCTCCCGCTACAGCGCAAGTGATGGCGTTCCTCGGTTATGCCTTGCGCGTTTTCCGACGGTTCGACGAAGCCGAACCTCTACTGCGACAGTCACTCGCGGTGCAACGGCGCCATCCGCCGGCAGAGAAAAGGGACCTGGCGAAAACGATGATCACTTTAGGCAATGTGCTGGCTGAAACCGGCCGCCTGAAAGAAGCGGGGCCGCTGATTGAAGAAGCAGTTGAACTCGACCGCAAAACTTATGGCGATTCCAGCGCTGAGTACGCCGAAGCACTAAATTCTTTGGGCAATGTGCGTTTCGATCTGCCGGACGTGAGCGGCGCCAAGGCGGCCTACAGCCACTCGATCGAAATCTATCGCAAGTTGCGGCCACCCCGTTTCTATATGCTCGTTCCGATGCAGAACCTCGCCCAAATATTGTTAACGGAACGCAACCTGACTGCCGCGGAATCGTTGCTGCAAGAAACGGACGCGCTCTGCCGGCAAATGGTTGGTCAATCGAATCCAACGTATGGCAACATACGCGGCTTTTTCGGTTACTTGCGTTTCTTGCAACGCGATTACCATCGCGCCGTGCCGGACTTGAGGAGATTCGTCCACGACCTCGGCAGCGTTTATCCGCAGACCGAGCCTGGGCTTGTGAAGGCTGAACTTCTGTTAGGTCTGTCGCTCACCCGCGATGGCGATGCGCCCGCCGGCGAACCTTACCTGCGCGCAGCATTGGCCAACGGTAAAGTCGGCGCGCATTCCGATTTCGGAGAGATCGAGGATCTCGTCGGGCCGCTTGGCGAATGTTTGCTCGCGCAGAAGCGCTACTCTGAAGCTGCGCCGCTGCTGGAGAAGAGTTATGCGGATCTGCGCTCGCGCCGGGGTGATCAGGATGCGCTGACGCTCGAGGCAGGACACCGGCTCAACCTCTTGCCCGGAGCACATTGAGCCATCGTACAGCCGCCTGGCACAGTCGCTCGGGATGAGCTTGCGCAGCGCCGACGCGAGCTGCTATAAACGCGGCAAGTATGAAGCGTCTAATGACTCTCCTGTTCTTATTTCTGACGGCTGGAGGAGTATTGGCCGGGAGCAAAGACTCGCAGATGAACAAAAAGCAATTGATCGCGCAGGATTACGCAAGCCTCACAGGAACATTTCGCCTTGTGTCAGGCGTAGTGGATGGCAAACGCGTACCGGAAGATGTATGCCGCAAGACTGTACTCGTGACCGATCACAATCGGTTCACCGTATCGACTGGCGCTGAAGCCGGAACAAGTGCACGCGGCACGTTCACGATTGATCCGACAAAAACTCCGAAGACGGCGGATTCGCTTCAGGCCTCGGGGGCAGATAAAGGTAAGACCTTGCTCGGCATCTACGAGATTATCGACCAAGACCATAAACGTGCCTGCTGGGCGCCAGTAGGGAAGCCGCGCCCGACAGACTTCAGTTCGAAGCCGGGCAGCGGCCACATTCTCCAGGTTTGGGAACGAGAAAAGACGCGCTGAAGTATTGGTAAGCTGCCGATCATCTAACCCGCTCTCCTTGGCGAATGACAGGAAGGCGCGATAGTACGAAACCCGGAAACGCGGTGAAATAGCACGTGCCTCCTACTACAAGTACAGCGCATACTTCGAGGCAAAGCTAGTTGCGGAATGATGAAGCGGAACTGGACCGCGACTCTGTTACTGCTCGCTCTCGCGCTGCTAAGTGTGGCAGTGCATTGTCTTGTTAATCATCGCTACGGCTTTCATCGCGACGAACTGCCGGTGATCGATGACGCCCGGCACCTGGCCTGGGGCTATCCGGCTTACCCGCCGATCACACCTTTGATCGCTCGCCTCGCGCTCACGCTCTTCGGCCCTTCCCTCGCCGGCTTGCGGCTTTTCTCCGCGATTGGGTTCGCCGTTGCCATCGTCATCGCGGGATTGATGGCTCGCGAGCTAGGTGCAGGAATTGGCGGGCAAACGCTGGCCGCGGCGAGCGTCGCAATCGCGCCGGTGCCGGTTCATAACTCCAGCCTGTTCCAGTATGTGACCTGGGATTATCTCGCCTGGGTGTTATGCGCCTATTTCCTGATCAAGCGATGCCGCAGTGGGGACGAACGATGGTGGATAGCTATCGGCGCGAGCATGGCGTTTGGCATCCTCAGTAAGTACACGATGGCCATCTTTATCGTTGCTCTCACTGTCGCTGTGCTGCTCACCCCCTTACGCCGTGATCTTGCCCACAAGTGGCTCTGGCTTGGCGCGCTCCTAGGCTTCTCCATCGTCCTGCCGCACATCATCTGGGAAATACGCAATCATTTCGTGTCCTTCGCCTTTCTCGCTGACATCCGCTCGCGAGATTACCAGCAGGGCCGAAGCGATGGCTTCCTTCTACAACAGCTCTTTGTCGCCGCTAACCCGCTCACAGTACCCTTGTGGCTGGCCGGGCTCTGGTTTTATCTAATCAGTGAAGCAGGCCAGCCCTTTCGCGCGATAGGTTTTCTGTACTTCGCTGTACTTATCTTGTTTTCCGTTTTGCACGGGCGCTCCTACTATCTGGCGCCTGCTTATCCGATGCTGCTTGCCGCAGGCAGTTATGTTTGGGCCGGCTTGATCAGTGGATGTAAGTACGCCTGGCGTAGCACCGGCGCGATCGCAACTATTCTGCTGGTAGCCGTCGGTGGAGTAGAAGCCGGCCTGCTGCTTATGCCGGTGGCGCCGATCCAATCTCCTTTGTGGCAGAAATCGACCAAACTTGTGGACGATTTCGCCGAGGAAATTGGCTGGACGGAGCTTACTAATACGGTAGCAAAGGTTTACCACGCTCAGTCTGGTCCTGGACGGGTAGCGATACTTTGCGGCAACTATGGCGAAGCCGGCGCAATCAATCTTTTCGGGCCAGCTCGCAAGCTTCCGCCCGCGATCAGTGCCGTTAATTCCTACTGGGGCCGAGGCTATGGCCAGCCAGAGCCGAACACAATTATTCTCGTTGGGTTTAGCCGAAGAGCGGCCGAACGCTACTTCAGCGATGTGTCAATCGCAGGTCATGTCAGCAACCAGTTTTCCGTGAGCAACGAAGAATCGCGCGAGCATCCAGAAATCTTCGTCTGTCGTCAGCCGAAGTTTCCCTGGCCAACCCTCTGGCGGATGTTGCGCAGTTTCGGTTGACCACCCGTTCGACTTTCGCCACCGCAACAAAATCCGCGCGCGCAACGGGCTGGTTGCGTTCACAGTACGGTTATGCGGCCTGCCACGGAAGCACCAGCGAACAGTCCCCCGTCCTGTGTCGCCGACACCGCGGAGGTCCCGTCGTCGCCAGTTCTTCCCGTTCTCCTGGCCCTGAGCTTCGCGCATCTCGTTAACGACACGCTGCAATCACTTATCCCGGCGATTTACCCGATTCTGAAAACCGAGCTGCGGCTTGATTACAGCCATGTCGGCTTGATCACCCTCACAAATCAGCTCACCGCTTCGCTCCTCCAGCCACTCGTCGGCGCCTTTACCGATCGGCGTCCGCAACCGTTTTCGCTTGCCATCGGAATGGGTTCGACATTGCTCGGCCTCATCCTGCTCTCCAGTGCAACGGGCCTCGCGCTTGTACTTGTTGCCGTCGCGTTTGTAGGCATCGGTTCGTCTGTTTTTCACCCGGAAGCTTCGCGAGTGGCGCACCTTAGCTCTGGCGGCCGGCTGGGATTCGCGCAATCGGTCTTTCAAGTGGGTGGCAACGCCGGTAGCTCGCTTGGCCCGCTGCTCGCCGCCGCCATTGTCGTTAGTCGCGGCCAGCGATCGATCATGTGGTTTTCACTACTCGCGGTCACCGGCATCTTCATTCTCGCGCGCATCGGTGGCTGGTATCGGAAAAACCTCGCCCGGCATCGTGCCAGACGACACGCTGCGATTGTTCAGCATTCAGCTGTACTCAGCCGGCGGCGAGTCACGCTGTCATTAGCCATCCTCATCGCACTCGTCTTTTCCAAGTACTTCTATCTCGCGAGCATGAGTAGCTACTATACCTTTTTCCTAATCCAAAAATTCGGTGTCAGCGTGCGCGACTCACAGCTTCACCTGTTTATTTTTCTCCTGGCCATCGCCGCGGGCACATTTCTGGGCGGCCCGATCGGTGATCGCATCGGAAGAAAGGCGGTAATCTGGGTCTCAATCCTCGGTGTTGCGCCGTTCGCGCTCGCGCTGCCGTACGCGAACCTGTTCTGGTGCGGAGTACTGAGCGCGATCATTGGGCTCATTCTCGCTTCCGCTTTCTCGGCCATTCTGGTTTACGCGCAGGAACTCGTGCCCGGGAAGGTCGGCACCATGGCCGGCCTTTTCTTTGGGCTCGCCTTTGGCTTGGGCGGGATTGGTTCAGCGGTACTCGGCGCGATGGCAGATCACTACGGCATGCGTTTTGTGTTCCAACTTTGCTCTTATCTGCCGTTTATCGGTTTACTTACCGCGTTCCTGCCGAACCTCGAGATTCGCCGAGCCATAGCGGCGCAGTAGCAACCCGCATTCTAATCACCGAGTATGTGTGGTAGTCACACCTCTCCGGCGTTATCCATCGCTCCAAGAAAAGCAAAGCGGCCGCCCTTCGTTGAAGGACGGCCGCCCGCTTCTCACCAGCCGTTGTAGCAAACAGCTCTTTACTCAGTGACAGCTGCTAATTTCCGGCGGCGGAGAACCTGACTCAGTGCCACTACGCAAAGCAGACCGGCGATGGGGAGGAGCGCGTTCATTTCCGGCACCGGCGTGCAGATATTAGCCTGGAAGGCTATCGGCAGAACGTCGGCCACAGCTGCCGTGACGGTGACATAGTTGTAGTTACCAAAGCTGGGCACAGCGACAAACTGAGCATCAGCCGAGTTACCGTAAGTGCCGAGCAGCGTTCCAAGTGTGCCGGCCGAAGACGAGCCGTAAAGATTGAAGCTTTCACCCGGCTGCACGCTACCGACTTCAATCTTACCGTCGTAAAAGCCGCTCGTGATGAGCGACTGGATATTGAGCTGAATGTAGTTGGCCGGTACGCCATTGTTTACCTGGAGCTCGTTATCCAGCGTATTTACGAGGCCGAGACCGGTCTCGTCGCCACCGCCGTTCTTGAAGAAGAGATCGTGCGTCGTGGTCGGGTTATCGTAGCCGGTTGCGCTAATGCTGTAACCTGACTGCGTGTAGGAATAGGTGCTCGACCCCACTGGCCCATTGAGCGATGAAGGGTTGAGATTCCATTGGACCAACGTTGCTTTGGCCTGGGTTGCGCCAAAGGCGAGGAGCAGACCGAAGGCAACGCGCTGAAGCGAAGTGCGAATAGAAGCGAAACGGTTCATAGTTTTGATTTGTGCGAATTTGATGATTTCTATAATTCCTATATTTCGCCTCATTTCGTCAATAGATTCTTTTGATAATTAAATTTGTGGCCTCCCGGTCTGCGGCCCAAACAGCCCCGTACTCACCCGTTATTCATCTCCGCCGCCGCAGGCCTGCTTCAGGTTTGCTCCAGTAAACCTGTTTTTGCCCCATGCGGCAGAGCTGCTAGCCAGCGCTGGAAAACTCTGCTACTAACGCGGGCGAAATGGCGGTCGAACTTCAACAGACGCTGGCAAATGTCGCCGGGCTGAGCGGTACTTCGTTGCATACTGGCGAAAAAGTGACGCTGACGCTGCGGCCGGCGCCGGCAGATCACGGGGTGAAGTTCAGGCGCAAAGACCTCAAAGACGAGCCGACTGTCGATGCCTCGATCGCGAACTTGAAGACGGTCGAGCGCGCGACAACCATCGGCGAGGGCGCGGTGCGCGTGCATACCGTCGAGCATGTCCTCTCGGCCTTGTGCGCCATGGGCATCGATAACGCCATCGTCGAGATGGACGCGAATGAGCCGCCGATCGGCGACGGCAGTGCGGTGCCGTACGTGGAGGTCATCAGACGTGGCGGCATTGTGCAGCAGGAAGCGCCGCGCCGCTTTTTCGATGTGCGCGAACCGTTGCACATCGAGAATAAAGCGGGATCGCTGCTGGTACTTTTGCCCGATGACAAGTTCCGTGTTTCGTGCACACAGGCGGGGCCGAACGGACGTTTCACGCAGTTCTTCTCCACCGAGATCACGCCCGCCGTTTACGAGCGGGAAGTCGCGCCGGCGCGGACGTTTGTGTACTACGAGGATGTCGCGCCGTTAATGGAGAAGAACCTGATCAAAGGTGGCAGTCTCGAGAATGCGATTGTGGTGCGGGGCGACTCGGTCCTGAGCAAAGAGCCGCTGCGGTTCCCGGATGAATTCGCCAGGCACAAGGTGCTGGACATCGTGGGTGACCTGGCGCTGGTCGGCACCCGGATACGCGGACACGTGCTGGCAGTGAAACCGGGGCATGCCGCAAACGCCGAGCTGGCGCGGTGCATCGTGAAGGAGCTGGCGAAATCAATCGCGCTGTCGGTGCCACGTACTATGCCACACGGTGAAGGCGCGCTGGACATTCAAGAGGTGATGAACATCCTGCCGCATCGTTATCCATTCCTGATGGTGGATCGGATTCTTGGCTTCGAGGGAGAGACGAAGATCACCGGCATGAAAACGGTGTCGATTAACGAGCCGTACTTTATTGGCCATTTCCCCGGGCATCCCGTGATGCCGGGCGTACTCCAGGTGGAAGCGATGGCGCAGGTGGCGAGCATCTTGTTAATGAAGCTGGCGAAAAGCTCGAGCCGCATCGGTTATTTTATGAGCGCGGACGAGGTAAAATTCCGCAAACCGGTTTTTCCGGGTGACACGCTCTTCATCCACGCCGAACTGATCAGGGCGCGGAGCAACCGCATCGCGAAGGCGCACTGCTCATGCGTGGTGAACGAGACGGTCGTCAGCGAAGGTGACTTGATGTTCACCTTCCTGGATAAATGATGGGCTGGCACTCGCGGTCCGTAATCCGTTGAGCTGCTAAGATCGAGTACCATTACGATCAGGAATACGAGCACGAGCTGAGCGATGGACGGGGTCCAGATTCATCCGAGCGCGATTATCGATCCGAGTGCGAGAATCGGCGACGGGACAATGATCGGGCCGTACTGCATCGTCGGCGCAGACGTTGCCCTCGGGGAAAATTGCTGGCTGCAAAACCATATCACGCTCGCGGGTCCGATGCGCGCTGGGCGCGGCAACAAATTTTATGCGTATTGCTCCATCGGCCAGCAAACACAAGACCTGAAGTACGCGGGCGAGCCGACGCACCTCGAAATCGGCGACGAGAACACGTTTCGCGAGTTCTGCACCGTGAATCGCAGCACAAAAAGCGATGGCACGACGCGGATCGGGAGTTGCGGGAATTTTCTCGCCTACAGCCACATCGGCCACGATTGCGTCGTCGGCGATGCCGTCGTGTTTTCGAACAACGGCACCCTCGCCGGCCATGTGCAGGTGGGCGATCATGCGGTGATGGGTGGCCTGACCGCGGTGCATCAGTTTTGCCGGATCGGCCGATTCGCGATCACCGGCGGTTGCTCGAAGATCGTGCAGGACGTCCCGCCGTTCATGATCGCAGACGGTAATCCGGCGGAGATTCGCGGGATCAACATCGTAGGCATGGAGCGCGCTGGGTTTGATGCGGAAACGGTAAAGGCAATCAAGGAGGCATTTCGGCTGATTTACCGGGCGAGCTTGAATACGCGGCAGGCGATCGAAGCGATCCGCGATCAGATCGCGCCACGCCCGGAGATCACGCACCTGATTGAATTCATCGAGCAGAGCGAGCGCGGAATCATCCGGCGCTCCGCATAGCGTATTTTGGCCGGCGCAGCAGCGTCGTCGGAGAGTTGCATCACTCGATCATCGCTGTGTCCCACATCTGCGCGTAAGCGCCGTTGCGCCCAAGCAGTGCCTGGTGAGTACCACGCTCGATAATCGAGCCATGTTGCATGACAAAAATCTGGTCACAGTGGACCACTGATTGCAGCCGGTGTGTCACGAGAATGATTGTGCGCAGTCGGCGCAAATGCAGCAGCGTGCTAACGAGATGCAGCTCATGGCGCGGATCCAGCGCGCTGGTCGGCTCATCGAGAATGAGGAACGGCGCGTTGGTGAGCAGCGCGCGCGCGATGGCGATGCGCTGGCGCTGGCCGCCGGACAGGTTTTGCCCGCCCTCGGCTAACTGCGTGTCGTAGCCGTTCGGCAATTCGCGAATGAACTCAGCCGCGCCAGCAAGCTCCGCCGCATGCTCTAAATCGCCACGGCCGGCTCCCGGCCGGCCATAGGCAATGTTCTCCGCCACGCTGCCCGGCAGTATAATGTTTTCCTGCCCGACCAGTGCCATGTGCGCACGGACGTCGCTGATGCGGATGGTGCGGAAATCGTGCCGGTCGAGAAGCAGCGCGCCGCGCGTGGGATCATAAAAACGCAACATCAAGCTGAGCAGCGTACTTTTGCCGGTGCCGCTTCGACCGACGAACGCGACGAATTCGCCATCGTGAATTTCAGCAGAAACGTTTCGCAACACGTGCTGACCCCTCCGATAGCTGAAACTCACGTCATCAAGTACGAGATCCCGACGCCGCACCGGCAAGTGAATCGCACCGGGCGTTTCCGCAATTTCTTCCGGCGTGTCGAGAATGCGAAAGACACGCCGTGCCGCTGCTTCAAAGAGCCGTACTTTGGCAACGAATTCCGTGAGCCACTTCAGCGGATCCCACAGTTTGCGGACGTAATCGAGGAAGATGATGAGAATGCCGACCGTCATTCCGCCGGCGACCGGCCGCAGGAATTGGTCCCGATAAACAAGATAGCCGCCGTAGCCGAGAATGATGGCTGCGCCGACCGCGAGAATGCTGTCGCGCACGAAAGGATAGAGTTGCTCCTGCCAGTTCAGCCGCAGCAAGGCATGAACGCTGCGCAGAACAGCGCGCCGGAACACGCGGAAATCGCGGCGTTCACGGCGAAACGCCTGCGCCAGCCAGACGCGCGCCATTGTTTGCTGGATCGTGCTGGTAAGGTCGGTGTCGATTTGTTTCGAGACGAGCGCGCGCTCGTGAATGCGCATGCCGAATTGCCAGTTGCTCCAGATGATGAAAGGCGCGACGGAAAATGACGCCAGCGTGAGAGAGACGTTGCGTGAGAGGAGGATCAGCGTCATGACCGCTAATGTGACCGCCGCCACGCCAGTGCCGATCACCGTATCCATGATTCCCCACGGTCCGAATGCGTCCGCGCTCAATCTGTAAATG
>Ga0213881_10001281_pt1 | contig 12344 bp, 11 predicted proteins | sample BarmaccoBMER_R08_FD_160104 | JGI IMG/M metagenome (GOLD analysis project Ga0213881, IMG submission 160104) | Barbacenia macrantha exposed rock microbial communities from rupestrian grasslands, the National Park of Serra do Cipo, Brazil - ER_R08 ... | reverse complement strand
GGCGGTCGGCCGGTGGCCGTCGTTGGCCGTCCGCCGAGTGCATTCAGGGTAAAGCGAGATGGCAAATCCGCGCAGTCAGGCCGTCGAGCTTTAGTTTGACGGCCTCAGTTTCCGGGACCTTATGCTGGCGTGGTGACGGTAGCTCCCCGGCCCACGCCTTCGGTCGTGAGCCGCCTGGCCGAGATCGGCAGGGATCGGGTGCCGTTCTCCGTGGAGTTCTACCCACCCCGCGACGAGGCCGCCGAGGCGCGGCTGTGGCGCGCGGCCCGGGCTTTCGAATCGCTGCGCCCGGCATTTGTGTCCTGCACCTACGGCGCCGGCGGTTCCACCCGCGACCGCACCGTGCGCGTCGTGCGGGAGTTGGCCAATCAGACCACGCTGCTGCCGGTGGCGCACATGACCGCGGTCGGCCACAGCAGGGCCGAGTTACGGGCACTGGTCGGCGCTTTCGCGGACTGCGGGATCACGAACATGCTCGCGCTGCGCGGTGACCCGCAGGGCGGGGTGCACAACGAGTGGATCAAGCATCCCGAGGGCCTGGAATACGCCGTCGAGCTCGTCGAGCTGATCCGCAGCCTCGGCCAGTTCCACGTCGGGGTGGCGTCGTTTCCGGAGGGCCACCCGCGGGCGGCGGACCTGGAACAGGACACCGCCAACCTGATCGCCAAGCTTCGGGCCGGCGCCGAGTACTCGATCACCCAGATGTTCTTCGAGGTCGACGACTACCTGAGGTTGCGTGAGCGGGTGCACAAGGCCGACCCTGAGCTGGGGGAGCGCCCGATCATCCCGGGCATCATGCCGATCACGTCATTGCGCACGGTGCGGCGACAGGTGGAGTTGTCCGGCTCGCAGCTCCCGGCCCCGCTGCTGGAGCGGCTCACCGCAGCCGCCGGAACGGGGCCGGAGGAAAACCGCGACGAGGTCCGCAAGATCGGCATCGAGCTGGCGACCGAGATGAGCGCGCGGCTGCTCGCCGAGGGTGTGCCGTGCCTGCACTTCTGCACACTGAACTTCGCCAAGGCCACCACCGAAGTGCTGTCGAACCTCGGCGTCGCCGTTACTGCTTGATGCCCTGGTGGTCGTGCGGCTCGGCGAACCGCGGGGACCGGTCCCGGCTCACCCAAGCCAGCACCGCGATCACGCCGGCCACCAGGAACGACGCGAAGGCCAACCAGGTCGCCGCGCCGGTGAACGAGCGCTGGCTGGGATCGGTGTAGCGGGCCTGCGCGGTCATCGTGCTGACTACACCGGGTTTGAGCTTCCACTCCACGACCGAGGTGTCGATCTGGCTGCCGTTGGTGGACGTGACCTCGCCGGGAAACGACACCGACAGCGACACATCGGCGCTGGGATCGGTCAGCGAGGTCAGGTCGGCACGGCCCTCCAGAATCACCTGGTTGCCGGTCCGCCGCAATGACAAATCGACGCCGGCCGCGTCGTGGTTCATGTTGGCCAGCTGCGGCAACTCCGCGAACGTCAAGTCCGAGAACACGGCGGACGACCCGACGTACCCGTCCTTGGTGTAGTCGGAGATCGCCACTTTCTGACTGAACGGCAAGTTGCCGCTGTTGAACTGGGGGCCCTTGTCGTCGGCGTCGCGCGGTTTGGCCGCGGCGGTGATCTGGCCGGACACCTTGTCGTCGGGAGAGATCGTGATCGATGCGCGGATCCGCACGCAGCCCACCGCCAGCGGGACGAGCAAGATCAGGATGAGCAGGACGAGCGCTTTGCGTGACCGAGGCGTGCGCAGCGCCGAGCCGCTCGCGCGAAGAGCAGAGGGCACGGGGTCATCGTGCCAGACGCGGCGGCTCGGCGGCACGGCAGCGGTGTTACAAGGGCAGCGGGCGGCCCAGGATCGCGAATGCGCGGGGATCACCGGCGAAGTGGTGGCCACGGATAATGTCGATGAAGCCCAGCCGCCGGTACAACCGCCACGCCCGGTTGTCCTCGCCGCGTATCTCCGGCGTGGACAGCAGCACATTACGCTCGCCGCGGCCGGTCAATAGCCGGCGGACCAGCGCCTCACCGAGGCCGCGGCCCTGAGCCCGCGGATGGATGTGCACCTCGGTCAGCTCGAAGTAGCTCGCCAGCAGCGAGCCGATCTCGGTCTGGGCCAGCCCGGCTCGCCGAAGCCCCTGCACCACCTGCTGCTGCCACCACTGATCCGGGGCGCCGCAGTAGCCGTAGGCGACCCCGAGCATCGGGGCGCCGGTCAGCAGGTGCGGCGGCGGCTCGGCGCCGGTCGCGCCGGGAATATCGACGGCGGCGACCGCCCGCCAGCCCTGGCGGCGGCTGTGCTCGATCCACATCGACGCACGCTGATCCTCGGTGCCGCGCGGATAGCGCATCGCGTCGACATAGATCGCCAATGCGTCGCCGAGCCGGCGCTGCATGTCGTGTGGCGACAGATCGATGAGAAATGTCGCCAAATCTGGCTGCCTCTCGTGAAAGCGGTCTTGTCGGATTTCGCTGCGCGGTTTGTTTCAAGGCCATTATCTGCGTGCTCGGTCAGCCGATCGCCACCTGTGTCCGCCGCCAGAATCTGCGGCCGAAGTAGGTGGTACGGCGCGGATAGTGCTCGTATCATGACTGTCAGTCGCCCGAAATTGCGGGTGACCACATCGAATAGGATTCGGCAGAATCCGAGCCGGCGGCGGCAAGGAGGGACGCGATGCCACTCTCCGACCACGAGCAGCGCATGCTCGACCAGATCGAGAGCGCGCTCTATGCCGAGGATCCCAAGTTCGCCTCAAGTGTCCGCGGGGGGGGCCTGCGCGCGCCGACGACCCGCCGCCGAATCCAGGGCGCCGCGCTGTTCGTGATCGGCCTGGCGATGTTGGTGTCCGGTGTCGCGTTCAAGGCCACGATGATTGGCAGCTTCCCGATCCTCTCGGTCTTCGGCTTTCTGGTGATGTTCGCAGGCGTGGTGTTCGCGATCACCGGGCCGCGGCTGTCCAAGGCCGGCGACCGCTCGGCGCCCGGCTCGCGCCAGGGCCGCGGCAAGGGACCTGGCGGATCGTTCACCAGCCGGATGGAGGACCGCTTCCGGCGCCGGTTCGACGAATAGCCGCAGCGCTGCGCTGAGGGGTAGCCCGCCGGGCTGCCCCTTTTTTGGTGCCTCTTCGCGGTCGGGCTGCGTCGGGTGGCGTGTTGCGGCGTGGTTGTGGCGTGGTTGTGGCTCTTTGTGCCGTTTCTGGTGAGCCAGGTGGGCTCATCGGCCGGGCGTGAGGGCGGGAAGTGGTGGACACGACCTGTGTGCTGCTATCCTTTCAACCACACGGTGGGGGATTGTGGGGTAAAGTGGCGGACATCGGGGCCGTGGGCTCCGTGGGCGTGACAGGAGGTCGTCGAGATGTTCCTCGGCACCTACACGCCCAGGCTCGACGACAAGGGGCGGCTCACGTTGCCCGCGAAGTTCCGCGATGCGTTGGCAGGAGGGTTGATGGTCACCAAGAGTCAAGACCACAGCCTGGCCGTGTATCCGCGGGCGCAGTTCGAGCAACTGGCGCGGCGTGCGGCCAGCGCGTCGCGGAGCAACCCGGAGGCGCGGGCCTTCCTGCGCAGCCTGGCGGCCGCCACCGACGAGCAACACCCCGACGCCCAAGGCCGGATCACCCTGTCGGCCGACCACCGGCGCTACGCGAACCTGTCGAAAGACTGCGTGGTGATCGGATCGGTTGACTACCTGGAGATCTGGGACGATGCGGCCTGGCAGGAGTACCAGCAGGCGCACGAAGAGAACTTCTCCGCGGCCAGCGATGAAACACTGCGCGACATCATTTGACCGGCATGCCCGTGCATCGTGGCCTCTGCCCGATCCGACCCTGGCGTACTTCCCCAACGCCAGGTGCGGCAAATCGGACAGGGACCCCGGTGTACGGGCGTCCCGCCGGCAACAACGCGGAGGTGCGGCGGTGGCTGACGACACAGGCGATTTCGGCCACGTCCCCGTGCTGCCCGACCGATGCGTGCAGTTGCTCAGGCCGGCGCTGACCCGGCGCAGCCCCGACGGGTCGGGCGCGCTGCTGGTCGACGCCACGCTCGGCGCGGGCGGACACGCAGAACGGTTCCTGACCGAACTGCCCGGTTTGCGGATGCTCGGCTTGGACCGCGACCCGGATGCGTTGTGGGCTGCCGGGGAGCGGCTGACGCCGTTCGGGAACCGCGCCGCGGTGGTCCGGACCCGGTTCGACGCGCTGGCCGCGGTCCTGACCCAGTGCGGCTTCGGCACAACCGAATCCATCGACGGAGCGCTGTTCGACCTCGGTGTGTCATCGATGCAGCTGGACCGGACCGAGCGGGGGTTCTCTTATGCCGCCGACGCGCCGCTGGACATGCGGATGGATCCCGATGCGACGGTGACCGCGGCAGACATCGTCAACACCTACGACGAGGCCGCGCTGGTCGACATCCTGCGGCGATTCGGCGAAGAGCGGTTCGCTCATCGCATCGCCGCGCAGGTGGCGCGGCGCCGCTCGAAGAGGCCGTTCACCCGCACCGGCGAGCTGGTGGAGTTGCTGTACGAGACCATTCCGGCGCCGGCGCGGCGCAGCGGGGGCCATCCGGCCAAGCGCACCTTCCAGGCTTTGCGGATCGCCGTCAACGGTGAACTCGAGTCGCTGCGCGACGCGCTGCCCGCGGCCATGGCGGCGCTGGTGCCCGGCGGCCGCATCGTCGTGATGGCTTACCAATCCCTGGAAGACCGGATCGTCAAGAACCTTTTCGCATCCGCGGTGGCATCGCGGACGCCGCCGGGCCTGCCGGTGGAATTGCCCGGTCACGAACCACAATTCGTCGCCCGCACCCGCGGCGCCGAGCGAGCCGGCGCCGAGGAGGTGCGACACAACCCGCGCAGCGCCGCTGTGCGGCTGCGAGCGGTGGAAAAGGTTGCCAGGGAGGACGATCGATGAAGGCCGACCGTCAGGCGAGGGGCCGCGAATCGCGGCGGGGCGAATCGCGGCGAAGTGACCGGGATCGCAGATCGCGGCTCGGCAGTGGGCATCCCGAATCGCGGCGCGGGGACTTGGGTCGCGAGGACTTCGGTGGCGAAAACTTGGGCAGCGACGAGCTGGGCCGCGGGGACTTGGGCCGCGAGGACTTGGGCCGCGAGGACTTGGGCCGCGAGGACGAGCGGCCGCGGACCGAGCGCGCCGATCGCGACGCGGCCCGCGGCGGTGTACGCCGGTCGGCCGAACCGGGAGCCCGGGCGCGACGCGCACCGCGCGCCAAGGGGAGCCAAGCGCGCGAGCAGCGGCCCGTCCGCTCCGGGCCGCCAACCACCCCGATCCGTCGGCCCGCCAAACCCAGCAGTACCACCCAGGCGAAGGTCCGCGCCAAAGCGCGAAAAGCTAAGGCACCCAAGGCTGTCAGGATGCCGCTGCGGGAGCGGATCATCGAGAGCCTGGCTTCGATCGACCTGCGGCCGCGCACCCTGGTCGCAAAGGTGCCGTTCGTGGTTCTGGTCATCGGCTCGCTCGGACTCGGGCTGGGCGCGACGCTGTGGTTGTCCACCGCCTCCGCCGAACGCTCCTATCAGCTTGGCAACGCGCGGGAAACCAGCCGCCTGCTGACCCAGCAGAAGGAGGCGCTCGAGCGCGACGTGCTGGAGGCGCAATCGGCGCCGGCACTGGCCGAGGCGGCGCGCAATCTCGGCATGATCCCGTCCCGGGACACCGCGCACCTGGTGCAGGATCCGTCCGGCAACTGGATCGTGGTGGGCAAGCCGAAGCCGGCCGATGGTGCGCCGCCGCCCCCGCTGAACACCAAACTGCCCGACCCGACGCCGCCGCCGCCCCCGGTGAACCACACGGAAGTGCCTGTCCTGGTTCCCGCACCCGGAGCCACCGCATTGGCGGCACCGGTAGGTCCGGGCGCCGCGCCAGCTGCCCCGGCGGGGCCTGAGGTGCCGCTCCACATGCCCGGGCAGGGGGACCAGCCGCCGCCGGCGGCGGCGCCCGTGGTCCCGGTGGGACCGGCTGCGCCGGTGGAAGTGGCGCCGCCCGACGCGCCGCAGCCGGCAAATCCACCGACTCCGCCCCCCGGCGGAGAACAATTCAGCGGCGTGGCACCCCCGACAGCTGGCCCGGCGACGTGAGCCGCGGCGATCGTCCCCGGGACGGCCGGGGGCGAGCCGCGCGGCCTGGTGGCTCGGGCGCCCGGGCCAAGCGCCCGGCAACGCATCAGCACACCGAGCCGCGCTCGGCGCGCGCCCGTCGCACCCGCGCAGTCGTCGAGGCCACCGCGCAGGGGGCCTCCTTCGTCGCGCGGCACCGAACCGGCAACGCGGTGATCCTGCTGCTGCTGATCGTGGCGGCCGCGCAGCTGTTCAACCTGCAGGTGCCCCATGCCGCCGGGCTGCGCGCCGAGGCCGCGGGACAGTTGATGGTCACCGACATCGAGAAGGCGGTGCGGGGCAGCATCGTCGACCGCAACCTCAACAAGCTGGCGTTCACCATCGAGGCCCGCGCGCTGACGTTTCAGCCGGTCAAGATCCGCAAGCAGCTGGACGAGGCGCGCCAGAAAAAGCACGGCGCCCCCGACCCTGCGCAGCGACTCCACGACATCGCCGCCGAGGTCAGCTCGAAGCTGAACAACCACCCCGACTACGCCACCGTGCTGAAGAAGCTGCAGAGCAACGAAACGTTCGTCTACCTGGCGCGGGCGGTGGATCCGGCGATCGCGACCGCGATCACGACGAAGTTCCCCGAGGTCGGTGTGGAACGTCAGGATCTGCGCCAATACCCGGGCGGATCGCTGGCGGCGAACATCGTCGGCGGTATCGACTGGGACGGTCACGGGCTGCTCGGTCTCGAGGATGCGATGGACGGCGTGCTGGCCGGGACCGACGGCTCGATCACCTACGACAGGGGCTCCGACGGCGTGGTGATACCGGGCAGCTACCGCAACCGCCACGACGCCGTCAACGGCGCCACGGTACAGCTGACCCTCGACGACGACATCCAGTTCTACGTCCAGCAGCAGGTTCAGCAGGCAAAGGACCTGTCCGGGGCGCGCAACGTCTCGGCCGTGGTGCTCGACGCCAAGACCGCTGAGGTGCTGGCGATGGCCAACGACAACACGTTCGACCCGTCCCAGGACATCGGACGACAGGGCGACAAGCAGCTGGGCAACCTTACGGTGTCGTCGCCGTTCGAGCCGGGGTCGGTCAACAAAGTCGTCACCGCATCGTCGGTGATCGAGTTCGGGCTCACCAATCCGGACGAGGTGCTCTCGGTGCCCGGCTCGATCAACATGGGCGGGGTCAACGTCCACGACGCCTGGAATCACGGGGTGATGCCCTACACCACCACCGGCGTCTTCGGGAAGTCCTCGAACGTCGGCACCCTGATGCTCGCGCAGCGTGTCGGCCCACAGCGCTACGCGGACATGCTGGCCAAGTTCGGCCTCGGTCAGCGCACCGGCGTCGGGCTGCCCGGCGAAAGCGCCGGGCTGGTGCCGCCCATCGATCAGTGGTCGGGCAGCACATTTTCCAATCTGCCTATTGGACAAGGGCTTTCGATGACCTTGTTGCAGATGACCGGCATGTATCAGACCATCGCCAATGACGGCCTGCGGATGCCGCCGCGCATCATCAAGTCCATCACCACGCCCGACGGCAAACACACCGAAGAACCACGGCCAGAGGGTATTCGGGTGGTGTCTGCGCAGACCGCGCAGACGGTGCGCAACATGCTGCGCGCGGTCGTGCAGCGCGACCCGATGGGCTACCAGCAGGGCACCGGTCCGCAGGCGGCCGTCGACGGATATCAGATATCCGGTAAGACCGGCACCGCACAGCAGATCAACCCCGCATGCGGCTGCTACTTCGACAACGTCTACTGGATCACGTTCGCCGGGATGGCGACCACCGACGATCCCCGCTACGTCGTCGGCATCATGATGGACAACCCGCAGCGCGCGGCTGACGGCAGGCCGGGTTCATCGGCCGCCCCGCTGTTCCACAACATCGCGTCCTGGCTGCTGCAGCGCGAGAACGTGCCATTGTCGCCGGATCCCGGCCCGCCTCTGACGCTGCAAGCGACCTGATCGGGAGCGATTCTCCGCCGCCGGGCCGGTAGTGTGTCATCGCCTAGGAGCCGGACGGAGGTGAGTTGGTGGTGTCCGTGACGCTGCGGCCCGCGTCGCCCGCGGGCGTGCCGCTGGCCGTGCTGGCTGCCCACATCGGCGCCGCGCCGGCCGACGGCGCCAAACCGCCGGCTATCACGGTGACCGGGGTGACGCTGCGGGCACAGGACGCACTGCCCGGAGACCTGTTCGCGGCGCTGCCTGGAACCAAGACCCATGGCGCACGGTTCGCGGCCGCGGCGATCGACGGTGGCGCCGTGGCGATTCTTACCGATTCGGCCGGCGCGGCGGCGCTCCCGCCGATCAGCGGAACTCCGGTGCTGCTGCATCCCGCGCCGCGGGATGTGCTCGGCGCGGCGGCCGCGCAGGTGTACGGAGACCCGTCGGCGAAGCTGCGCGTCGTGGGAGTGACCGGTACGTCCGGCAAGACCACCACCACCTACCTGGTCGAGGCCGGCCTGCGTGCTGCCGGGCGGCACGCCGGGCTGATCGGCACCGTCGGCATCCGCATCGACGGCGTCGACCAGCCCAGCGCGTTGACCACTCCGGAGGCCCCCGAGCTGCAGGCGCTGCTGGCGGTGATGGCCGACCACGGTGTCCAGACCGTGGTGATGGAGGTGTCCAGCCACGCCCTGGCCCTCGGCCGCGTCGACGGGACCCGGTTCGCGGTGGGCGCCTTCACCAACCTTTCGCGCGACCACCTCGACTTCCATCCGACCATGCAGGACTACTTCGACACCAAGGCGCGGTTGTTCGGTGCCGGCTCGCCGCTGCGGGCAGGTACCGCGGTGGTATGCGTCGACGACGACGCCGGCCGTGAAATGGCAGCACTGGCCACGGCGCCCATCACGGTTAGCGCGGAAGGCCGCGATGCCGCCTGGCGGGCGATGGACGTGCGCACCGCTGCGGGAGGGGTCCAAGAGTTCGTCGCGGTCGACCCCGGCGGCGGACGCCATGCCGTGGTGATCGGCCTGCCCGGGGCCTACAACATCGCCAACGCTCTGTTGGCCACGGCGATTCTGGACACGGTCGGTGTCACATCCGAGCAGGCGGCACCCGGGCTGCGCGACGCGCAGGTTCCGGGCCGGCTCGAAGCCGTCGACCGCGGGCAGGGTTTTCTCGCGCTCGTCGACTACGCGCACAAGCCCGGCGCACTGCGCGCGGTGCTGGAAACCCTTCGGGCGCAGAGCGAAGGCAGGCTGGCGGTGGTGTTCGGCGCCGGCGGCAACCGCGACCCGGGCAAGCGGGCGCCGATGGGCCGCATCGCCGCCGAGCTGGCCGACCTGGTTGTCATCACCGACGACAACCCCCGCGACGAAGACCCCGCCCGGATCCGGCAGGCGATCTTGGCGGGCGCCCGGGAAGCGGCGGCTGGTGCCGAAGTGGTAGAGGTGGCCGACCGGCGGGTGGCGATCGGGCGGGCGGTCGGGTGGGCCCGGCCGGGCGACGTTGTGCTGATCGCGGGCAAGGGCCACGAGACCGGGCAGACCGCGGCGGGGGTGACCCGGCCGTTCGACGACCGGGACGAGCTGGCCGCCGCACTGAGCGCGATACGGTCCGGCGCGTGATCGACCTGAACGTCGCTCAGGTGGCCGAAATCGTCGGCGGCGAGCTGGCCGACATCTCCGCCGACGAGGCGGCGCGTCTGCACGTCATCGGCACGGTCGAGTTCGACTCCCGCAAAATCGGCCCCGGCGGGTTGTTTCTGGCGCTGCCCGGGGCCCACGCCGACGGCCACGATCATGCCGCGGCCGCGGTCGCGGCCGGCGCCGTCGCGGTGCTGGCCGCGCGGCCGGTCGGCGTGCCGGCCATCGTCGTCAAGCCGCTGGGCGACGTGGACACCGGTGCCAGCGTGCTCGAGCACGACACCGACGGCTCCGGCGCCGCGGTGCTGGCCGCGCTGGCGAGACTGGCGGCCGCCGTCGCCGCCGAGTTGTCGGCGGGTGGGCTGACGATTGTCGGGATCACCGGCTCGTCGGGCAAGACCTCCACCAAGGACCTGATCGCCGCGGTGCTCGCGCCGTTGGGTGAAGTGGTGGCGCCGCCCGGCTCGTTCAACAACGAGCTCGGTCACCCGTGGACCGTGCTGCGCGCGACCGAGGACACGGACTTCCTGGTGCTGGAGATGTCGGCGCGCCGGCCCGGCAACATCGCGGCGCTGGCCGCGATCGCGCGGCCGTCGATCGCGGTGGTGCTGAACGTCGGCACCGCCCACCTCGGCGAGTTCGGCTCGCGCGAGGCGATCGCTGCTACGAAAGCCGAACTGCCCTCAGCTGTCCCGGCATCCGGAGTGGTCATCCTGAACGCCGACGACGCCGCGGTGGCCGCGATGGCCGAGCAGACCTCAGCCAGGGTGGTGTGGGTAAGCCGCTCGCGGCGCGCCGACGTGTGGGCCGACCAGGTGCGGCTCGACGAGCTGGCCCGGCCCAGTTTCAGCCTGCACGCCGGCGCTGCCGAGGTCCCCGTCAGCCTTGCGGTGCACGGCGACCACCACGTCGCCAATGCGCTGTGCGCGGCGGCGGTCGCGCTGGAATGCGGGGCCACCGCTAAACAGGTCGCCGACGCGCTCGCCGCGGCAGTACCGGTGTCGCGGCACCGGATGCAGGTGACCACCCGGCCCGACGGCGTCACCGTGATCAACGACGCGTACAACGCCAACCCCGACTCGATGCGCGCCGGGTTGCAGGCGTTGGCGTGGATGGCGCGCGAGTCCGGCCGGAACCGGCGCAGCTGGGCCGTGCTGGGTGAGATGGCCGAGCTCGGCGACGACGCGATTTCCGAGCACGACCGGGTGGGGCGGCTCGCCGTGCGATTAGATGTGTCACGACTCGTCGTCGTCGGAACCGGGAGGTCGATGCGAGCGATGCACCATGGAGCCGTCATGGAGGGGTCATGGGGTGGCGAGGCAACCATGGTCGCCGACGCCGACGCCGCGCTGGCCCTGCTGCAGGCCGAACTGGGAGCCGATGACGTGGTCCTGGTCAAGGCGTCGAACTCGGCCGGCCTCGGCTCGCTGGCCGAGGCGTTGACCCGGGCCACCACCGCATGAGGCAGATACTTATCGCCGTCGGCATCGCGCTGATGGTTTCCATTCTGCTGACTCCGGCGCTGATCAGCCTGTTCACCCGGCAGGGCTTCGGCCATGAGATCCGCGCCGACGGGCCGCCCAGCCACAAGACCAAGCGCGGCACTCCGTCGATGGGCGGCGTCGCGATCGTCGCCGGCATCTGGGCCGGCTACCTGGGCACCCACCTCGTCGGCATCGCGTTTCGCGCCGACCCTCCGTCGGCTTCGGGGTTGTTGGTTCTCGGACTGGCGACCGTCCTGGGCCTGGTCGGGTTCGTCGACGACATGATCAAGATCCGCAAGGCGCGCAACCTGGGGCTGAACAAGACCGCCAAGGCGGTGGGCCAGATCCTGGCCGCGGTGGCGTTCGGTGTGCTGGTCCTGCAGTTCCGCGATCCCAATGGACTGACCCCGGCCAGTGCCCAGCTGTCGTACGTGCGGGAAATCGCCACCGTCACACTGGCTCCGGCACTGTTCGTGATGTTCTGCGTGGTGCTGGTCAGCGCCTGGTCCAACGCCGTCAACTTCACCGACGGGCTGGACGGGCTGGCCGCGGGCTGCATGGCGATGGTGACGGCCGCCTACGTCATCATCACCTTCTGGCAGTACCGCAACGCCTGCTCGACCGCGCCGGGCCTGGGCTGTTACAACGTTCGCGACCCGCTCGACCTCGCGCTGATCGCGGCGGCCACCGCCGGCGCCTGCGTCGGTTTTCTGTGGTGGAACGCCGCGCCGGCGAAGATTTTCATGGGCGACACCGGGTCGCTGGCACTCGGCGGCATCATCGCGGGCCTGTCCGTCACCAGCCGCACCGAGATCCTCGCCGTTGTGCTCGGCGCCCTGTTCGTCGCCGAGATCACGTCGGTGGTCGTGCAGATTCTCGCCTTCCGCACCACCGGGCGCCGGGTGTTCCGGATGGCTCCGTTTCATCATCACTTCGAACTGGTGGGATGGGCGGAGACGACGGTCATCATCCGGTTCTGGCTGCTGACCGCGATCGCATGCGGGCTCGGCGTGGCGTTGTTCTACGGCGAGTGGCTTGCCGCCATCGGGCTGAGATGATCGCCGAGCTGCTCCCCGGACCGCGGGTGCTGGTGGCCGGCGCCCGCGTCACCGGTCACGCGGTCGTCAGGGCGCTCGGTCCGCTCGGCGCGGAGGTCACCGTCTGCGACGACGACCCCGCCGCGGCGGCG
>Ga0213881_10001280_pt1 | contig 12349 bp, 18 predicted proteins | sample BarmaccoBMER_R08_FD_160104 | JGI IMG/M metagenome (GOLD analysis project Ga0213881, IMG submission 160104) | Barbacenia macrantha exposed rock microbial communities from rupestrian grasslands, the National Park of Serra do Cipo, Brazil - ER_R08 ... | reverse complement strand
GACCGGTTCAGGCTCGCCCAGACCCGCTTTCCCGGCCGTGAAGTTTAGGATTGGACATTTTTGCTCGTTCGTTAACTGCGCCGCAGCGATTGGAGTACCGTTTTGTTTGCTGAGCTCCGAGGTGCAATACATATGTTTCGGCGCGACGGGGCTTGACCAAAAGGGAGGTTAACGAATGAATACCAGCGGCAACTGCTTCGATCATCTCCTCGATCACTGGCTACACGGGCATGACGGCGGCGATCACGTCGACGACCACTTCGGACACGTGTACGCACACGTCTTCCACCACGTGTAGGCAGCAGGTTCAGTTCTGTCGCAGGCCTTCACCACACACCGGGCAGCAAACGACGACGGGTGCCGGCGAAGCGCCGGTAGTCGTCGCCGAGTTGCGCGACTAGGGCACGTTCCTCGGATCGGATGCGCACGATCAGCCCAACTGTCGGCAGCAGCAGCATTGCTGCCAGGGCCGCCCAGTTGGTCAACGCCAGGCCCAGACCGACGTTGTACATGATGAGCCCGGTATATGAGGGATGGCGCACCCAGCGGTACGGGCCACTGTCGACGACGGTGTGATTGCGGTGGACCCGGACATCGACGGTGAAGAATCGGCCCAATGTGAGGATTGACCAGTCGCGAATGAAGATGCCGGCAGCCATCAACCCGACACCTACTCCGAAGGCCGGCCAGATCCCGACGACAAAGTCCGCCCGGTGCCACTGCGCCAGCCCGAAGGTGACAATCTGGCCTCCCACCTCGCAAACGTTGACCATTAGGACACCACCGCGCTCGGCCCTGGTGCCGTTGCGGTTCATCCGGCTGCGAAATTGCGTCGCCCACTCCCCTAGACAGAACAGGCCGAACAGCACCCAGAATGCGATGTTTGGCCCTGTCATCAGGTACGGCGGTGTAGGCATGTCGATAGGTATAGCACCGTGCAGTTGTACTCGCGCTGGCTTGCTGCAAGCGTTGCTCCGATCGGGCGGTGGCCCTACGGCGCCGACAGGTTTCTGCCAGCAATCGCCAACCGTTCCGCCATCACTGGAGGCTAAAGTTGGGATTGCGACCAGACACAGTGGGTCGAGACAGGAGGCCGTTGAAGATGGCGTTGAGGATGGCGTTGAAGATGGCGATCCTTAAAAGCCGGCTAGTGCGGGGGGCCTACGCGGCTGCATTCGCGGCGGCGGTCGTCGTCGCCCCTGCGGCCGGGCTCTCCGTAACGGCGCAGTCGCGCACCGTCGCGGACCCGTGTACGCAGGTCAACACCAACGGCTCGGTCGCGTTGCAGTGCGGGGCAGGCGCAACGCCAGGTATTGGCGGTTACGGCGGTTACGGCGGCGGCTGCACTACCCCGTACGGCACCTACCAGAACTGCATAGTTCAGCAAGGTGGTTTCCCGCCCGCGAGCCGTAGGTAAGGGCCGCCGTCGACGGCGCGATCCGCGCGGCGATGGTCCCGCGGTGGCGACTAGCTCGTCAAACTGTCCCATAGCTGGCTCACGAGTGCGCGTGCGGTGTCGGCGGCATCCTCACAGTGTTTGTGCACGTTGATTTCAATCGACTTCCCGACGGCCAGTTTGGCGAGGTTCTTTGCTACGACCCAGTTCTTGAGGTACCGCGCCGCTACCGCCTCGCCGACCTTCGGAAAGATGTCTTCCGCCAGGGTGCATATCGCACTCCTGAACCCGGTCCAAGCGCTTTCTGGCGGTGCCGTTGGCGGTAACTCCCATTGGCTACTCCCCGACGGTGCCGAATACCACTCCTGCGTGCTCAGGAACTGCTGCATATCGTCAGTGAGCTCGGGTGGCGACCAGAGGTCGGCGGATGCCACACCGCAGCCGAAGAACGCCGCCATGAACAGGATCGCCACCGAGATCGCAACCGTACGCATCAACAACCCCCTGTTTGCCGGAGTCTCACCGATGAGTGAATCCGAGGTCGGTAGATTCACACAGCCACGCGCGGCGACGCGAGAGTAGGCAACTACTCGAGGTTCGTGTCAGCCGCGTCGGCCGGCGACAATCCTGGCGTGGAACGCCCACCGCAGAAACGGTGCGGGCGGAGGGACTCGAACCCTCACGCTCTCACGAGCACCGGCACCTAAAGCCGGCATGTCTGCCTGATTCCATCACGCCCGCGGCCTGGCGATCCTACCGCTATCGGTCCGGGATTAGCCGCGCGACTGACGGCGTGCGTGAGCGAAAGACCGGTGTCGCGGTACCGTCGTGAGGTGCCCACTACCCGGCGTCGGAGCCAGGATGGTCTTGGCACGGGCGCTCATCGCCGGCCCGCGCTCATCGCGTTGGTCGTGTTCACCGCGCTCGCGTGTCTGGCACTGGGCTGGTGGCAGTGGCAGCGCTTCGAGTCGGCAACCGGCACCGGCCAGAACCTGGGGTACGCGCTGCAGTGGCCGCTGTTCGCCGCGTTCGTGGTCTACGCGTACCGCAAGTTCGTCCGGTACGAGCAGGAGCCACCGCCGCCCCACAAACCCGGCGCGCTCACTGAGATCCCGGCCGGCTTGCTGCCCGAACGCCCGTCGGCTGATGTCCCCGAGCCCGAGGATCCCGCGCTGCGCGAGTACAACGCCTACCTCGCCGAACTCGCCAAACTCGCCGAACTCGCCGAACTCGCCAAAAAGGACAGTCCCCCGGACCACGACAGGACCACGGCATGAGCCCGGAAACCGCCCCGGTCACCACCCAGCCCACGCCCAAGATTCGCGCCGCGCTGCTGGCGTACCGGGTGATGGCGTGGGCGACCGGCATCTGGCTGATCGCGCTGTGCTACGAGATCGTCGTGCACTATGTGGTCAAGGTGGATAACCCGCCGACCTGGATCGGCGTGGTGCACGGCTGGGTGTACTTCGCGTATTTGCTGGCGACGCTGAACCTGGCGGTGCGGGTGCGGTGGCCGATCCTGAAGACGGTCGGCACGCTGCTGGCCGGCACGATCCCGCTGCTGGGCGTCATCGTCGAGCACTACCGCACCAGGGAACTAAAGGCCCGGTTCAGTTTGTGATCGCCTTGCGTATTTTATTTAACGATCCGGCGTAGCGACGGCATCAACTGCGCCAGGGCACGTCCCCGATGGGACATCGCATCTTTTTCTGCGGGGCTCAGCTGCGCGGCCGTGCGATCCATGCCCTCGGGGACGAACAGCGGGTCATAGCCGAATCCGCCGTCACCGCTGGGTGCCCCGGCGATCGAACCGGGCCACTGGCCGCGCACCACGGTCTGAAAGTCGGCGGTCACCAGCGCGCAGGCGGACACGAACGCCGCCCCCCGCCGTTGCGACGGCACGTCATGCAGCTGCGCCAGCAACAACGCATTGTTGGCGGCGTCGTCGCCGTGGCGCCCGGCCCACCGCGCGGACAGCACACCGGGCATCCCGTTGAGCGCGTCGACGGCGAGGCCCGAGTCGTCGGCGACCGAGGCCAGCCCGGTGGCGGCGAACGCTTCGCGGGCCTTGGCCAGCGCATTGTCTTCGAAGGTCGCTCCGGTCTCCGGCGACTCTTCGAACGGCTCTACGTCGTCGAGGCAGACCAGTGCGATGTCCGGCAGCCCGGCCGCGTCGAGCATCCGCCGCATCTCCGCCATCTTTTTGCGGTTGCGGCTGGCCACCAGCAGCCGCGTCAACTACCGAAGGCCTTTTTCTGCGCGGGTCCGTCGGGAAGCACGCCGGGATACGGCTTCTCCAGTGCGGCGCGCTGTACCGCGAAGAGTTTCTCGGTGGCGGTGAGCGCCGCGTCGAGCATCTTGTCCAGCGTCGTGCGGGGGAACGTCGCGCCCTCACCGGTGCCCTGGATTTCCACCAGCGTTCCGGTGTCGGTGGCGACGACGTTCATGTCGACCTCGGCGCGCGCGTCCTCGGCGTACGGCAGGTCCACCCGCACCCGGCCGTCGACCACGCCGACGCTGACCGCGGCGATCGCACACGACAGCGGTCGCGGGTCGGAGAGCCTGCCGGCGGCGGCCAGGTATGTCACGGCGTCGGCGAGTGCGACGTAGGCTCCGGTGATCGCCGCGGTGCGGGTGCCGCCGTCGGCCTGCAGGACGTCGCAGTCGATGGCGATGGTGTTTTCGCCCAGCGCGGCCAGGTCGATGCAGGCTCGCAGCGACCGCCCGACCAGCCGGCTGATCTCCTGGGTGCGGCCGCCGATGCGGCCCTTCACGGATTCGCGGTCGGAGCGCTCGTGGGTGGCGGCGGGCAGCATCGCGTATTCGGCGGTGAGCCATCCGGTGCCGCTGCCTTTGCGCCAGCGCGGCACGCCGTCGATGACGCTGGCGGTGCACATGACGCGGGTCTGGCCGAATTCCACTAGCACCGAGCCGGCGGGGTGCGAGGTGAATCCGCGGGTTATGGTGACCGGGCGCAGCTCGTCGTCGAGGCGGCCGTCTTCTCGACTCGACACGTCATCAACCTTAATGGCCCTTAATGGCCGAGGTCGACGGTCTCCTGGCACACCACCGCGCGCACCGGCCCGTCGAAGGCCGCCTTGGCCTCGGTGATGACGTCCTCGCGGGATGTCCACGGCGGGATGTGGGTGAGCAGCAGCTCACCCACTCCGGCCTTGGTGGCGATCTGGCCGGCCTCGGTGCCCGACAGGTGCAGGTTCTCCGGACGCTCGCCGGGGGCGTGGGTCCAGGAGGCCTCGCACAGGAACACGTCGGCGCCGCGGGCGAGGTCGACCACCGCGTCGCACATGCCGGTGTCACCGCTGAATGCCAGCACCGCACCGGAGGGGTCGGTGATTCGCATTCCGTAGGCTTCGGTGGGATGGGCCACCGCCCGCGGCAGCACGGTCAGCGATCCGAACTCCACTGCCTGGCCGTCACCCCAGTGCCGCACGTCGAAGATGTCGGAGAAGTCGTCGAGCTCCCCGCCGAACGGCGACGATGCCTGGGCCAGCCGCGACCAGGTGTCGCTGGGCCCGTACATCAGTGCCTTGTCCGCGGGCGCATTGGGGTGGTAGCGGCGCCACACGAACAGCGCGGGCAGGTCGATGCAGTGGTCGGCGTGCAGATGGCTCAGCAGCACGTGCACGGAGCTGGGGTCGGCGTGGCGCTGCAGCGAGCCCAGCACACCGTTGCCGAAGTCGATGACCAGCGGCGGGGCGCCCGGCGCGGTCAGCAGGTAGCCGGACGCTGGCGAATCAGGTCCGGTGACGCTGCCGGAGCAGCCGAGCACGGTGATTCGCACAGTCACTAGCTTGCCACGCCGGATGTCTGGTTGACGAAGACATCCTCGCAATCAGCGACGCGTCTCATGATTGGACGTGAACGTGAGGCCGGACGGGCCGGATGCCGTCGAGCGCGGGGCCGAGGAATCGGGCCGCGAGGCGGGTGAACGCCTCCGGATCGCCGGTCGCCTCGAACACCCGGGTCGCCGGCGGCGCGCGGTGCGGCCGCAGCAAATCCTGTTCGGTCAGCACCCGCACGAGGTCTTTCGCGGTCTCCTCGGCGCTGGATACCAGCGTGACCGTCTCGCCCATCGCCAGCTGGATCAGCCCGGACAGCAGCGGGTAGTGGGTGCAGCCCAGCACCAGCGTGTCCACTCCGGCGTGCTGCAGCGGCTCCAGATAGCCCTGGGCCAGGCCCAGCACCTGGCGGCCGCTGGTGACGCCGCGCTCGACGAAGTCGACGAACCGCGGGCATGCCACCCCGGTGATGACGGTGTCGCGGGCGGCGGCGAACGCATCCTGGTAGGCGCGGGACGCGATGGTGGCCTGGGTGCCGATCACGCCGATGCGCCCGTTGTGGGTGGCGGCTACGGCGCGGCGCACCGCGGGCAGGATCACCTCGACGACGGGCACCGGGGCGTAGCGCTCGCGGGCGTCTCGCAGGCAGGCCGACGACGCGCTGTTGCAGGCGATCACCAGCGCCTTGACGCCGCGGGCGACGAGGTCGTCGCCGAGGGCCAGCGCGTGAGCCCGGATCTGGGGGATGGTCAGCGGGCCGTACGGGCCGTTGGCGGTGTCGCCGACGTAGATGATGTCCTCGTCGGGCAGCTGGTCGATGATCGCGCGGGCGACGGTTAGCCCTCCGACGCCGGAGTCGAACACCCCGAGGGGCGCGAAATTTGAAGTCACGCTCGCCGCTCGCGGGCCTTGCGTTCGGGTGCGGACAGCCAGTAGGCGGCCAGCACGCCGGCGATCGCCCCGCACAGGTGACCCTGCCACGACACCCCGAACGTGCCGGGCAGCACGCCCAGCAGGATGCCGCCGTAGACGAGCAGCACCAGCAGTCCCACCACGATCTGCCACATCGTGCGGGTGAAGAACCCGAACACGATCAGGAACGTCAGCCAGCCCAGGATCAGGCCGGATGCCCCGATGTGATTGGTTTCGACGCCGGGCGGCGCGCCGATGTTGCCGATCAACCAGGTGCCGAAGCCACCGACGATCCAGATGATCGCGGTCGCGAACACGAACCGCGACAGCCCCGCCAGGGTCATCAGGAATCCCAGCACCAGCGCGGGACCGGTGTTGGCGGCCAGGTGCTGCCAGCTCGCGTGCAGCAAGGGCGCGACGATGATGCCCCACAGGCCGTCGGTTTCCAGCGGCCGGATGCCGTCGTTGTCGAGGTGGTGCCCGTTGAGGGTGTCGATGAGCTCGACGACGTAGAGCAGTGCGACGAAGGACAGGATTGTCAGGCCGCCGGTCACCCACACCGGCCGCTTCCTCGGCCGCCGCGCGGGGGTGGCGGGATATCCGACCGGCCCGGTCACGCCCATAGCTGCCCTTCCAACGCCTCCTCGGCCTCGTCCAGGCTACCGGCGTACGCGCCGGTCGACAGGTACTTCCATCCGGCGTCGGCCACCACGAACGCGATGTCGGCGCGCTGGCCGGCCTTCAGCGCCTTGGCGGCCATGCCCAGCGCGGCGTGCACCACCGCACCGGTCGAGATGCCGGCGAAGATGCCCTCGGTGCGCACGAGTTCGCGGGTTCGCCGGATCGCGTCGAAGGATCCGACCGAGTAGCGGGTGGTGAGCACGTCGGGGTCGTACAGCTCGGGCACGAAGCCCTCGTCGATGTTGCGCAGCGCGTAGACGCCTTCGCCGTAGCGGGGTTCGGCGGCGACGATCTGGATGCCGGGGACCCGCTCGCGCAGGAACCGCCCGGCGCCCATCAGCGTGCCGGTGGTGCCCAGGCCGGCGACGAAGTGGGTGATTTCCGGCAGGTCGGCCAGCAGCTCGGGGCCGGTGCCGGCGTAGTGGGCGTCGGAGTTCGACGGGTTGCCGTACTGGTAGAGCATCACCCAGGACGGGTTGTTGGCCGCGAGCTCCTTGGCGTGCGCGACGGCTGTGTTGGACCCGCCCTCGGCCGGCGAGAAGATGATCCGGGCGCCGTAGAGCTCCAGCAGCTGGCGCCGCTCGATCGACGTGTTCTCCGGCATCACGCAGATCATCGAGTAGCCCTTCAGCAGGGCGGCCATCGCCAACGAGATGCCGGTGTTGCCGCTTGTCGGCTCCAGGATGGTAGCGCCGGGCCGCAGCACACCGTGGCGCTCGGCGTCTTCGATCATTCGCAGCGCGGGACGGTCCTTGATCGAGCCAGTCGGATTGCGGTCCTCCAGCTTGGCCCATAGCCGCACCTGCGGTTGGTCGTCCCAGCGGGGCGACAGCCGGTGCAGGGCGACTAGCGGGGTGTCGCCGAGGGCCTGCAGCAGTGAGTCGTATCGGGTCAATCTCTACCCGCCCGCGACGGCCGGCAGGATGGTCACGGTGTCGCCGTCGGAGATCTCGGTGCCCAGCCCGCCGGAGAACCGCACGTCCTCGTCGTTGACGTAGACGTTGACGAAGCGGTGCAGCTTGCCGGGAGAAGACTCGTCGATCAGTCGCTCGGAGATCCCCGAGTAGTTGGACTCCAGGTCCGAGATCACCGCCCCCAACGTGTCTCCGGTCGCGGTGACGCGCTTCTGGCCGCCGGTGTGCGTGCGCAGGATCGTCGGTATTGCCACGTTGACGGTCATGGGTGTGCTCCTTGGCTGACGTTGTCGTAGTGGTCGACGACGGTCACCGGCTCCTCGGTGACCCCGCCGTCGACGATGCGGTAACTGCGCACCTCGTGGGTGTGCGGGTCGCGGGTGGACACCAGCACATAGTGCGCGTCGGGCTCGGCCGCGTACGAGACGTCGGTGCGGCTGGGATAGGCCTCGGTGGCGGTGTGCGAGTGATAGATCACGATGGGGACCTCGTCGTTGGCGTCCATCTGCCGCCAGACCCGAAGCTGCTCGCCGGAGTCGAACCGGTAGAACGTGGGTGAGCGTTCCGCGTTGGTCATCGCGATGTGGCGCTGCGGGCGGTCGGAGCCTTCTGGTCCCGCGATCACCCCGCAGGCCTCGTCCGGATGGTCGGCGCGGGCGTGGGCCACCATCGCGTCGATCAGGTCGGCGCGTATCACCAGCACCGGCACACTCCTTTCACGCGAACGCCCCGGGCAACACGTCACGATAGGTGGGTATTCCGGCGACCGCAGTGGCGGCCAGCACAGCGACCACGATCGCCTGGGCCAAGCATTCCGCCGCGGCCGTGCCGACGGCGGCGGTGAGCTCGGCCTCGTCGGACATCGACGCGGGCAGGCCGCCGCTGGGCGGCACCTGCACCGCCCCGGTGGCCAGCGCGAAGACGGCGTCGCCGTCCATCGGGGTGTGCGACGGCCGGATCGCCCGCGCCAGCCCGTCGTGAGCGGCGATCGCGACCCGGCGGCACGACGACATGCTCAGCGCGGCATCGGTGGCCACTACACCGATCGTGCTGTTGAACGCGGCCGCGAACCGGTCTCGCTGGGCGACGAGCGCCCCGTACGCGGCGACCTGCGCCGGGGGCGGCGCCGTCAGGCCGAGCTGTTGGGACAGGTAGCTGGCCCACGGTAGACCGGTGGCCGGGTCGATGACGTCGCCGACGCAGTTGTTCACCACCAGCGCGCCCACGGTCACCCCGGATCCCAGCACCATCGACGCGGTTCCGATGCCGCCCTTGAGCACCCCGGCGTGTGCGCCCGCCCCGGCGCCGACGGAGCCGAGCCCGACGTCGGTTCCCGCCGATTCGGCCGCGGCGTAGCCGAACTCGGCGTCCGGCCGCAGGCACCAGTCGCCGACTGTCAGGTCGAAGACGACCGCGGCGGGGACGATGGGCACCACCTTGTCGCCGGTGCCTGCCTTAGCCGTCGTGTCGAACCGCACGCCGCGATGATGTTCTTCCAGCCACCTCATCACGCCGTCGGCGGCCGCCAGTCCGTAGGCGCTGCCGCCGGTGAGCAGCACCGCGTCGACGAGCCGCACGGTGTTGGACGGCTCGAGCAGATCGGTCTCGCGGGTGCCCGGGGCGCCGCCGCGGACGTCGACGGAGCCGACGGTGCCGGGCGGTGTCAGCACGACGGTGCTGCCGGTGGCCCAGCCGGTCTCACGGGTGGCGTCGGCGCACAGTCTGTGATGGTGGCCGACGAGGATGCCGGCGACATCGGTGATCGATCCGGTGGTGGCGGAGCTCACCGCTTACCCATTAGCGCCACCACCAGATACTCCTGTAGCACGGTCAGCCACTGGTAGACGTCGAGGTGGCCCGCCAGCGGGTGGTCGTCGGGCAGCCGTTCGGGCCCGTCGGGACCGATGCCGAGCATCGTGCCCAGCGCGAGCCGCACGTCGTTGACCGCGGAGATCCAGGCGTTGGCGTCGTCGGTGGTCAGTTCGAAGCGGCCGCCGCCTTGCGGGATCGTGGCCAGCAGCCGCCGGGCCGCCTGGCGCTTGGCGTCGATGATGGCCGGCTCGTGCAGGCTGCGCAGTGCGGCGTTCATGCTTTCCGTGTTGGCCGACCCGGCGGGGTGGCTGCGCTCGGATCGGTAGAAGTCCGGCAGCAGCCGGGCCATCGTGGCGTCCTCTGGGCGCCGGGAATTACCGGTCCTGATGCCGGTGATCGCCTGCAGTTCGTCTGAGGGCGCGGACGATTCGCGGTCGTCGAGCATTGACACCAGCGAGGTCACCAGGTTGCGCAGCAGCGATGCCTCGTGGTCGGCCAGCGCCGTGCGGAAGCGCGCGCCGTTCGCGGTCTCGACCCGCTTCCATTTGCGCACCGTCGCGTCGTCCCCCGGGGCCGGTCAGCGGTCTTGCTGCAGCGTGGCCCACAGGCCCGCCGCGTGCAGCTTGGACACGTCGACTTCCATGGATTCCCGGCTGCCGGCCGACACCACGGCCTTGCCCTCGTGGTGCACCTGCAGCATCAGCTTGGTGGCGTGCGGTTCGGTGTAACCGAACAGCTTCTGGAACACATAGGACACGTAAGTCATCAGATTGACCGGGTCGTCCCACACGATGGTGACCCACGGCGTGTCCGCGGAGTTGACCGGAGCGATGTCGCGCTCCTCGCGGGTTCCCGGCCGGGTCCGCGCTGGCGTAACCATGTGCCAAGGATACCGAGCACCCCCGACAGATCGCCGCCACCCGCCACAAAGCCCGATACCGTTACCCTGTGACCGCGCGCGCGGCGCCGACCGCGCTGCTGACCGACAAGTACGAGCTGACCATGCTCTCGGCGGCGCTGCGCGACGGCACCGCGCATCGGCAGACCACGTTCGAGGTGTTCGCCCGCCGGCTGCCGGAAGGTCGGCGGTACGGCGTGGTCGCGGGAACCGGTCGCTTCCTGGAAGCGTTGGCGGGGTTCAGGTTTGACGACGCCGTGCTGGCGTCGCTGCGCGGTTTCCTGGACCGCGACACCATCGACTACCTGGCCGGCTACCGGTTCGGCGGCGACGTCGACGGATACCCGGAGGGCGAGCTGTACTTCCCCGGCTCGCCGGTGCTGTCGCTGCACGCGACTTTCGGTGAATGCGTCGTGCTGGAGACGTTGGCGCTGTCGATTCTCAACCACGACACCGCGATAGCGTCCGCGGCGGCGCGGATGGTGTGGGCCGCCGACGGGCGCCCGCTGATCGAGATGGGTTCGCGCCGAACACACGAGAACGCAGCGGTCGCCGCCGCGCGGGCCGCCTACCTCGCGGGCTTTGCAGGGTCGTCCAACCTGGAGGCGCAGCGCCGCTACGACGTGCCGGCACTGGGCACCAGCGCGCACGCGTTCACGCTGCTGCACGCCACGCCGGACGGGCCGGACGAACGGGCGGCGTTCCGCGCTCAGGTCGAGGCGCTGGGCCCCAACACCACGCTGCTGGTGGACACCTACGACATCACCGAGGGCGTGACCAACGCGGTCGAGGTGGCCGGAACGGGCCTGGGCGCGGTCCGCATCGACTCCGGCGACCTGGGCGTGCTGGCCCGCCGGGTGCGACGGCAGCTCGACGCCCTGGGCGCCGCGCACACCCGGATCGTCGTGTCCGGGGACCTCGACGAGTTCGCGATCGCCGCGCTGCGCGCCGAACCGGTGGACACCTACGGGGTCGGCACCGCCCTGGTGACCGGGTCCGGCGCTCCGACCGCGGGGATGGTCTACAAGCTCGTCGAGGTCGACGGCATGCCCGTCGAAAAGCGCAGTGTCCGAAAGGGGTCTCATGGCGGCCGCAAACACGCGATGCGCCTGACCGAGCCGACCGGCACGATCGTCGAGGAAGTGGTCTACCCGGCCGGAGCGCCGCCGCAGGTCTGCCAGCCCGCTCAGGTGGTGACGGTCCCGTTGGTCGGCGGTGGCGAGCCGGTGGTCGGCGACGACCTCGGCGCCGCCCGGGCGCGGGTGGCGGCCGGGCTGAAGACGCTGCCGTGGGAGGGCCTGAAGCTGTCGCGCGGCGAACCCGCCATCCCCACCCGGATGGTGCCGCCGCGCACCCCGACCAAGGAGGCGCCACGCCAGCGGTGACCGAGCTGCTCGCCATCGCCGTCGACGCGCTGGGCGGCAGCGAACGCAAGTGCCAGATCGAGATGGCCGACGCGGTCGCGCGTGCCTTCGACACCGGCGAGCATCTGGCCGTGCAGGCCGGCACCGGCACCGGCAAGTCGCTGGCGTACCTGGTGCCGGCGCTGGCCCGCGCGCTCAATGCCGACACCCCGGTGGTGGTGTCCACCGCCACCATCGCGCTGCAACGGCAGCTGATCGAGCGGGACCTGCCCAGGTTGGCCGACTCGCTCGAGGGTTCGCTGCCGCGCCGGCCCCGGTTCGCGATCCTCAAGGGTCGCGGAAACTACCTGTGCCTCAACAAGGTCCACAACGACGCCGTGAGCGGACCTCAAACCGGTGGGCAGCCGCAGGACGCGCTGTTCCAGCCGGTGTCGGCGCTGGGCCGTGACGTGGCGCGGCTCACCGCGTGGTCGTCGACCACCGATACCGGCGACCGCGACGAGCTGGTTCCGGGGGTGGCGGACCGGTCCTGGTCACAGGTCAGCGTGTCGGCCTCCGAATGCCTCGGCGTG
>Ga0213881_10001279_pt1 | contig 12354 bp, 7 predicted proteins | sample BarmaccoBMER_R08_FD_160104 | JGI IMG/M metagenome (GOLD analysis project Ga0213881, IMG submission 160104) | Barbacenia macrantha exposed rock microbial communities from rupestrian grasslands, the National Park of Serra do Cipo, Brazil - ER_R08 ... | reverse complement strand
GCAGTACTGAAGGAAGCCGACGCGATCCCGCAGAAAGTCACGCCGGAGATGCTCGACGGCCGTGAGGATTTGCGCGCGCAATTCATCATCACCATCGATCCCGATGACGCGCGGGATTTCGATGATGCCATCCACGTGGAGCAACTCGCTGGCGGCGCGTGGCGGCTCGGTGTGCACATCGCTGACGTGAGCGCCTATGTAAAGCCCGGCAGCGCGCTTGATCGCGAAGCGCGCAAACGCGGCAACAGCGTCTATCTGCCAGATCGCGTGATTCCGATGCTGCCGGAGCGGCTTAGCAACGGCGTTTGCAGCCTCAACCCGAATGTAGATCGGCTTACCTACTCGGTGTTCATCGAGTTTGACAAAACCGGCCGCGCTCGCGGCGCACGTTTCAGACGCACGGTCATCCGCAGCGGGTATCGCCTCACCTACAAACAGGCATACGCGATTTTGCAGAACTCGCCGCGCGATGAGCTCGGCGTTCGGCTGCACACCGCGTGGAAATTGGCCTCACTGTTGCGCAAAAACCGATTTGCCCACGGCTCGCTCGATCTCGACATGCCGGAGGTAAAAGTGGTCTGCGACAAAAAGGGCATGCCGATCCGCTTCGAGCGCGTCGAGAATGACGAATCGCATCAACTCATCGAGGAATTCATGCTGGCCGCGAACGAAGCGGTTGCGCGCGAGCTGAAACATCGCGGCACACCGGCGATCTACCGCGTCCACGAAAATCCCGATGAAGAACGGCTGGCTGAGTACCGCGAGTTCGTACTCAGCCATGGGATTCGTGTGGGCGACCTGACGCATCGCCGTGAAGTACAGCGGTTGCTCGAGGCGATTCGCGGCACACCGGAGGAACACGCCCTGAAAATCGGACTGCTGAAAAGTCTCAAGCGCGCCCGTTACGCCACTGCACCGCTCGGGCACTACGGTCTGGCCAAGGCCAACTACGCGCATTTCACCAGCCCGATCCGGCGTTACGCCGACCTTGCTGTGCATCGCGCGCTGGCGGAGCGGAACAGTTCGGCGTCCATGCAGCAGCTGGGTGCCATCGCGGAACACATTTCCGCGACAGAACGCAACGCCGCCGAAGCCGAAATCGATGCAGTGAAAATGAAGAAGCTCGAGTTCTTCGAAGCGCAGCTCGATGCACATAATCCGCAGGTATTCGACGCCATGATTATCGATGTTCGCAATTACGGCCTGCTGGTTGAGTTGCCCGAGTTGCTGCTGACCGGGCTCATCCACGTCTCGACCTTGACTGATGATTTCTACATCTTTTCCACCGGGCAACGGCAATTCATTGGCCGTCAGACACGGCGGCGTTTTCGTGTGGGCGAGAGGCTGCGGGTGCATGTCGCGCGCGTGGACCGGTTTAAGCGACAGATCGACTTCGCCATTTACGATCTCGTCGCAAAGAGAGCACAGGCTTCGAGCCCATCACGCCGAGCAGCTTGCTCGAGGCAACGGAGCCCGGCAAGACCCCCGCGATAGGCGGGCAGGATCCCCGCGTGGGGAGGAGCTGCGGCTTAGCTGGCTGGCGGCGTGAAATTTATGCAAAATTTTGCTTCCCTTGCCCGCCGCGCCTTGCCTAAACTTTGCGCTCGGAATCATGGATCACATCATCGAAGCGAAACAGCTCCACATCGAGCGGAAACACTTTCGGGTGGAATTCCGCGAGAATGACCGGGGCAAATTCCTTCGCATCACTGAAGAAGCGCACGGCCGGCGGAACACGATCATCGTCCCGAGTACGGGCTTGGAAGAGTTTAACGCCGCGATCGAGGAAGTGCTCGCGGCCGAGCGCGCGTCAGTGTAAAGGGCGGGAGTTTCAGAAGGGGCGAACGCGCCGGGCACACCGCGCGCGTTGACACGTTTACCCGCGGATTGTTCGTTCAACTCGAGCTTGAGATGTGTCCGCTGTTTCCGGGATGAAACCGCGCCCGCTGAAGTGGCGAAGAACGAGCCCTTCGACCCTTTGGCTTAAAGCACCGTCGGCTCGAATCCCACCTCTTGCGCGTTCGGTTTTGTTTTGGCCGCGCTTGGCCCAAGCGTGCTTGGCATCAGCAGCTTACGCATGCCAATCGGATTTTGCGCAGCTGGAACGGTTGTATGTATGACTCGTTGTGTACTCAGGAAGCTGCAAATGCATCCCCACGAAATCGTGCTCCGGCACCTCCCGCGGGATTGGATGAACGCTCAGTTCTGGCTCTCCCCCTTTTCCGCAGAGGACCTGGAAAGCTGGTGGCTCTCCCGGCCAACACTGGAATGGCCGCTCACCGAAGACGACAAAATGTTCTATAAAATGGGCGTTGAAGTATTTGGCGAAGGCCCGCCCCAACCACCGACCGAGATCCCAGCTGAGCGCGTGAAATTACCGGGGCAACTCATCGATGCGGAGGGTGAGGGGATCTGGCAACTGTTCGATCAGATGGCCAGAGCCGCCGAACATTACGAATGTGTCTTCTGCTGCGATTCTGATTCCTTCTTACGACGGCCCGACGGAACCTATCTTTTCCACAAGGCCTGCAGCCGCATCTCCAAGCCGTGGCCGATCTATCCGCGCTTGTGGTATGAACGAATCGATTGGCCAAAGCACACCTGATACGGAGAACCTCATGAATGGTTGAGAAGTCGCCATTCGGCTTAAGAAGCAAAACCGGCGGCGTTATTTCGGCCGAGGAATATCGAGCGTTTCGCTTTCGCAAGGCTGCCCGAAAAGAGCGCGCGGAAAACGTCGACAGCACGCGAAGGAACGGAACAGGAATAGCAAGAAGCGCCGACTGCGCCTCATTTACACGCCGATTGAAACTGATCGGCGACGGCATTGAATTCGCTGGTAGTTTGCGAGGTCTTCCGTGGCAGCTTTGATGAATATCTTAATCGTCCGTTGAATTCTCCTCGAAGGCAACTTCGACTTCGCCAGATAGCACGACCCTCCAGACATGTGAGCAAGCCTGAGTATAGCGCGTTCGCGAGCGCAGCGTAGAAACGTCAAGCCGTTGATTGCGAGAGGGCGCTCTTGCCCGCGTTGACACCTCCGCATGCGGATTTATTTTGCGCCGCTTTCCGCCCTCCCAAAAAACGTTATGCCACGCACTTCTCCGGCCCGGCGCCGCGCTCCCGCTCGCTCCAACTCTTCTCATGCGGCATCCCGAGCGAAGCGAAGCGGAGGCGAGGGATCCCGCGGCGGAAGCGTAAAGGGTAGTTCACGGGATTCCTCGACTTCGCGCGGAATGACAAAGAACAAGTACGTGTACTATTTCGGCGACGGCAAAGCCGACGGCGATGGGAAGATGAAGCCGCTGCTCGGCGGAAAAGGCGCAAACCTGGCCGAGATGACGCGCATCGGTTTGCCGGTGCCTCCGGGATTCACCCTTTCCACCGAAGTCTGTACTTACTTCTATGCGCACAAGCGGAGCTACCCCCCGGACATGCAGGCGCAGGTGGAGGAAGGCATTCGCCGCATGGAGAAAATCATGGGCACGAACTTCGGCGACCGCAATGCCATGCCGTTGCTCGTGGCGGTTCGGTCTGGCGCGCGCGATTCCATGCCGGGAATGATGGACACCATTCTCAATCTCGGACTCAACGATGAGACGGTGCTCGCTGTCGCGGAAGCGACAAAGAACGAGCGGTTCGCCTGGGATTGTTACCGGCGTTTTATCCAGATGTACGGCGACGTCGTGCTCGGCGTGCAGAAACGGCCGGAGGAAGATCACGAGCCGTTCGAGACGGTGATCCAAGAGCTGAAGCACGAGCGTTATCACGAGGACATAGAGGACACCAAGCTAACGATTTCTGATTTGAAGCTGCTGGTGGAGCGCTTCAAAGCGCTGGTGAAAGAACGCACCGGCAAACAATTTCCTAACGACCCCTGGGCGCAGCTCGAGGGCGCGATCGGCGCGGTGTTCGGCTCGTGGATGAATGACCGCGCCATTGTTTACCGGCGCAAGTACAACATCCCGCAGGAATGGGGCACGGCCGTGAATGTGCAGGCGATGGTTTTCGGCAACACGGGAAATAACTCCGGCTCGGGTGTCGCGTTCACGCGCGATCCGGCGACAGGCGAGAAGGTTTTCTACGGCGAATTTTTGATCAATGCGCAGGGCGAAGACGTCGTTGCCGGCGTGCGTACTCCCGAACCCGTTGCCGATTTGAGGAAGCATCTGCCGAAAGCGCTGGTCGAGCTCGAGCGCATCCGTAAAATCCTCGAATCGCACTTCAAGGATGTGCAGGACTTCGAGTTCACCATTCAGGACGGCAAAGTGTTCATGCTGCAAACGCGCAATGGCAAACGCACTGGCCTTGCCGCCGTGAAGTTCGCCTGCGACATGGTGCGCGAAAAGCTGATCGACTGGGAAACGGCGATCCATCGCGTCCCCGCTGATCAGCTCGACCAGGTACTCGCGCCGGTCTTCGATCGCGCGTCGTTGAAAGGTGCGAAAGCAATCGCGACCGGTTTGCCGGCTGGGCCGGGCGCAGCTACCGGCAAGGTGTACTTCAACGCTGATCGCGCAGAAGCAGCCGCCGCCAAAGGCGAAAAGGTCTTGCTCATTCGGGTGGAAACGTCGCCGGAGGATTTGCGCGGCATGATTGCTGCCGAAGGAATCCTAACGGCGCGCGGCGGCGTCAGCTCGCACGCGGCACTGGTGGCGCGGCAGATGGGCAAGGTTTGCGTCTGCGGCGCGTCGGCATTGAACATCGATTATCGCGCCAAAACGATGAGCGTGGACGGGCAGGTCTTTCGCGAAGGCGAAGATTACCTGTCAATCGATGGCACAAGCGGAACTGTTTACGCCGGTCAGCTTCGCACCGCGCCCTCGGAGATTCTGCAAGGGCTGCTGCACGGCGACAAAGCGGCGCGCAAAACCGAGACGTTCCGGAATTTCAATCAGCTGATGGATTGGTGCGCGAAAGTCACGCGCATGAACGTGCGCACGAACGCGGACACGCCGGAACAGGTGGAGAACGCGGTGGCGTTTGGTGCGAGCGGCATCGGTCTGTGTCGCACCGAGCACATGTTCTTCGAAGGCGACCGCATCGACGCCATGCGCGAGATGATCCTCGCCCGCACACCTGAGGACCGGAAGAAGGCGCTGCAGAAATTGCTCCCGTATCAAAAAGGCGATTTCGCCGGCATTTTCAAAGCCCTCAAAGGCAAGCCGGCCACGATCCGTCTGCTCGATCCGCCGCTTCATGAATTTCTGCCGCAGGACGAAGCGACCCGCCGCGAGCTTGCGCAGACGATCGATGTTTCACCAGACGAAATCGCGCGCCGTGTACATGAGCTGCACGAGTTTAATCCAATGCTCGGGCATCGCGGCTGCCGGCTCGGCATTTCCTACCCGGAAGTGACGGAGATGCAGGCGCGCGCCATCTTTGAGGCCGCTGCGGAAGTGCAGAGAAGCGGGATCAAAGTGCGTCCTGAAGTCATGATTCCGCTGGTCGGCTTCAAGAAGGAGCTGGACAACCAGGTCGAAATCGTAAAGCGCGTGGCGCAAGAAGTACAAGCGGAGAAGAAAGTAAAACTCAATTATCTCGTGGGTACTATGATTGAAGTGCCGCGTGGCGCCTTGACGGCCGATGAGATTGCGGAAACAGCTGAGTTTTTCTCGTTCGGCACTAACGATCTCACGCAAACCGCGCTCGGCATGAGCCGCGATGACAGCGGTTCGTTCCTGCCGCATTACGCCGAGCTTGAAATCGTGAAGCGCAATCCGTTTGCCACCATCGACCAGAATGGCGCGGGACAGCTCATGGAGATCGCGGTTGAAAAAGGCCGGCGCACACGGCCCGACATTAAGCTCGGAATTTGCGGCGAACACGGCGGCGATCCTGACTCGGTGAAGTTTTGCGACCGGCTCGGGCTCGATTACGTGAGCTGCTCGCCATTTCGTGTGCCGATCGCGCGGCTGGCGGCGGCGCAGGCCGCTTTGGCTGCACAATCGTAGCGAGCGCCCACCTGCGAAAAGCAGTGGAACGCGGCGCGACCGGCGCGCAGATTGCCGGGTGCACATGCCGGCGAAAACAGATTGGGCGCGTATCCGGGATGATTTTCCAATCCTGCAGGAGTGCGCGCACGGGCAGCCGCTAATCTATTTCGATAACGCGGCAACGACGCAAAAACCGCCGGCCGTTCTCGATGCGCTGCGCCGTTATTATGAGCACGACAACGCCAACGTGCACCGCGGGCTGCACGAGCTGAGCACGCGCGCGACGGAGGCGTACGAAGGTGCGCGTGAGCGCGTGGCTGAGTACGTCGGTGCGGCGTCAGCGAGCGAGATCGTTTTTACGCGCGGGACGACCGAGAGCATTAACCTGGTCGCGCAATCGTGGGGCGGCGGTTTTCTCCACCGGGGCGACGTGATTCTCCTCACCGAAATGGAGCACCACAGCAATCTGGTGCCGTGGCAGCTCATTGCCGCGCGCACAGGAGCGCGTTTGCGTTTCGTGCCGGTGAACGACGACGGAACTCTGGCGCTCGATCAGCTGGACGCGCTGCTCACGGGTGAGGTGAAGCTGTTTGCGTTCACGCATGTTTCCAATTCGCTCGGCACCATCAATCCTGCGCGCGAGCTGTGCGCCAGGGCGCGGGCGGCCGGTGTACTCACACTGTTGGACGCGGCGCAAAGCGCCGGACACATGCCGCTCGATGTGCGGCAAATCGGGTGCGATTTCCTCGCGTTTTCCGGTCATAAAATGTGCGGGCCGACTGGAATCGGCGCGCTTTACGCCCGCTCTGAGATTCTCGAGCAGATGCCGCCGTGGCACGGCGGCGGCGAGATGATCACGAGCGTGACTCTCGAACAGAGCAGTTACAAAAAACCGCCGCACCGGTTTGAAGCAGGCACGCCAAATATTGCCGGCGCGATCGGGCTCGCAGCCGCCATTGAGTACATCGAGGGAATCGGGCGCGAAGCGATTTTCCAGCACGATTCGCAGCTCACGTCCTATGCGATGCAATGCTTGGCGGATATCCCGGGAATGCGCCTGCTGGGGCCGGCGGGCGAACGCGGCGCGATTGTCGGATTCGTGAGGGAGAACGCGCACCCGCATGATCTCACCACGTTCGCGGACCAGCACGGGCTGGCGTTGCGCGGCGGCCATCATTGCAATCAGCCGTTGATGCGCCGGTTCGGATTGCCGGGGAGTACGCGCGCCAGTTTTTATTTCTACAACACGCGTGAGGAAGTGGAACGCATGGCAGACATTCTGCGGAAGGCCGCGCGATTTTTCGCATGAACCCCGAGCTGGAAGAGCTTTACCAGGAAGTTATTCTCGACCACTCACGCCGCCCGCGGAACTTTGGCGAGCTCACCGACGCGACCGTGCGCGTGCATGGAGATAATCCGGCGTGCGGCGATGAAATCGATCTGGCGGTGAAATTCGCGGACGACGGAGCGTTCGAGCAGATCAAATTCACGGGGCAAGGCTGCGCGATCAGCCAGGCATCGGCTTCGATGATGACGCAGAAAGTGAAAGGCAAGACGCGCGATGACGCCGCGTCGATGTTGCGCGCGTTTCATGACCTTGTCACCCAAGGGGGCGATGACGAGCCGACCATGCTCGGGGATGTTCAACTTCTTCGCGGCGTGCGGAAATTCCCGCAGCGGGTGAAATGCGCGATGCTCGCCTGGCGCGCACTCGAGCAGGCGCTTGAGCAGCAAAACGGCGAAGCGACAGTATCGACGGAAGTGGAAACCTGAGTACGGCGCGCACGGCGCAGCGGTTTAGAACTCGGCGTTTTTCCCCTTTTCAAAAGCGAGCCAGGCACTCCACGCGCGGTCCCATTTCCCGCTAGCTGCCCAGGCTTGCGCTTCGAGTAAATGAAAGTACGCCGGCACCGCGCCGCGATTGGTAAAATGACGGATGGTATCGAGCGCATCGTCCACTTGGCCGCGCTGCATTTGCTGGCGGAAAAGTGAGTACCCGGCGGCGAGGCTATCTCGTTGATAAACGGCATCGCGCAATTGCTCGAACGACTGGCCTGTTTGCAGCGGCGGAAACGCCGTTTCGCTGTCGTACTTTTGCATCAGCTCGCAGGCGCCGCGGAAATCGCCCGCGGCGGCGCGCGCCTTGGCCACCGGACGCCAGGCAAACTGAATCCACTCTGGATGTTTGTTCACCGCCTCGAGCAGCGCCGCCGGATCACCGCGTTTGTCCCAGAGCTGGAAAAGCTCGCGTTTCTCTTCCGGCTTGAGTTGAAGAAGATCAGGATCGACGCCGAAGAATTTCGTAAAGGCAGGGCGAAACTCATCCGCACTGAGCTGTGCGAAATAAATCAGCGCCAGATCGTGCTCGGTCAGGGCAAGCTGTTCGATGACTTTGCGCGCGACCGGGTCCTGCAAAGTCGCGCGGTAGATGATGCTGCGGAAAACATCGCCACGAGCAGTACGCGCGCGATCGAGCGCGTCCCGCCAGGCGACCGCGGCAAGGTCAGGCCGGCGATGCAGCCAGGCGAAGCCCTCTTGCAAAGGCACGGTGTAAGAGTTCGGCTCGAGTACACGCGCGCGGCGAAAATCAGCAATCGCAGTCTCCGCCGGCGATCCCTGCGCCACTTCCGCGGCAGCACGGAGAAAGTACAACTCCCAGTCGAGCGGCGCCCACGCCAGGGCTTCCGTCGTCAGCTTTATTGTCTCGGGAAAATTGCGTCCGCGGCTCGCCACGGCGGCAAGCTGCTTCGCGTTTCCCACGCCGACACCGCCTGGCAGCATGGTGTCGGCGCGCGCGGCGAACGTCCACGTGGCGCCGCTCACCAGCAGCAGAATTCCCAAGACGCGAAAAATTCCAGATGTGAGTACGGATTTCTGGATCTGGACCTGGCTCGGCCGATGGAGCGAAAGCCCGAGCAGAAACATCGCAGCGTAGGCTGTTCCGACGCGATGGCCGGAGACATCGATCAGCCCGTGTACTGCGAATGCCAGCGCGCCGATGACGGCGGCGAGCCGAAAGCGCTGGTTAGTCCCCGCCTGCAACGGCAGCACACGCCGTAACAGCAGCGCGGCGCCAGTAATGACGATCAGAATTGCCGGCCAGCCGAGCTCAGCCCAAAGCCAAAGCCAATCGCTTTCCGGATGAAGGGAGCGAGTGTTGGCGCGCGAGGCGTTGCGGAAGAGCGCGAACACCGGCTCGAAATTCCCGAGCCCAACACCAGCCCATGGCGAGGAGCGAATCATCCGCCAGGCATCACGGAAGATTAGCCAGCGGAAATCGGACGTCGGGTCGGCGCCGGCGAATTTTTGCAAATGGAAACGCGCGAGTGTTGCACCGCCGGTGAGCAACAGTGCCGTGAGCAGTAGCAGGATGAACGAGGCTGCGAGCGCGATCGGCAGGGCGGTGCGGCGGGTGGTTGAGCCGATCCGCAGCGCCACGCCCGCCACCCACAACGCGGTGGCGGCAACCAAAAGCACAACACCGGCGCGCGAGAAATCGATGATGATGGCGGCGATGACAATCAGGAGCGCGATCGCCCAAAGAATCCAAGTGTTACGCCGGTAGCGGATCGAATCCTGGCCAGCGGCAAGGATGAGTACCGAGCTGACGCCGAAGAGGTCGCCCGTCTGGTTTCGGTTCGGAAACGGCCCGAAATTGCGCGCGTTAATCCAGAACGACGGGCTGTGCTGGGTCAGGTAGAGCAGGATACTAAGAGCAGCGATGAAGACGATGCCCCCGGCGAAAAGGCGCAACTGAAAACGCGCGACGCGCAACTCAAGCTGCTGCGCCGCGACGCGATAGAGCCAGCACATTCCCGCGAGCAGACTGACGAAACAACCGGCGGTGATCCAGGGTTGCGGCGAAAGCGTACTCGGCAGCGCGATGCCGAGGTCGCGGCTCATGGCTGTGCGCCATTGTGGAATGAAAAACCAGGCTTGCGGCAGGAAGCTGACGAGTGCGCAGACACCGAAGAGCAGGAAGATCAAATTCAGCCGCCAGCCGAGTGAGCGCCGCGGCGGCTGAACAAGGAGAAACGCTCCGAGTAGTGCGACGATAATCCCCTCGGCCCATTTCGCTGTCGCGCCGCCAAGGAACACGGCAAAGATCGGAAGCAGGGCGATGAAAAGGCTGCGCGCCCACTGGGCGGGTGTAACGCGGCGAATCGCAGGCTTGTCGTTAGGCATGAGGTGTCACGTGCACGCCAGCTGATGGTATGCGATTAGCTTTCCGATACGACAGCGTTTCGCATGCCTGCCCCGTTATGATAGTGCCGACTCTTACACGAGTTGAAGGCGCGCCGTCAACGCGTACCCTGCGCCAGGGAGTTTAGACGATGCTGACGCAGCGTTCCGAGGGCCTCCGCCGTCTCCTGCTTCTCTGCCAGATCCTGCTGGTGGCCGGGCTGTTCTGGTTTGGCGTCTGGGTCATGGTCACCTTCTACTCCGCCGGCGCGGACCTCACCTGGCGGCGGTACTCGATTTACTGCGTGCTCCTCGTACTGGGACTTACCCTGGAGTTTCTGGGCCGGGATAATTCGCGCGATTACCTCCTGCAAAATGAATTGCTGCGCCAGCACCGGCTCAGTTTACGCCAGACGTTCGCCAGCGTGGGCGCGCTCGTCATTTATCTCATCGCCACCAAGGACGGATTCATCTCGCGCCTCTTCCTCTTCAATTTCGTGCCCTGGCTTTATGTCGTGCTGCTCTTCTCGCATCATTACCTCACTCCGTTTTTCGCCCGGCGCATCTTCAACGGCATTCGCGAGGAGAAAACGCTGCTCGTCGGCTCGCCCGCGCGCGCCCGGCAACTTCGTAACTGGCTGCGGCTGAAGTCGGAAATTGGTTTGCACACGACAGGATTAATTTCCGTGGACCATTCGTCTGTCCACGACACTAAGCTGCCTATTCTCGGCCAGCCGCACGATTTCCAGGCAGTCGTACGTGAGTACGGCATCACCCAGGTGATCCTGCTGGAATTTCCTCACGACGAATCGAGCCGCGCCATCATCGACGCATCCGATCAGCTCGGCATCCGGCTCATCATTCTGAGCGACCTCGAGGAAACGCTGCGCCACCCCGTGGTGCACTTCGAAGACGGCGGCTTCCGCTTCATCGCGCTACGGGAAGAGCCGCTGGAGAACCCGATGAACCGTTTCCTTAAACGAACGATTGATATTTTCGCCTCAGCCCTCGTACTCATCTTCGTCTTTCCCCCGCTGGCGCTGATTGTCTGGCTCGCGCAACGGTTGCAATCACCCGGTCCGCTTTTGCATAAACAAATCCGCGCCGGCATTCAGAATCGCCGGTTCCTCATTTACAAATTCCGCACCATGCACGTCCATCATCACGATGTCGCGCGGCAAGCTCGCGACCGCGACGAGCGCGTCTATCCCTTCGCGCGTTTGCTGCGCAAGCTCAGCATCGATGAAGTACCGCAATTCTGGAATGTGCTGCGCGGCGAAATGAGCCTCGTCGGCCCGCGACCGCACCTGCTCGAGCACAACGATCAATTCGCGAAGTTAATGGCCAGCTATCATGTGCGCACGTTCGTCAAACCCGGAATCACTGGCCTTGCACAGGTGCGCGGGTTTCGCGGTGAAGCGCGCAAAGGCAGCGACATCGAAGGCCGCGTGGCGTGCGACCTCGAGTACCTGGAGAACTGGAATCTTTCCCTCGAGCTGGGCATCATTGTGCGCACCGTAGCGCAGGTCTTTCTGCCGCCACCGAGCGCGTACTAACCCAAGTACATCAGGCGACGCTTCGTTTGCCTTCTCTTTGAGCTCGCGGGTTGCGTTCGGGATTGCGCGCAGATACCCTCAGCGCGATGGCAAAGTCGCCGCTCGGCAAAGGTCTTGGCGCGCTCATTTCGGCGCAGCCGCCGATTTCTCGGCGACCGGTTCCTTTGGACGATGGTGGGGAGCGGATTCTCGAAGTACCGCTCGACTCGGTCACGCCCAGCCCGTTGCAGCCGCGCAAGGAGTTTGCCGCCGAAGCGTTACAGGAGCTGGTCGAATCAATTCGCCAACACGGCATCGTGCAGCCGCTGGTCGTTCGCGCGGTTGATGGCCGGCATGAGCTAATCGCGGGTGAACGCCGCTGGCGGGCAGCCCAGCAGGCGGGACTTGCGCGTGTGCCCGTACTGGTGCGCAGCGCGAGCGATCGCGATGTCCTTGAGCTTTCGCTGATTGAAAATCTTCAGCGCGCTGATTTGAACCCGGTCGAGGAAGCGCACGGTTACGCGCGACTGGCGAACGAGTTCGGACTGCGGCAGGAAGAGATCGCGCAAAAGGTGGGGCGCAGCCGCGCCGCGGTGGCAAACGCGATGCGGTTGCTCGACCTGCATCCGCAGGTGCAAACGTGGCTTACCCAGAACCTGATCTCCGTCGGCCACGCCAAGGTGTTACTCGGGCTGAAGGCA
>Ga0213881_10001278_pt1 | contig 12356 bp, 9 predicted proteins | sample BarmaccoBMER_R08_FD_160104 | JGI IMG/M metagenome (GOLD analysis project Ga0213881, IMG submission 160104) | Barbacenia macrantha exposed rock microbial communities from rupestrian grasslands, the National Park of Serra do Cipo, Brazil - ER_R08 ... | reverse complement strand
CCCAAAGAAGGGGGCAGGGGAGGTGGGTGGGGAGGTCCACAGCGGGACCTGGGCAACGCGAGCATAAAGCAAGCACCGTGCCGGTGGCACGGGAGCAATCGCGGCTGGTCTTCTGCATAACGCGACTCTTGCCTAAGACACGGCCACGGTGCCACATCGCCGCCTTGGCGGCGTCCGTGCGAGGTTTCCCCCGGATTGTCCGGCGAGGCTACCGCCGGACAGGCCGCCGGGGCGTTAAGGTTTCCCCGTGGCCGGGAGCGCTGCCGACGTCACGGGCAAACGGCCGGGGAACGCCCGGCCCGGCCTGACGCTCGTCCGCGGGCCGGTCCTGGCCGACGGCCCGATCGCCGTCCGCTGCACGGCGCCCGACGCGCTGTCCAACCTCGTCGCCGTGCTCGAGCTGGCCGCCGACCGGCGGCTACGCTGCCGCGCCGCCACCAGGTGGCCGCTCGCCGCGACCGTCCGGCTGGTCGAGGATGCCCTGGTCGCCGGGGACTACTACGACAAGGACGACCCCGGCGGGGGCGAGCCCATCGCGGCGTTCGCCTGGCCGATGCTGCTGCAGGTCGGCGGGCTGGCCACGCTGGTCCGGGGGGACGGCTCTGCTCCCCCCCGGTCGGGCATGGCCGGAACCGTGCTCGAGCTGACCGCGCGCGGAGATGCGGTGCTGGCCCGGCCGTCCTACCAGGCGCTCGGCGCGTTGTGGGAGCGATGGCTAAAGAGCGTGTCGCACGACGAGCTCTCCCGGGTGGAGGCGATCAAAGGGCAGCGCAGGCCCGCCACCCTGACCCCGGCCACGAGACGCCGCGCCGCGGTCGCCGACGGGCTCGCCGCCCTCAGGCCCGGCGAGTGGGTCGATGTCGGCACGCTGTTCGGGATCCTCCGGACCCAGCCGGGGCCGCTGGCCGCGGTCAAGAGCCTGATCTCGCTCTGGCGGCTCTACCTCGTCGATCCCTGCCATGGATCGCTCGGTCGCGCGGCCGGGGCGGCCTGGGAGGTCGTCGAGGGCCGGTACGCGCTGTGCGCGCTGTTCGAGTACGCCGCGACCCTCGGCGTTGTCGACGTCGCCTACGCCGGCCCACGGGGCGCCCGCGATGACTACCGGGGCCTGTGGGGCGCCGGCGGCTACGACTGCCTGTCCCGGTATGACGGCCTGGTCGCCGTGCGGGTCAACGAGCTGGGCGCCGCGCTCCTGCACGATCCCGGCGCGCTGCCCGCCCTCGGCCTCCCGGTGCCCAGGCGGGATCATCAGTAGGCCGGCCACCACGGCGGGTTCTTTGCCTAGCGCGAACTCTTGCATAAACCCTGATGGAGGCACCATGAAACGGTCATGGCCGGCCGTCGCCGGCTCGCTGGCGCTGGCCCTGGCGATTGCCGTCGCGCTCGCCACGGTTACGGCCACCGCCGCCGCGGCCGCCCCGGCGGGCGACGGCCCGGCCGGGTTCTGGTACGGCACGGACAGCGCGACGGTCCCGGTGCCCGGCAGCCCGCCGTACGCGATGCCGGTCATCGGCGGCTCCTACGGCGGCTACATCGGCATGACCGGCAACTGGGCGAATCTGGCCGGCTGTCAGAGGATCGTGGTCTGGTCCTCGGCGAACAGCGCTCAGGCGAACACCAACTACCTCACCTACCACAGAGGCATCGGCACCGGGGTGTACTACTTCATGGGCGGGCCGGGAGTGGACCCGCACTACGACGGAAGCACCGGCGAGGCCTACTCCTGGGGGCAGCAGCAGGCGGCCCGGGCCCTCTACGACGCCTCGCTCGAGCGCGTGACGTACCCGGTCATCTTCATGGACATCGAGATCCCCGGGAACGCGCCGAACTACACTCCCGCCCCCGACAACGGCTGGAACACCGTGTACACCTCCGCGTGCAGCGGGGTCGTCCGGCAGTCTTACGTTCCGGCGGCCGTGGACCGCGCGGACTTCAACGGGTTCTGGGATTACATCGTCGCCCGCTCGAGCTTCAAACCGGGCGTCTACTCCGCCCCGCAGGTGTGGAACTCGATCTTCGGCAGCGACAGCGCCAGCCCCGGCAGCCCGGGCTACATCCCGCGCACCGACGAGTGGACCTACTGGCCCGAGACGGCGAACCTGTCCGACGCCCCCGGCGGATGGTGCCTGAGGTCCGGCGAGTGCGCGCAGTTCTTCGGCGGCCAGACATCCTCCAGCCCGTACGCGATCATGTGGCAGTGGTCCGGCGGTGGCGGTATCCGCAACCCGTACGGAGACTTCGACCAGATCGACGCGAACCGGCAGGGCTGAGCGCGCACCCGGGCCGTTCGGCTTTGCCTGCAGTTTCGGGTGCTCTGACCCCCGAAACTGCAGGCAGATCGTCTACCTTCGCCACCGGAACGGGGAGCTCTGCGTGCGGTCCGGCTCAGCCCGCGATCAGCGGCTCGAGCAGGATGTCCGGGTGCTCGCGCTGCACCTGGCCCAGCCGCCACTTGTCGCTGAACAGGGCGAGCAGGGCGCCGTCGTGGCGGCGGGTCAGCACCTCCACGGCGCGCTGGCCGGCCAGCGTCCGGTCCCCCTCGGAGTCCGTTCGCCGGGCCAGTGAGAAGTCCAGGTGGTCCAGCTCGGCCCGGGCGCCGAACTCGTGCTCGAGCCGGTGCAGCACCACCTCGAACTGCAGCGGCCCGACCGCGGCCAGCACCGGTGCCGCCTCGCCGCGCAACGGGGAGGACAGCACCTGGACGACGCCCTCGGTGTCCAGCTGCTCGATGCCGCGGCGGAACTGCTTGGCCTTGCCCACCTCCTTGCCGCGGACCACGGCGAAGTGCTCGGGCGCGAAGCTGGGGATGGGCGGGAACTCCACCGGCGGCTCGTCCGCGTACAAGGTGTCGCCCGGGCGCAGCGCGGTCGCGTTGACCAGGCCGATCACGTCGCCGGGGAAGGCCTCTTCGACGGTCTCCCGGTCCTGGCCGAACATCGACTGGGCGTACTTGGTGGCGAACGGGCGCCCGGTGGCGGCGTGGGTGAGCACCATGCCGCGCTCGAACCGGCCCGAGCACACCCGCACGAACGCCATCCGGTCGCGGTGCGCCGGGTCCATGTTGGCCTGGACCTTGAACACCAGCCCGGAGAACGGCGCATCCACGGGCCGGGATGCGCCCTTGACGTCGTCCCGCGCGGACGGCGGGGGAGCCAGCGAAGTCACGGCGTCGAGCAAACGCCGGACGCCGAAGTTCGGCAGCGCGGCCCCGAACAGCACCGGGCTGGACACCCCGGCGAGGAACGCCGGCATGTCGGCACCGGCGCCGTAGACCTCGTCGAGCAGCGCCAGCTCCTCCTGCGCCGCGGCGAACGCCGCGCCGTCCCGGGCCTGCGCCGCGGCGGGATCCAGGACCGTCTCTAGCGCGCGCCCCGCGCCGCCGGGCGTCCGCCCGAAGGTGACGTACTGCCCGGTGACCCGTTCGATCAGGCCGCGGAAGTCTCCGGCCACGCCGACCGGCCAGTTCACCGGGGCGGGCCGCAGCCCGATCCGCTGCTCGATCTCGTCGAGCAGTTCGAGCGGCTCACGGCCGGGCCGGTCCCACTTGTTCACGAACGTGATCACCGGCACGGACCGGCTGCGGCACACGTCGAACAGCTTCAGCGTCTGTGCCTGGAGCCCCCGGGCCGAGTCCAGCAGCATGATCGCGCAGTCCACCGCGGACAGCACCCGGTAGGTGTCCTCGGAGAAGTCGGCGTGGCCCGGGGTGTCGAGCAGGTTGAGCACCGTGCCGTGGTAGTCGAAGCGCAGCGCCGCCGAGGTGATCGAGATGCCCCGGGCGCGCTCCATCGCCATCCAGTCCGAGGTCACGCCGCGCCGGCCGGCCTTGCCGTGCACCGCGCCCGCCTGGGTGATCGCCGACGCGTGCAGGGCCAGGGCCTCGGTGAGAGTCGACTTGCCCGCGTCCGGGTGGCTGATCACCGCGAAGGCCCGGCGCCGGCCCGCCTCGGCCAGCACCTTGGCGCCGGCAGCGCGCGGCGGCGCCCCCGTATCCGCGATAGTCATTTCCTTCGAGGATACTGGGTCCGTGGACCGCGTCCTCACGATCCCGAATGCGATCAGCGCCGCCCGGCTGGCTGGGGTCCCGGTCTTCCTGTGGCTGGTGCTCGGTCCGCGCACGGCTACCGCGGACTACTGGGCGGTGGCGCTGCTGATCGCGGCGGGCGTGTCCGACTGGCTGGACGGCAAGATCGCCCGGGCGCTGAACCAGTCCAGCCGGCTCGGCGAGGTGCTCGACCCGGCCGCGGACCGGCTGTACATCGCGGCCACCGTCATCGCGCTCGCCGTCCGGGGCATCATTCCGTGGTGGCTGGTCGCCGTCCTGGCCCTGCGCGAGGTGACCGTGGGCGTGGCGCTGGCCGTGCTGCGGCGCCGGACCGGGCTCGGCACCCTGCAGGTGAGCTTCGTCGGCAAGACGGCGACCCTTTGCCTTCTTTACGCTTTCCCTTTGCTGTTCCTCGGTGACCACCCCGGCGCGGGGGGGACGGCGGCCCGGGTACTAGGCTGGTCGTTCGCGATCTGGGGAACGGCCCTGTACTGGTGGGCCGCGATGCTGTACCTCACCCAGGTGAGGAGCCTGGCTCGTGACACTGCGCGAGCGTAAAGTGACCGACGCGTCCTTGATTCCGGTGGTGACGGGGTGCCCATAATGTGGGAGACCGGGAAGGAGCCGCGAAACCATTGAAGGCCGTCGTGATGGCAGGGGGCGAGGGGACGCGGCTGCGGCCGATGACCGCGAACCAGCCCAAGCCGCTGCTGCCCGTGGCCAACCGGCCGATCATGGAGCACGTGCTGCGGCTGCTCAAGCGGCATGGGTTCGAAGAGACCGTGGTGACCGTCCAGTTCCTCGCCGCGCTCGTCCGCAACTACTTCGGCGACGGCGAGGAGTTCGGGATGAACCTGCAGTACGCCACCGAGGAGATGCCGCTGGGCACCGCGGGCAGCGTGCGCAACGCCGAGGACGAACTCCGGGACGAGCCCTTCCTGGTCATCTCGGGCGACGCGCTCACCGACATGGACCTGACCGGACTGGTCAGGTTCCACAAGGACAAGGGCGCGCTGGTCACCGTCGCGCTGGCCCGGGTGCCGAACCCGCTGGAGTTCGGCATCGTGATCACCGCCGAAGACGGCCAGATCCAGCGGTTCCTGGAGAAGCCGACCTGGGGCCAGGTGTTCTCGGACACCGTCAACACCGGCCTGTACGTGATGGAGCCCGAGGTGCTCGCCGAGGTCCCGCCGGGGGAGACCGTGGACTGGTCCGGCGACGTGTTCCCCAAGCTGCTCAAGCGCGGCGCCCCGATGTTCGGCTACATATCCGAGAGCTACTGGGAGGACGTGGGCACCCACGAGAGCTACCTGAAGGCGCAGGCGGATGTGCTGGCCGGCCGGGTCCAGTCCGACATCGCCGGCTTCGAGGTGTCGCCCGGCGTCTGGGTCGCCGAGGGCGCCGAGGTCGACGCGGACGCCGTGCTGACCGGCCCGTTGTGCGTCGGTGACTACGCCAAGATCGAGGCGGGCGCCCAGCTGCGCGAGTACACCGTGGTCGGCAGCAACGTGGTGATCAAGGAAGGCGCGTTCCTGCACCGCGCCGTCGTGCACAACAACGTGTACGTCGGCCAGGGCGTCACCCTGCGCGGGTGCGTGATCGGCAAGAACACCGACGTCATGCGGCTGGCCCGGATCGAGGAGGCCGCGATCGTCGGGGACGAGTGCGTGATCGAGCCGGAGGCCTACCTGTCCGCCGCGGTCAAGGTATACCCGTTCAAGACCATCGAGGCCGGCGCGGTCGTCAACACCAGCGTGATCTGGGAGTCACGGGGCCAGCGCACCCTGTTCGGCCCGCGCGGCGTATCCGGCCTGATCAACGTGGAGGTGACCCCGGAGCTGGCGGTGCGGCTGGCCAGCGCGTACGCCACCTTGCTGCGCAAGGGCTCCACCGTCACCACGTCGCGGGACGTGTCCCGGGCCGCCCGCACGCTCAAGCGGGCCGTGCAGGGGGCGCTCAACGCCAGCGCGATCAACGTGGTGGACCTGGAGGCCCAGCCGCTGCCCGTGGCCAGGTTCGAGACCACCAGGGACACCTACAGCGGCGGCGTCGCGCTGCGCACCACGCCCGGCGACCCGCAGTCGGTCGACATCATCTTCCTCGACGACCGCGGCGCCGAATTGTCCCAGGCGGACCAGCGCAAGCTCGAGCGCGTCTTTTCCCGGCAGGAATTCCGCCGGGCGTTCCCCGGCGAGATCGCCGAGCTCAGCTACCCGCCCCGGGTGGTCGAGTCGTACTGCCGCGAGCTGATGCGGTGCATCGACATGACCGGCGTGCGCGAGGCCGGCCTGAAGGTCGTCGCGGACTGCGCCGGGGGCACCGCGTCGCTGGTGCTGCCGAGCCTGCTCGGCACGATCGGGGGGGAGGTGCTGATCCTGAACGGCGGGCTGGATGAGGTGTCACCGACCGAGACCGTCGCGCAGCAGCGGGCGGGCCTGCAGCGCCTGGCCGAGATGGTGTCGTCGTCCCGGGCCGCGTTCGGCGTCAGGTTCGATCCGGTCGGGGAGCGGATCCAGCTCGTGGACGAGAAAGGCGAGCTGGTCAGCGAGGACCGGGCGCTGCTGTCCGTGCTCGACCTGGTCGCCGCCGAGCGCAAGCGGGGCCGGGTGGCGCTGCCGGTGACCACCACACGGGTAGCCGAGCAGGTCTGCCGCTTCCACGGCGTCCAGGTGACCTGGACGCCTACCACGATGCACGCGCTGACGCTGGCCGCCGCCGAAGACGACGTGATTTTCGCGGCCGACGGCCACGGCGGGGTCGTGGTGCCCGAGTGCAGCCGGACCATCGACGGCATCGCCACGTTCGTCCTGCTGCTCGGGCTGATCGCCCGGACCAGGCTGACGCTGAGCCAGATCGACGCGAGGATCCCCGTCGCGCACCTGCTGCGGCGCTCGATCCCGACGCCGTGGGCGGCCAAGGGCGGGGTCATGCGCACCGTGATGGAGGCGGCGGGCGACCACGAGATCGACACCACCGACGGTGTGCGCGTGGTCGAGCGGGACCGCGGCTGGGTGCTCGTGCTGCCCGACCCGGCGGACGCCATCACCCACCTGTGGGCGGAGGGCAACGACGCCGACACCGCGCAGCTGCTGCTCGACGAGTGGGCCTCGGTGGTGGAGCGCGCGGGGCGGTAGCGGACCGCGCCCGGGCGGCGCCGCCAGGGGCCCGGGGTGCCGCGGCCGGCGCCCGGATATTCGGTCCGCGGCCGGGTAGGCTGTGTCCCTTACGCGGATACTGCGAAAGGCGCTGACCACGCAGCATTCGCGAAGGTGAGGCGATCGCGCGCGTTGTGCACGGCGGAGGTGAGACGACGGTGTGGCGAAGGCGTCGCGACGAAAACCGCCGGCGCGGATGGCGCAGGCTGTTCGCGTGGCGCGTGGACCGCCCCGCGTCCTCTCGCGTACCTTGGGCTGGGGCGCCGGAAGGCGAGGAGCACGACCAGGGGAGGCCGAGCGGAGCCATGCCACGCGTCTACTGCGCCCGGTGCGGCCGGCCCAATCCGGACGGAGCCCGGTTCTGCTCGTACTGCGGGGCGCAGCTGGCGGCGCCGGTGCCTCCCGGAGCGGGGATGCCGGCCGGCCCGGCCGCTCCGGCTGCTCCCGGCGGGACGGGCGGATACCCGACGGCCAGCCAGCCGGGCGCGGCCCCGGCCGGCCCGGGCCCGGCGGGCTCCGGGGAGACGACCTCGACGATCTCGCTGGGCCGCGCGGACGACAGCGATCTCGGCGAGGACCTGTTCCCCGACTCGGCCTCGTTCGGGGCCCTGCCGCCGGGCAGCGCCCTGCTCCTGGTCATGCGCGGGCCGAACGCGGGCAGCCGGTTCCTGCTCGATGATGACCTGACCACGGCCGGCCGTCACCCGGACAGCCATATCTTCCTCGACGACGTGACCGTCTCCCGGCGGCACGCCGAGTTCTGCCGGCGCGGGGCCAGCTTCACCGTCCGCGACGTGGGCAGCCTCAACGGCACCTACGTGAACCGGGAGCGGATCGAGGAGACCGAGCTGGCCGGCGGAGATGAGGTGCAGATCGGCAAGTTCCGGCTGCTGTTCCTGACCAGCCAGGATCTCGGCCCGGCGCCGTCCGCTGACCGCCGTGGCAGGGGCGCCCAGGACCTCGCATGAGCGAGCCGGAGGAGCGCGGCCAGTTCGGCATCGGGGAGGTGCTCGCTCAGCTGCGCCCGGAATTCCCCGACATCAGCACGTCCAAGATCCGCTTCCTGGAGGCCGAGGGGCTGATCGAGCCGGCCAGGTCGCGGTCGGGGTACCGGCGGTTCTGCGCGGCCGACATCGAGCGGCTGCGGTACATCCTGACCATGCAGCGGGACTCCTACCTGCCGCTGCGGGTGATCAGGGAGCGACTGGACGTCGGCCATGACGGGGACAACGGAGCGTCGGCGCCGGGCCGCGCCGGCCCGCGCGCCCGGGGGCCGGCCGAGATGACCCGCCACCAGCTGCTCGACGCGGCGGAGATCAACGAGGCCGAGCTGACCGAACTGGAAGACTACGGCCTGATCCGCCGGGTGGGCCGGCAGTACGGCGGCGACGCGCTCGCGGTGGCCCGGGCGCTGGCCGCGCTGCGCCAGTACGGCGTCCAGGCCCGGCACCTGCGGGCGGTCAAGGCCGCCGCGGACCGGGAGGCCAGCCTGGTCGAGCAGGTGGTGGCCCCGCAGCTGCGGCAGCGGGGCGCGGGCGCGCGGGACGCCGCGGCCAGGACCGCGTGGCAGATCGCGGACCTCACCCTGAGGCTGCACGCGACGCTGGTCGGGTCCGCGCTCGCCGAGGCCGGCCTGTCCGCCGCACCGCTGGGAGCCGCCGATCGGCCCGCGGCCGGCCAGGCCCCGGGACCGGCGGGACCGGTGTCTCCATCTGACGCATCCGGCCCCCTGCGGTCGGCTTCGGGACGATTACGGGTGTACCTTGGCAAAGAGGAGAGGTGGCCAGCAGAGGTTCCCTAGGCACGTGAGGACGGAGCTGTGGTGCGGCAGATGGAGGTCATCGGCGTCCGGGTCGAGATGCCATCGAACAGCCCCATCGTCTTGCTGAAGGAGGCGGAGGGCGACAGGTACCTGCCCATCTGGATCGGGGCGGTGGAAGCGACCGCGATCGCCTTCGCCCAGCAGGGCATGGTTTCCCTTCGCCCGCTGACCCACGATCTGTTCCGCGACGTGCTCGAAGTGCTGAACGTGCAGCTGCGGACGGTGAACATCACCGCGCTGCGGGACGGGATCTTCTACGCGGACCTCGTCTTCTCCAACGGCGCGGAGGTGAGCGCGCGGCCGTCGGATTCCATCGCGCTGGCGCTGCGCACCGGCGCGCAGATCTTCGCCAGCGAGGAGATCCTGGACGAGGCGGGTGTGGCCATCCCCGACGAGCAGCAGGAAAATGAGGACGAAGTCGAGAAGTTCCGCGAGTTCCTCGACACGATCTCGCCGGAGGACTTCGGCCGGGCGACCTGAGGCGGGCGCCCCGTCCCGGTCCGGCCGGAAGCGCCCGGGCCGGCGCGCCCGGGGGCCGGCCGGAAACTGGCGACGCGCCGTCCGCGGTCGTTGACGCCGCAGCCCGGGCCGGCTTACGGTGCGAGTACCGTGGGTAGTCAGCTCCCGTGGAGGTGGGCGTGGCGGTAACCAGGGGTGACGACGGTTCGCAAGGCGCCCTGTTCGGCGAGGACGAGGTCCCCGGCGTCTCTGGTGATGCTGCCCTTCCCGCTCCCGCGGACGCGGAGCCCACGGCGGCGGAGCTCGCCGAGGCGGCGGCCGGCGCCGAACCGGGGGAGGTGGGCTACCGCGGCCCGACCGCGTGCGCCGCGGCCGGCATCACGTACCGCCAGCTTGACTACTGGGCGCGCACCGGACTGGTCGAGCCGAGCATCCGCGCCGCCCACGGGTCCGGCTCTCAGCGCCTGTACGGCTTCCGGGACATCCTCGTGCTGAAGGTGGTCAAGCGCCTGCTCGACACCGGCATCTCGCTGCAGCAGATCCGTGCCGCGGTCCAGCACCTCCGCGACCGCGGCACCGACGACCTGGCCCAGGTGACGCTGATGAGCGACGGCGTCAGCGTCTATGAGTGCAAGTCCGCGGACGACGTGGTGGACCTGCTCCAAGGCGGCCAGGGGGTCTTCGGCATCGCGCTCGGCCGGGTCTGGCGCGAGGTGGAGGGAGACCTGGCCGTGCTGCCCGCGGTCCGGGCCGAAGACGGCCTGGTCGCGGTGCCGCCCGGCGGCTCGGCGTTCGAGGATGACCTGGCCAAACGCCGCCTCCGCCGGACCAGCTGACCCCTTTTCTCGGGCAGAGTCGGCCGGTTCGGCCGTATCGGTCCCACCATCTGGTTCTTCCTCGGGTAGGATCGGCAGTGCCGATGACGCCGGCCGGGAGAGCTTCCGCGTTAGTTAAGCCGCGGGCGCCGAAGGGGCAACATCCCCGGAACCTCTCAGGCACACGAACCGGCCGGAACAGGCATCTCTGGAGCGGGCCGGCCGCGGGGCCGCCGCGACAGACGGGGAGCCAGTCAGCGACCGCGCTCGTCCGGGAGGCTCCTTGACAGACTTCGCTCACCGCCACATCGGGCCGTCCGAGGCCGAGCAGCAGCACATGCTCGACAGCCTCGGCTACTCCTCGCTCGATGAGCTCATCACCGCCGCCCTGCCCGAGGGCACAGTAGCGCCCACCCCCCGGCCCGCCTCATCCTCCCTTCCCCGGCTGCCCGGCCCGCTGACCGAGACCGAGGCCCTCGCCGAGCTGCGCCGGATGGCCGGCCGTAACCAGGTGCTGACGCCGATGATCGGCCTGGGTTACTACGGCACGATCACTCCCGCCGTCATCCGCCGCAACGTGCTGGAAAACCCGGCCTGGTACACCGCCTACACCCCGTACCAGCCGGAGATCTCACAGGGCCGCCTAGAGGCGCTGCTGAACTTCCAGACCATGATCGCCGACCTGACCGCGCTGCCGTGGGCGGGCGCGTCGCTGCTGGACGAGGCCACCGCCGCCGTCGAGGCGATGACGCTGGCCCGCCGGGCCGCCAAGAAGGGGTACGTGTTCCTGGCCGACGCCGACTGCCTGCCGCAGACCCTCGCCGTGCTGCGCACCCGCGCCGAGCCGCTCGGCATCCACCTGGTCGTCGAGCCGGTCACTCCAGAGGCGATCGCCCGGCAGGATGACCTGTTCGGCGTCCTGCTGCAGTTCCCCGGTGCCTCGGGCGTGATCCGTGACCCCGCGCCGCTGATCGAGGCGGCGCACGCCAAGGGCGCGCTGGCCGCGGTGGCCGCCGACCTGCTGGCGCTGACCCTGCTCCGGCCGCCCGGCGAGGCGGGCGCGGACATCGCGGTGGGCTCGACCCAGCGGTTCGGCGTGCCGCTGTGGTTCGGCGGCCCGCACGCCGGCTACATCGCGGTCAGCGACCCGCTCAAGCGCCAGCTGCCCGGGCGGCTGGTCGGCGTGTCGGTGGACGCGGACGGCCAGCCGGCCTGCCGGCTCACCCTGCAGGCCCGCGAGCAGCACATCCGCCGTGAGAAGGCGACGAGCAACATCTGCACCGCGCAGGTCCTGCTCGCGGTGACCGCGGCCATGTACGCCGCGTACCACGGCCCGGACGGGCTGGCCGCCATCGCACGGCGCACCCACCGTAGCGCCGCGGTCCTGGCCGCGACGTTGCGCGATTTCGGGCACCGAACGAGCCGCGGTGACTTCTTCGACACGATCCGGATCGCCTTCGACGGCGGACGCGACGAGGCGGCTCACGCCGCCGAACGTGCGCGGGTCGCGGGATACAACCTGTATCTCGCGCCCGACGGCGCCCTGCAGGTCAGCTGCGACGAGACCACCACCGACGAGCAGCTCCGGGAGCTCGTGGCCGCCATCTGCCGGGTGGAAAGGGCCGCCGACGTGGAGCTGGCCGACGGTTCCCCCGATGTGCTGCCGGCCAGGCTGCGGCGCACCTCGGAGTTCCTCACCCATCCGGTGTTCCGCCAGCACCGGAGCGAGACCGCGATGCTGCGCTACCTGCGGCGGCTCGCGGACTTCGACATCGCTCTTGACCGGTCCATGATCCCGCTCGGCTCGTGCACGATGAAGCTGAACGCGGCGGCCGAGATGGAGCCGATCAGCTGGCCGGAGTTCGCATGTGTGCACCCGTTCGCGCCGGCCCCGCAGGCCGGGGGCTACCTGGAGCTGATCGAGTCGCTCGAGGTGCGGCTGGCCGCGCTCACCGGCTACGACGCGGTGTCCGTGCAGCCGAACGCGGGCTCGCAGGGGGAGCTGGCCGGCCTGCTGGCCATCCGCGCTTACCACGCCTCGCGCGGCCAGGACGGGCGGG
>Ga0213881_10001277_pt1 | contig 12358 bp, 12 predicted proteins | sample BarmaccoBMER_R08_FD_160104 | JGI IMG/M metagenome (GOLD analysis project Ga0213881, IMG submission 160104) | Barbacenia macrantha exposed rock microbial communities from rupestrian grasslands, the National Park of Serra do Cipo, Brazil - ER_R08 ... | reverse complement strand
TGGCCATTTCTTGTCGTAGCGGATCAGGTCGCGCTGAATGTCCTGGCGCAAAACGGCCGGCTTCCCGAAGTAATCAACGCGATCAGCGAAAAACTTTGTCTCAGAACCATATTGATCGAGGCCCGCGCCGACGAACGCTTCGACGTACTCACGAACGCGATCAGGCTTTTCGAAGCCGCTGTCGGACTGCCCGCGGCTGGCCGGCGCGGCATTCGGTGGCGGCGGTGGTGGAGGGCCGGGGATCGGATCCTCTGCTGTGAGCGCGCGAACCGGGGACCCTTCCGCAGGCGGCGGCGCTGCTGCTGGTGGAGGCGTCGCGTGGACCGGAGAAGAGGAAGCGCTGGGCGAGGCGGCGGGATTGGCGGCAGGTTGCTCCTCGATGAACTGCATTTCACCGGTCTTCATACGGCGCCACGTCCCGCTGAGCGGCTGCGGTGTCGGCGATGGCTTCGGAGCTGAGGCGTTCAGTTCGCGGGCAGTGGGGCCATCGAGTTTGCCGGACGGCATGAGGCGGTGGCGCATTTGGAATCGGGTAAGCGCAGCCGAAGTACTGGCGTCGAGCACACCGGTCGGCTCGCCGAAGTAGAGGCCATCGGCTTTCAGCCGATTCTGCACGCTGAGGATGTTGTCGTCAGCCCGGGCAAGAACAGTGCCACCGAAGATGAGCAGCGCGAAAAGAAATAATAGCGATCGCTTCACCTACTCTGGGATAGCGCGCCCGGCGATGGCCGCAAGCGCTGAAAAGCGGATTTTCGGCAATGGCGAAAGGAGCGGCGCATTTCCATCGAAGGCGCGCGTCCTGCCCTGACTCAATCCCGCTTCTTGATGCTTCCCGCGCCGGTGATCTCGCGCTCGACGTGCGCCGGATTACCGGTGTACTCAACCTTGCCCGCGCCCGTGATCGATACCTTCAATGTGTCGCTCACGTTGACACGCGCATCGCCCGCGCCAGTCACCGAAATCTCCGCCGTTTTTGCCTGAAGTTTTTCCGCGCGCAGATCGCTCGCACCTGTCAGACTCGCGACCAATGTTCCGACAGAACCATCGAGAGTCACGCGCGATGCGCCGGATGTCTCAACGGCAAATCGCCCTCCGGTGAGTTGGTGCGCGTTGAACTTCGTCGCACCGCTGAAGCTCGCGCCGTCGAGGGATTGACTTGTCAGGACAAGCTTCATGGGGTGGCTCGGCCACAGCGAACGCGTGGTACTCGCGTGCAACGTGTTCCCGTCCACCCGGATTTCCACGTAATCCTTGAGGTTATCCTCCAGCGTCAACGAGGCTGACGCGGGGCCGGGACGCCATTCCACGTTGAACGAATCGGTGATGTCCACATTGGTGAACGGCGTTACGGTGCGTTGTTCAGTCGTGAAATGGCCGTTGCCGTGGAGGCTGCCGCTGTCACATCCGGCGAGCGCGAGCAGGGCGAGTTGAGCAAGGATAAGTTTTTTCATTGTGCGAGTACCAATTCGATGCGGACGCGGGCTCGTTTGGATTCAACGATTTTCATCGCGCCGTGGCTCCAGCGCTGATGATAACGCGACGCGAGAGCGCTCGAACTTCGTTGACGTAGAAATCGGCGCGATATTTGCCCGGCGCCCACCCATCCGGCGGCCGTGACAAGGTGAATGTTCCCACGGCCTCAGGAGCGGCAGCAACGGTGGTCGCTTCGTCGATCTGGTACTCAGGCGCGACAACTCCGCCCGTGTCTTCGGCGATCCAGACGACGCGGATTTTCGCACTTGTCGTGGACTGAAGAAGACGCCAGCGCGCCACGATCTGGAGCGCCTCCGCTGGGATCACGTCCATTGGCGAGCCGCCCGTACTCGTGGAAAACGACGCTTCGAATGGGGCTGCTGGCGGCCCCGGCGAAGGAGCGGTGTTTGGCGTACTCACCGGAGCGGCGAGCTCGAGTGTGCAGCGCGAAAGTAACTCGCCGGTGGGAGACCGCTGCGTGACCGATTCCTTGACCGAGCCAACTCCGCGCACAAACCACTCCTCTGCGGTGATCGCCACAGCGCCGGAACGTTGGCCGCGGATGTACCAGGCGCGGAATTTGCCGGCAGGAACCTGCACGTCTTCCTCGCCCATGACGGTGAGCGGCAATTCTACCTCGAGGTTGCCGATGCGCCCGCGGTAATCCCAACGCGTTCCTGGCTGCAAAGAAGCGGGAAGAATTACGCCCTCCGAGACGCTCGCCTGCGGCGTGGCGCGAGTCGATTGGTCAGCGAGTACAGCGCCGTCACGTAGTTTGAGAACAGTCGCCTGCGTGCTTCCATTCGCATCCGTCTCTTCCATCCGGATGGTTCCCGGATCGTGCGGGTCAGCGACGCTGATTCGCCGAGTGAAGTCGAGTTTGGTGCTGCCTGGCTCGCACGAGAGTTGATATTTCCACGTCGTGCCGTCACGCACGGGAAAAGGCCAATCGGCGCGACCGACGCTCACCAGAGCAAATAGGAACAACAGCGCCCGCAGCACGGCCGACGCTAAGCGGCGCCGTACTACCGTCAATTTTTGCGCGGCAACGCCGTTCCGCCTATCGGGAGCAGTGATCTACAAGTAACGCCGTGCCAACCAGGAATGATTGGCCCACAGAAAACGCGGAAGAGAAGAATCTCTGGTTCGCGAAATGGCTGATGCGCGACCAAACCTAAGTACGACGTCGCCCCCGGAAGCCCGTCGGGCAACGATTCCTCGCTGCCGGACGCCGAATCGCCTCTTGCTGCCCAAACGCGCGAGGCTGACAACTAAGGCTTGGGCGGAGGTGAAACCGGCTGGACCTCGTTAGAAGGCGTTTCCGAGCTGGCCGGGCGCGGCGCGTTCGGGTTCGCGATTGGGCCGCTCGGGAGCGGGGGCGGCGTAGCCGGTCCGTGCAGCTTCGCTTCGAGGAAGCGTTTGCGTTCTTGTGCGTCCGCGTTCTGAGGATCGAGTTGCAGTACCTTGTTCGTGTCGTTCAAGGCGCCGTTGAAGTCGTTCTTCGTCTGCAAAATGTAAGCTCGTACTTGATAGTACTTCGCCTCGTTCGGGTTGAGCTTGATCGCGTCCGAGTAATCCGCGAGCGCTTTATCGAAATCTTTCATCATCATCGCCACGTAACCGCGCTGCTCGAAAATATCGGGATCGTCAGACTTGAGCTTGATTGCTTCGTCCAAATCAGCAGCCGCTTCGGGAAATTTCTGCTGGTCTCGATAAGCGATGGCGCGGTGGCGCAGGGCGGCCACGAGATTCGGCACATAGCGTGATTCCAGGTGCGCTGCCTTGCGGAATGCGTCGACGGCTTTATTCCAGTCTTGCGCTTTGGAAGCTTCGATTCCTTCCTTGGTCAGGTTTGCTGCTTCCTTCGTGCCCTGGGCGTGGAGTGACGCTGCGCTCACACTCAGGGCGACGAAACCGATGCCGATCAATCTAATATAACGCATGTACTTTCCTCCGGAATTGCGGCAGCGAGTGGCGACTGTCAACTCGCCACATCGTTTTCCGAGCCGCTCTCTTGTTCGCCTTTATAATCGTTTGCCGCTGCCGCGGCGGACTGTGCCAGACCTGAATCGCCCGGTTCATCCACGCGGAAGATGCGCAGCGCGCGCCCGCTTTTTTCCTCAATTTCGACAACCGCGCCCCGCAGTCTCACCGCGCCATCGGCCACCGGGAATTGCGCTGGCATGTTGGAGACGAAGCGTTGCACGATTGGTTCGACGGCGCGGCCGAGGATCGAATTCAGCGGTCCGCACATTCCTGCATCGCAGATGAACGCGGTGCCGCCGGGAAAGATTTGTTCATCGGCCGTTTGCACGTGCGTGTGCGTACCGAGTACGGCGGAAACTTTGCCATCCAGGAAACGGGCGAGCGCGATCTTCTCACTCGTGGTTTCGCCGTGCACGTCCACGATAATGTTCGGCGTTTCGGTGCGCATTTGCTGCACCGCCGCATCCACGGCGGCGAAGGGGTTCTCGAGAATTGGCATCATGAAGGTGCGGCACTGCACGTCGACGACGCCGATTTTCCCCTTCGGCGTTTCCAGCACGATGGCGCCGTGGCCGGGCGCACCGGCCGGATAGTTGATCGGCCGGAGCAGACGGGGCTCCGTCCCGATGAAAGCGCGAATCTCCTTTTGGTCCCAGATGTGGTCGCCACTCGTGACGACGGCGACGCCCGCCCGCAAAAGATCGATGGTGATTTTGCCAGTAATCCCGCGGCCGCCAGCGGCGTTCTCGCCATTGGCGACAACGAAATCGAGCCCGTACTTTTCCTTAAGCTCTGGTATCCGCCTGATGACGGCGCTGCGACCCGGCTCTCCGACGATGTCCCCCAAAAATAAGACGGCCAGCATGCGCGAGACTACACCGGTTCACTTTTGTTGTAGAGTGCGCTCTCCCGACGTGCGCTCTCGATTGACCGCCAAATTTTTTCGTCGCCTCGGCTTTGCTTTCGGAGCGTGGGCCGCAATCACCCTCGCGCGCGCCGACGATATCAGCCCGCTCGGCAGAAAGCCGCATTGGGACCGGCTCGAACGCTACCAGGAGACGATCACGCGCGCCGATTTCGCCCGCTTGCTCGACACGGTTTATGCCACACGCGGCTATGCCGATTACATCCAGGTCGGCGATGACTCGGCGCGAATCCTGGAAGATCGCGCCAGTGGCAAAACGTTTGAGCTTCGTTTCGCCGGTACTGGTCCGCGCAAAGTGCCGAGGCAATATTGGCGAGACATTGACCAGCTCGGGCCATCGAAGAAACCGCTGTCGGGTTTGAATGTCGCACTCGACCCAGGTCACATTGGCGGCCGCTGGGCGACCATGGAGGAACGCTGGTTCCGAGTGGGTGACAAAGCGCCGGTGGAAGAGGGCGAGCTGACGTGGCAAGTGGCGGCAATTCTTGCCCGGAAGCTGCGCGCGCTCGGCGCCGACGTTAGTCTTGTGCGCACCCACGGCCGCCCAGCTACGCCGAAAAGGCCGGACGATTTCCGCGAGCTGGCAAAAACAATCCTGGCCAGGTCAGGCGTTCCGGATCCCCCCGAAACCTACGACGGCCCTGAAGACGAGAACAAACAGAAAACGGTACAATGGCAGAGCGAGCTGCTCTTTTATCGCCAAAGCGAAATTCGGTATCGGGCAAGGCGAGTGAACGAAGTCCTTCAGCCGGACGTCGTACTTTGTCTGCATTTCAATGCCGAAGATTGGGGCGATCCGAAATCTCCCACGCTGACGGACCACAACCACTTTCACGTGCTGGTAAACGGCTCCTATCTTCCAGATGAGCTGGCCCACGATGATGTCCGCTACGAGATGATTCGCCGGCTGCTCAGCCGTACTTACGAGGAGGAGTTGCCGCTGGCTGATTCCATGGCCGGAACATTCGCGCGCGAGACAAAGCTTCCGCCGTATGAGTACACCACCGACAATGTAGTGAAGGTAGGAACGTCAGGCTACGTTTACGCGCGGAACCTTCTCGCCACCCGCCTCTACCGCTGCCCCGTCATTTACTTCGAGCCTTATGTGATGAACAGCAACGAGGCATTCGCGCGCATCGAGGCGGGTGATTACGACGGCACTCGCGAGATCAATGGCGTGCAGCGGCAAAGTATCTTTCGTGAGTACGCGCAAGCTGTCGCCGATGGGCTGGCTGAGTACTGCCGCCAGACAAGATGATTAGTCGAGCGCGTACGCTTCAAACATCGCCACGCCAGTCGCCCCGCTTCTGGTTTGCACGGTGACGGTGTAGGCGCCGGCAGGCAGACGGACGGCGAGCGCCGGCTCCGAGTCATTGTCTGGCTGGAACTTGTGGTAAGGACCGCCAGAGGCAAAGAGCGCGGGCTGAGCTGTTCGCCAGCTTTCGTTAGAAGCGATGACGTTGCCACGAGTGTCGCGAACGATAAGTACAGGATCAGGCAAAGCTTGTTCTACTCCGAGCTGCGTGAGTGTTGGCCCGAGCGCACGCACAACTACGGTCCTGTACTTATCGCCAGTAACTTGGAAGCCGGTGACTTCCTGCTGCCCTTGCGGCGCGACATGGACAAGACCGGAGACCTTTCTCGACTCGGTGCTTGCGGCCACGTGAACGGCAGGGCCAGTGGAACTCAGTTCCGCTGCAATCATGCCAGTTCGCGCGGTTGATTTCACCTGGTTGGAAGTTGTTGTAGTCGGCTCTGTCGCCGCAGCTACCGACACCGAAGTTGAAGCGCCGGTGGTGAAACTTACTTCGTTCGAAGCGGCACTCTCCTGGCCAGCTGCATCGTAGGCTTTGACGACGAAGTAGTAGCTGGTACTTGGCGCGAGGCCAGAAACAGTGTCGTTCGTACTATTACCGGCATCGAGTCGTTGCGTGTAGTTGCCGCTGGTCACCCCGTACCAGACGTGATAGCCCGTCACGTTTGTACTTGGGCTGCCGGTCCAGGCCAGCGTGACGGTGCTGATCGGAGTGGGTGTGGGCGTCGGTGTGGGGCTGGGGGGAACAGTCGGCGTCGCCGTAGGTGTGGGAGTTATGGTTGGGGTGGGCGTCGCAACCGGAGTCGGTGTTGGTGTCGCGGAGGGAACAGGCGTAGGCGTGGGAGTAACGGTCGGAGTGGGGGTGGGGATCGGTGTCGCTGAAGGAGTCGGCGTTGGTGTTGCTGTCGGAGTCACCGTCGGAGTGGGGGTAGCTGAAGGCGTCGCCGTAGGCGTTGCGGTCGGTTGAGGTGTCGGCGTCGGTGTAGGTGCCGCGACGCTGAACGAAACGGCGAGGGCGGTTCCAGCCAAGCCCTGGCAATGTGACTGGGTGTAGGGCACTGCGCTCAACGTATGCTGGCCGGGAGCAAAGCTTCCGCTGTAGTAAACGGCTCCGCGATTGGCGAAGAGCGCATAAGGAGCAGTGTCCTCCACGTGAACGTACTGGTTTGCGTCGAGTACGAACCGAACGCTGCCGACCTGGCTGGGGTTGGTGTTGGCGCGAACACTGAGATGAGTGACATCTACGATCGTGGGATCGATCAGGGCACCGTTCGAAATGGTTTCATAGCCGGGAACAGGCTGACCGGAGCGTGTGTCAATGAGAGTGAAGCTGGTGACGGCTTGACTTGGTGAGGAGTCTGCGCGGGTTGCGGGCGGGAGTGAGCAGAGGCAGGCCAGGAGCAGAGCAGCACTCCAGTACTTATAGTGGTTATGGTTTTTCAGGGGCATGCCTTGCTCTAAGCAGGGGATATGCCAACCGCAAGCCGAAATCCTGCCCCTGAGTACGAGGTCCGATTCCTCTGCTATTTACCAGCGCAAAACCACCAGTCGCGCTTGCCTGCCCGGGAACGCGCGCTTATCCAGAGAGCATGGGCTTTGATCAATATCATGAACCGGCAGATGAGCTGCCGGCGGAAACACGGACCTTCGCGCGGATGATCGTTTCGCTCGGCGAAGAAGCGGACGCTATCAATTGGTACGAGCAGCGCATGGCCGTCGAGAAGGACAAGAAGGCGCGCGCGATCATGCAGGATGCGCAGAAGGAAGAGTTCAAGCATTTTGCGATGGACCTCGAATGGCTGCTGCGAACGAAGCCGGTGTGGCGAGAGATCGCGCGCGGCGTTCTCTTTACCGAAGGCGATATCGTGAAGGAAGGCGACGCCGCGGAAGAGAAAGCCGATTGAGGCGCTTCGCAGCGCTCACTGTCGCTGCCGTTAAAGGACGGCCGGCGTCTGAAACTGATTCGCGACCAGCTTAGCTGCGGCCTACAAGGCGATGTCCGATTTGTGCGCGATGCTCGGTTGCTCTTCCAATTTGCGGAAGTGCAGCTGGTTCACACGGCGGCCGTCGGTCTGCGTGATCGTGACGAGATAATTCTCGATCCGTACTTGTTCGCCTTGTTTCGGCAGATGGCCAAGCAGATGCGTGACATAGCCGCCAATGGTACTCACGTCCGCGCTCTCGAGGTCGATCCCGGCGAGATCGCGCAACTCATAAAGCGCCAGCGAACCATCCACCGAAAACTCGTTTTCGCTGATCTGCCGGAACTCTTCCTTCTCGGCGTCGAACTCATCCTGAATGTCGCCGACGAGCTCCTCGATGATGTTTTCCAGGGTGACAATTCCGACCGTGCCGCCGAATTCATCGACGACAATGGCGAAGTGCGTGTGCTTGCTGAGGAAAAGGTTGAGTAATTTCTCCAGCGGCATCATTTCCGGTACCGGAATCAGTTCACGTTTAATCCGCAGCAGGTCAGGGTGCGGGTCGCGCATCAGCGGCGCGACGTCTTTGATATGAATGAGGCCGATGGTGTTATCGCGGTGGCCCCGGCAAAGCGGAAAGCGCGTGTGACCGGAGGCGAGAGCCTTTTGCAGATTGTCCTCGAAACTCTCCTCGATATCGAGAAACACGACCTGTCCGCGTGGCGTCATGATGTCGCGCACGACGCGACGGCGTAGGTCAAGTGCGTTCACCAGCAGGTCACGCCCGAGCTCGGAGACTTCGTCGGATTTTTCACTCTCATCGAGAATGAGGCGCAATTCTTCTTCGCTGTGCGCCAGCTCAGTACCGGCCACTGGCCGAATGTGGAGCAGTTTGTTGAGCAAGAGATTTGATGACTGATGCAGCAGCCAGATGAGAGGCCGGAAGAGAACGTAAAAACCGCCGAGCGGGCGCACCAGCGCGAGTGAAACGCGAAGCGGATTACCGATGGCGATGTACTTCGGCGCAAGCTCTCCAAATACGATGTGCAGGAACGTGATGCCGATGAAGGCCAGCGCGATGGAAATTGACGAGATAATGGCACGTGACTGGATGCCGATCAGCGCGAACAACGGCGCGAGCATCTGCGCTAGGAATTGTTCGCCGATGTAACCGAGCGCAAGACTGGCCAGAGTAACGCCGAGCTGTGTCGCCGAAAGATAAGCATCCAGGTGGGCACGGACGTGTTTGGCGAAAGCTGCACGGCGATTACCTTCCTCGGCCAGCGCATCAAGCTGGCTGCCGCGTACTTTTACGATGGCAAATTCGCAGCCGACAAAAAATCCGTTCAGCGCAACGAGCGCGCCGATGACTGCGAGTTTAAGCAGGATCGACTCAGGCGAGCCCCAGCTCAGCGGCAATGCGAGGGCAAGCTCCGCTGCGAGGTGATGCGAAACATTCATCGGCATAACAACATGTCTCGCTCTGGCGCGGTGGTGAGAAGGATGGAAGTACGGCGCGCCGCGGTGAGATGCAGGCGAATGGGCAAGGCGATGCCCAGCCACGACCGTGCGATCCGAAGTACCGTCGGTGTTCTAAAAAGGGAAACGCAGATGCTCATCGATCGGATGCAACCTGGCATCCGAGCCCCGGCCGAGCTGCTACCAGCTCGATTTCGTGACGCCGGGGATGAGGCCGCTCGAGGCCAGCTCGCGAAAAGTGAGCCGTGAAATTTTGAAGCGCCGGATGAACGCGCGCCGGCGACCTGAAACCTGGCAGCGGTTGACTACGCGCGTAGGGCTGGCGTCGCGCGGCAACTGGGAAAGGCGGGCGTAATCTTTTTTCGCTTTTAGCTCAGCCCGCAGCGCGGCGTACTTATTCACCGTAGCGCGTTTGCGTTCGTTGCGGTTGATCCAGGAAGTTTTCGCCATATGGGAAGTGCGCAAGGTAGCGGAAAACCGGCGGGAGGCAAGTGGCACGCCGTTATCGTCAGCGTCACGGCCGTAGCGTGAGGAAATCTCCGTACTCAGCATGTAAGTGCATGCCGTCTCTTCTGTACGCCAACCATTCATGACCTTTAGGCCAACCAATTCCCGGTTGGCGAGAGGTTACAGGTCTGGCAACGAGGAATCGTTGCCCTACAGGTGTGTGCGAGATGTCGCTCGGACGGCGTCCAACCGGCCTTACAACCCACGGCCACTTCCGCCGCGAATCGGAAGCGTGTTTCTTCTTTCACAACCGGATCTGCCGGACACGCCTGAGGCGCTCGCCCGCGCGATCGAAACGGGCTTGCGCCGGTTCGTCTCGTCGGGCAGCGAGCTCGTCCGCCTGACTGGAAACAACGTTCGCGCGCTGGAGTCGTTGACCGTCAATCTTTCGGGCGCGCGGGTTGATACAATCGAGCCTGCTGCCAGGCCGCAGGTGAGGGATGTCGCGCCCGCGATTTCCGTCGGCGAGTTATCGGTGAACGCGGACCCAATCTCTGTCTTCGGTAGCGAGGTGAACTTCCAGCTCGATGCGTCCGGCGCCGAATTTCAGCAGGCGCGCCAGCCTGGCGATCACCTGCTGCTTTTGCTTCATCGCGCTCGAGGGGGGCAGGTCCGCATCGATGTTGCGCGTGTTGCACTCGAGCAATTGATCAGCCGGGCCGCGGGTCGGCTCGCGCAGAAGCAGGGTGTCACGATTGAAAGCGTCAAGTTGAGCCTCGCTCAGCCGGAGCCGCGCTCGCTCGACGCACAGGTGGCGGTGACCGCGCGCAAACTCCTTTTCCGCGCTGTACTAAACCTTTCCGGCACGATCCGCATCGACGATGAGCTGGTGGCGAACGTCTCGAATTTACGCTGTAGCGGCGAGGGACCGATCGCGTCGCTCGCCTGCGCGGCGATTACGCCGCAATTCGCACGAGTGGAGAAGCGCCCATTTCCGCTATCGGCGTTGCCTCTGGGAGAAGTGAAATTGCGCGATGTTTCCGTAGCGTTGGCCGGCAATCGCATCAGTATCGCGGCGAAATTTGGGAGCGCTGCCGAACTCGACCGTGTCGCGTAACGGCTACGCAGCCGCTTTTTCGCCTGCCGGCTCGATGTGCGCGAGTACGCCGCGAAGCTCGGCGCAATCGACTGGTTTGCTCAGCTGAAAATCAAACGGAGCGTTTGATCGCGGCTCTCGCGCAGGCAATTCATTACAATTCGTCAATGCGATCGCCGTAAGCCGTTGCCGTCGCTTTGCTTCCCGCATCACGTCGCAACCGCTGCCATCAGGCAAACCGATGTCGCTGATCACGGCATCGAACCGTTTTACTTTGAGGAACGCTCTCGCGCTCTTCACCGTGTCCGCGGCAGAGATGGAATGACCGAAATGCCCGAGCAATCCGGTTAACACCCGGCGCGTATCGCCGTGGCTTTCGACCACGAGAATGTGCAGCGTCATGGCTGAGCGGGGAATTACAATTAAGTAATCGGAAAGCGGTACTTTGCCGGTTGCGTCCGACCATTCGAATTACTCCGGCCTTTGCGGAGGATCGAGCTTCGCAATGTCGCCGAATCGTCAGCGTCAATTCTGACGCCGCAGCAGAGCGAAAAGCGGCAACGCCAAACCGAGCACGTACATCGTGCCCGGTTCTGGCACAATCGCGAGATTGTTCGTACCCGAATTTCGGGGACGCGTGGAAAACACTGGCAAACCGCGGCGTATGCACTTACAAAACCTCCGCAAATGCCCCCGACCGCTGAAGACCAGCTAGCCGCCGAGTCGCGCCAGGCGCGAAACAAACCTGTCTCGGTCGTTACTGGCGGTGCTGGGTTTCTCGGCTCGCATCTCACCGATCGGCTCCTGGCTGAAGGTCATCGCGTCATCGCGATCGATAACCTCATAACCGGCAACCCCGCGAACATCGCGCACCTCGCCGGCAACGAGAACTACCGGTTTATACGGCATAACGTTTCGAACTTCATCTTCCTTCCCGAGGCGAAGATCGATTTCGTTTTTCACTTCGCTTCGCCGGCCAGCCCCATTGATTACCTCGAGCTGCCGATCCCGACGCTGAAAGTCGGCGCACTCGGCACGCATAACACGCTCGGGCTGGCCAAGGACAAAGGCGCGACCTTCATCCTCGCTTCGACGAGCGAATGCTACGGTGATCCGCTGGTACATCCGCAGACGGAAGATTACTGGGGCAACGTCAACCCGATCGGCCCGCGCGGCGTTTACGACGAAGCGAAGCGTTTCGCCGAGGCGATCACGATGGCGTACCACCGCTACCATGGCGTGGACACGAAGATCGTGCGCATCTTTAATACCTACGGCCCGCGGATGCGGCTGCATGATGGTCGCGTGGTTCCCGCGTTCATCGGCGAAGCGCTCACGGGCAAGCCGCTCACCATTTTCGGCGACGGCTCACAGACGCGGTCGTTCTGTTACGTCAGCGATTTGATCGATGGGATTTTCCGGCTGGCCATGAGCGATTTCCACGAGCCGGTGAACATCGGGAACCCGCGCGAGATGACGATCAAGCAGTTCGCGGATGAGATTATCCGGATCACCGGCACGAAGTCGTCGATCGAGTACAAGCCGCTGCCGGTGGACGATCCGAAAGTACGGCAGCCGGATATCACGCGCGCGAAGACCGTGCTCGGGTGGGAACCGCGGGTCGATTTCGATGAAGGAATTCGCAAGACAATTCAGTACTTTCGAGAGCACCTCGATCTGGTGAAATGAGCGTTGTGCCTGCCTCCGTCATCCCA
>Ga0213881_10001276_pt1 | contig 12360 bp, 13 predicted proteins | sample BarmaccoBMER_R08_FD_160104 | JGI IMG/M metagenome (GOLD analysis project Ga0213881, IMG submission 160104) | Barbacenia macrantha exposed rock microbial communities from rupestrian grasslands, the National Park of Serra do Cipo, Brazil - ER_R08 ... | reverse complement strand
GAGGAATAGTCAAAACCTGTGGATCGGCGTGTCACGCGGCTTGTTGATCAGCTCCTCGGTCGGTGGGTCGTTCGATGAGTTCGCCCTTTTCGAACCGGGCGCCGGCGCGGACGAGGGCAACTAGGTGTGGGGCGTTGACCGCGCGCCAGCGTTGCTGGGCTGACTCGATGAGCTTGAAGGCCATGGCGACGCCGGCGGCTCGGGAGCCGGGTCCCTTGGTAACGCGCTGGCGCAGTCGAACTGTGGCGAAGGTCGACTCGATGGGATTCGTGGTCCGCAGATGCACCCAGTGCTCGGCGGGGTAGTTGTAGAACTCCAGCAGGACCTCGACGTTGTCGGTAATCTTCGCGACGGCCTTGGGCCACTTGGCGCCGTAGTCGGCGGCGAATACCTTGACTGCGGCGAGGGCGTGCTCGCGGTCTTCGGCGTTGTAGATCTCGGCGAGCGCGGCCTTGGCGCCGGGCTGGGCCGACTTGGGCAGCGCGGCCAGGACGTTGGCCTGGGCGTGGAACCAGCAGCGCTGTTCGCGGATCTCGGGGAACACCTCGCGCATCGCGGCCCAGAAGCCCAGCGCCCCGTCGCCGACCGCGAGGACCGGGGCCCTCATCCCGCGGCGCTTGCACGAGCGCAGCAGGTCAGCCCAGGACTCGGTGGACTCGCGGAACCCGTCGGACAGCGCGATCAGCTCCTTGTGGCCATCGGCGCGCACGCCGATCATCACCAGCAGGCACACCTTGTCCTGGGCAAGGCGGACCTTGAGGTGGATGCCGTCGACCCACAGGTAGACGTAGTCCACCTCGGCCAGGCAGCGCTTGTGAAACGCGGCCGCGTCGTCTTGCCACTGGCTTATCAGCCGCGTGATCGTGGCCGCAGACAACCCGGCGCCGCTGCCCAGAAACTGCTCCAGCGCGGGGACGAAGTCGCTGGTCGATAGCCCGTGTAGGTACAGCAACGGCAGCACCTCGGCCACCTGCGGTGACTTGCGCGACCACGCCGGCAAGATCGCCGAAGAGAACCGCTTGCGCTCACCGGTTTTGGCATCCACGCGCTTATCGTTGACCCGTGGCGCGCGCACCGCCACCGTGCCCGCGGCGGTCATCACCTCTCGCGGCTCGTGGTAGCCATTGCGGACCACCAGCCGGTGCCCGTCGGTGTCGAGCTCATCGGCGTGTGCCTCAACATAGGCGGCGACCTCGGCCAACAGCGCCGCCGCCAACATTTGCCGGGCGCCATCGCGCACGATCTCATCCAGCAGCGACAAGCCGCCCGAGCCAACGTCGTTGGGAACCTGCGCATCACGGACTAACTTGAGCATGGGCGAACCTTCCCGAACCAGCGCGCCAACGCTGGCCCTGATCAGAGCTACGGATCTTCAGATCATCCTCCGGGAAGGTTCGCCCTTCCCGAAGCACATCCACAGGTTCTGATCATTGCTCCATTCGACTTGCCTTGGCCCACTGCAACACTGGCGCAAGTGCTCGGGCTGTTGGTCGGCGGCGTGGTGGGGCGCATCGCCAGTGGACATGAGCGGTATGGAACAGATCGTCCTTTGTCTGCCGGTGGGCATGGTGACGTTTTGCTGACGGATGTTAAAGGCTCGACGTTTCTGGGGGAGTCAGCCCCAGGATGGTTCAACCAGCAAAAAATCTTCTTTGGTCGGAAAAGATGGCGACGTCGCCTATATGTCGTGCGTCAGGATGTCGATTGCCCGGCGGGAGATTTCGCTGCCGTACTCGGTCCACGTTCCCTGCCCCCAGTAGCGATAGCAGCTGGTCTCGGCGGTGAGCAGGTGAAACAGTGCGTTGCGGTAGCGAGGATCGTCTGTGGGAATGTGTTGGGCAAGCACTCGATCATGGAAAAGTGCGCTTGCCCTGTCCATGTGGATCAGCACGTGATCATAGCCGCGGACCCAGGACACGTCGTTTGTCCAGCTACCGCCCTCCACATGGAAACGGCTGTCTTCGTTACGAAGCTCGTCAATCACCTGCCCTAACCGGTCGGGACCGTCCCCGGGATCCAGGCGCTGCCAGATCCGGTGCTGGAAAAGGGGTTGTAGGACCGGCAGGTCGTCTTCTTTGACCCCGCTGGCAAACAGGTGCTCGAGGTACTCGGTGACGTTCATGATCGGTACCGCGGAGCCTGAGCACTCTCGGATCACCTCGAAGTACTTGGGCGGAAACTCGTTCATCATCACGCCCCCGTTTTCTCCGTCGGCGATCTGAGTGACCAACGGGGGCACGCTGCGCCCTGCGAGATCACATGGGGTTAGGCCTTTGGCCTCGTAGTAGGGCTGCATCTGAGCGACCAGTTTCGTGTCACTGCCCTGGGTCTTAATGATCGCGATGATGCTGGCGGTGTCACCTGCGGAGCTCGTGCAGGTAAGCAGATGTGGAAGGTGTGTGCGCTGTGGTCTTTGTCCGTTGGGTTTTTCGACTGTATCTTCTTGGACCAGTAGCCACTGGTATCCGCATTCCTTCAGCGTTGTGATGAACTCGTAGGCCACGTCGGGATGGTTGGGCAGGGCCATCTCGGCGGGAGAAAAGCCGCGCACACGGCCTAGCGCATCCAAGCCAAAGATGGCGGCGAAGTGATGCTGCCAGGCCTTTACGTGCAGGCGATAGTCCTGCACGGGTGTCGAGGGAGCAACGGCATGACCCCACGGGCACCCGAGCCATTCCACGGCCTGACGGTACCGGGGATTGCAGGTGATCGACCGAAGTGCCGCAACGCTGTCGCGCGCGCCCATCTGCCGCAGTCCGTGCAGAAGCACCCCCGAGTACTCGAGCATGACACGCGGTGTGCGACCTTCCTCGATTAGCTGGGGGATGAATTCACCCATGCGCTGGTAGCACCAAAGGAATACCGGGGCATTGTGGTTGTCCCCGATCCCCGGATTATCCATCATATATTTCAGGTTGCTGACCAGGCGCGCGGTGTCCAGATCAGCACCACCCGCCGGGATCAATGGCTGATGCATATGCAACGCGATAGCAAACGCGCTGCGCATCCCGCCGAAAGGCACCGAGTCTTCGCGGAGGAACACGGGACCCTTTATTGCCGCCTTGATAGCAGTCTCGACGACTACCTCGGAACCACAAATGTTAGGAATGCCGTCAACGTACTCAGGAAGCTCATCCACGGTAGCGTCACCATCCTATGTTGCCGGCCACTCCGGTGAGACGACACCGGCGGTAGTGTCATCCAACCTCATAGGTGTGACCATGCACAGAGGATGGCAATGACCCGGCCCGCACCAGCGCGCCATACCCGGGTCATTTGCGATCTGTAGATCCGGTATTTGGAGGGTTAGCGTGGCGCCGTACAAGTGGTCTCTACCGGGATCACCAGACCGAACAACGCATCGGTACCGCTGTAGGCATTGTTGCCTTAAGCGATCGGCCACCCGGACTGGTCCACCTGGCCGCCCAGAAGCACGCCACAGGCCTCGATTGCCCAGTTGTTACAGCCAGCTAAGGCGTTTCAAACGCCAACAATCGCCGCAGCGCTACATCCGATGTCTGGCGCAGCGCCAATGACCGGTGGGGTGAGTCAGCGGAACCGGGGTTTCTTCGCCAGGGCCTCACTTTCAAGCTTGTGTACCCGTTCGTCGTGAGCGATCTGCCGAAACACATCCGCGAGTGAGTCGAAGTGGCCGAAGTCGTCAGCGAAGGCTGAGTCGAATGGTACGCGTTCCCAGTCCGGATGTTCGGCGACCATGGTCATGTATTCGTGCTCCGCGTGGTCTTCGAAGTCCGCGTTGAGACAATATGACCACTTCGGGTTCATCACGAACAACAACCATGACAACTGGTAATAAACAAATGCGATCGCCTGCGGTAACCAGAAGAACTTGATCTGTGGCTGCGGCTGGCCTGACCTGGCGATCAGCTCTTCGATGATGAGCAGGTGATACATCTCGTTGTCTTGCTGCCCGCGGGCCGTGGCAACACGCTCCTGGATGCGCCGGGCCATACCTGTGCGCGTATGGACGTGGGTGATGGCGATGAAAGCGACCTGTTCCCAGGCCATGTAAGGAACCCGAGCGATCAACTCGAGGACCTTGAACTTGCGCAGCGTGAGCGCCTTGCCATACACCACGTCAAGCAACCTGAACAGGACCCGCGCGGCAATTCCATACCGGCGCCGAGGACCCTCCAGAGTCTCAACCTGAGCCTGTCGGAGCTCCTCGTGCGTAAGCCGCGGCGGTGGCCCGGGCACGGCAGCGGCCGTTGTCCCCTCGTTAGCCACCACAATCCCCTCCTGTACTGCCTCAACCCTTGACCGCCAGAGTCGTTCGATCCCGAGAGTGCGCTGCCGAGCAGGCTAATCGGTTCGCCCCAAGACAGCGCGGCGAAGCTTGCTGCGCCGCTCGCTTAGCCTGCGTTAACCAAGGATGTGCCGGATCAGCGGGCAGACCGTCGCGCTCTGGCCAGCAATTCCGCTCCCAATCCCCCATCGACCGACTCCTCGAGACCTGCTCGCGGCGATCGATCGGGCAAACACCAGTCATGCGGCGACCACGCACCAAGCACCCGCACGTAGGCAGCGCGTGGTCAATGGTGACCTCGGTCGGAGACGGCGGTGCGCAGTGGGGACCGTGACCCGCCAAACGCCAAGATAGATGCCGCCACACCCAGCCACTGGCCAGCCCACAAACAAGCGCAAAGGTTCAGTGATCTTGGTCTGGCCTGGTGTAGAGGGTCTCGAAGGTGATGGGGCTGTGCATTCCAATGCTGGAATGACGTCGTTTGGGATTGTACCAGCACTCTATCCATTCGAAGATGGCATTGGCAAGCTCGTCGCGGGTCTGCCATTCTTTCGTGTCGAGCAGTTCGAGTTGCATCGTGCCCCAGAATGACTCCATCATGGAATTGTCGTAACAATCACCAACGGTGCCCATGGAAGCGAGCAGTCCCGCAGCGCGAAGCCGCTGACCGAAGGCCCACGAAGTATATTGGCAACCGTGATCGGAGTGCAGTACCGTCTGTTCATTGCCGGATTGTTTATTGGGCTGGCGGCGAATAATAGCCATGCCCAGGGCGTCGGTGACCAGTTCGGTACGCATGTGCCCGGCGATCGACCAGCCGACGATAAGCCGGGAATAGGCGTCCATCACCGCGGCGCAGTACAGGGTACCTTCCCTGGTGGGGTGCTCGGTGATATCAGTAACCCACAACCGATTCGGCTTGGTGACGGTGAAATTGCGATTGACCCGATCCGAGCTGGGTGCTGCGTCTGGGTCGCGGACGGTACAGCCACGGCGTCGGCGCCGGTAGAGGCCCTGGATGCCGGCCGCGCGCATCAGCTGGGCAACCCGCTTGAGGTTCACCGACAGCCCCAGGCCCAACGTGAGTTCGGCATGGACCCGCGGCGAACCATACGTTTTTGCGGGAATCGGCGTGAATCTGCTCAATCAGTTTCAGCAAATACTCATCCTCCTGCGCTCGAGGACAGGCGGGCCGGCCCAGCCAGTCGTAATAACCTGACCGCGACACCTTCAGTACCCGGCAGGCCACCGCGACATCAATCTCATCGTCGGCGAGTTCACGGACCAGCGGGTAAATCAGTTTGGGAGAATATTTTCACGAGCGAAATACGCAGCCGCCCGCTTCAGAATTTCCACCTCAAGTTCTAAGCGACGCTTATCCCGCCGCAACTGCGCCAGCTCTTTTTTCTCCTCACTGGTCAGCCTGGCCTGACTCCCGCGCTCATCAGCATCAGCTTGAGCAACCCAATTCCGCAGACACGACTCAGAAATCCGTAAATCCTTCGCCACCTCAGCCATCGGTTTGGTCCGCGCACGGGCCAGCTCGATAGCACGACGACGGAACTCAGCAGGATGAGGAGGCGGCACGGCGACATCCTTCCTGGTGACCGAAGCCACCTCGGGTCGGGTGTCCGTGCTACGGGGGAAGCTCACCCAAGCAGAGGTGTTTCGGAGCTGTTGCGGATCATCGGATCTGCTATCAACGTGGCCGCTGATGATGTCGCTTGTCGTCGGCGTAACTCAATGTGGCCAGCATTTGTCGAAATCTTCTCCGGCCTCTGGGGTGTTGTTGTCGTTTCGGTTGGTTGTGGCGGGTCCCCTTGGGCGCCCCACGTCACTTCGTTGACGCCGGGTCGCACTACCAGCGGGGCTATCGGCGTCGACCGTGGCCGCAGTCCCCAAACCCAGCACCAAGACGTCAACACCACGGTTGGTGAGCGTGGTATCGCAGGCCTCCACCGCTGGGCTAGGCGTTTACCCATCAGATGTTCAGACAGTCACCAGGTTCCCTCCGACCAGGCAATAATTAGCCGACGTGTCCATGAAAACAGGGAGTGCGCGGCAACAAATGGTGACGACCAGTTACAGCGACCCACGGTCGCGTGACTGAGCACAGCGGTCCCACGCCATTGACGCTCTCGGGCTCAATGGCCTTCTGGGCCCCAGCGCCACCTGCGTCGGCCAGCGCCCGGGGAAGTCCTCGACTACATCCCTCACCGGACAGCGACAGGCACCCTCAGTCGCGGTGTAGTCATGCCCTGCGCGTAGGCCGGTAGGCCAGCGGACTTGTTGCCGTTCGGCTGACCTTGTCAGACGCAGGTGCCTAGGTCCGGCGCCACTATTTGTCGGCTGCTAGCCACTGCGGCACTGCCCGACTGGCCACCCCGGCCCCGTCAATCTGATGACAATGCCGTCCGGCGAGCTTGCTACGCGACTGAGGTGTCCTTGGCAGTGCGCGCAAGTCGCGCCGCAGCCCGAATAATCTCTTTGACGGCTTTGTGGCCACTGGCTTCGGCGGCCGCCGTGGGGAATCTTTCGAAGTAATAAGTGTGCACGGGGAACTCGGCTGCGCCGAAACTACTCTTGAATCTTCTCAGATCCTCGGTTTGGTATATGCCGAAATTGTAACTTTGCTGCCCACGAGCGCATGCGTCTTCGATCGCGTAACGGTGCAAGAGTTCGTTCGCGCCGGTGCCCCGTGAACGTTCCTTGTCCATCGCCCCACGCCAGTAGGTGGCCCGCGGTCCTCTCGTCAGAACGAGAATGCCAGCGAGAGGTTCGCCTCCATGCCACGCTATCCAGATGGTGCAACTCTGGCCCATCTCGCGTGCCACGGTGGCGAACTTTTCCTGCGAATTGCGGCGCTGCGCAAGCCAGCGCATTGGCGTTAAGGGAAGCCCCCTCTCTTCGGCCCATCTGTCGATCGAGCTTCGGTACAATGTGTAAAAGACGGGAACCAGCTGACCGGTGTTGTCAGACTCCACAACGACACCTCGTCGCTCTGCTTTCCGCGAATTAGATCTAACCTTACCTGTAAACCGTTTCGACCACACCGTGGAGAAACCGCCACGGAGATCGAGCACCTGTGCTATCCGGGCGGTGGAATAAATTGTATTCGGAGCTGCTGCTGCCCAGACGTCAGCGTCGTCCCTACCCACCATGACGCGGGTTCGCAGTCCGGAATGGTGTCGAATCTTTTCGATCAGCGCCCGGGCCTGTCCGGGCGACACTGGTCCTCCTTCTCCGAGGAAACCACTCGACTCGGCGCCCAAGTCCCAGCCGTGTGGCGGCGATTCGAATAGCTTCACAGAGGAAGCGATGCCCGTTTTTCGCAAACGCGGTAGGACAATCCGTCGACCGTCTTCTCCGCGGAACAGCACCGTCGCGTCTGAAAATCCGCCCATACTACAGATGCAGTCGATCCACTTTGGTGTCTTCGCGAGCGCGATGCTTTCGTCTTGAGCAACCAAGTACTCCCCGTCTGCACGTGCTTTCGCGCCCTGTGCTTCAATGGATACGCGGTAGGCTTGCGAAATCACCAAGTGGCCCACCCCTCTTCGTCCTGTTTATGCTGGCCATCAGTAGCTGGTACCACCCACCGGGTATGTGATCTCCTACGTCTCAGCGGTTTGACGTTGAGGTCGTAGCGGCGTTCAACCGGCCGCGGGCTACGACGTTGCGGGCAGCCGCTGACTTCCCACCCCGCAGCAGCCGCTTTGCCATCGCCATGGCCTCACCTCCGACCCTGAACCTTCGGGACAGGTCATAGCAGCTGCGCAGCAACGCCGAAGAGATCAGCTCTACCGCTGGGGGATAGCGGAAGGGCTGGCCACCAAAGGACGCCTTGAACACGGTAGGTCCGGTCAACTGAGACATGAGGCTGCTGTCACCGTTCTTGATCACGTCCACCGCGTCCACGGGTATGCCGCCGAAGTCGAAGGTGTGATAACTGTTGGCCTTAGACCAGAGCATTGCGTGCCAAATGACCGCCGCCGCGGCACCCGATTTCTTGACTGCGTCGTCACGCTGCATTCCGGCTAGCCGCGACGTGAGCGTGCCTCCGCAGCCAGTGAACAGATGCGCTACCACTGGAACGCCGTCCAACTCAGCGATGAAAATCTGGACACGACCGTGATGATCTAATTCCCGGTACAGCGTGTGAAGGTAGTCCAGCGACAGCGGATCGAAGTGTTGGTGTGCTGCCGTACAGGCCAGCAGGTCGGCGACCAACTCTAGATCGCGCTCGCTGCCAAGCCGGACAGTGACGCCGCGATCGGCCCACGTCCTGGTGCGGCGACGATTGCTGGAGCTCAGTCCGCTGCGGATGTCCTCCACCTCCTGGGTCAGGTCGATCCTGATCGAGGCAGCTGGGGCAATTCCGGCCACCGACTTTCGAAAGCCAAGCCGCAATAAGTTGTCACTAATGTCGTCGGCACCGGTGGGTGGCTGGATGAACAGGCCGCCCAACTGCCGGCGACCCAGCTCGGCCAGTGCAGTGCTCACCGCGTGCGTCACTGCGGCACGCCCTGTCCTGGTGGCGATCACCGGGCCGTGCGGAACATAGCCGACGATCCCGATGATTGGCAGTCGGCGCTGCAATATCAACGCGCCGCCGACCAGTTGACCGGTCCGGCGGGCCAGCAGATATCGCGGGTGGAAGCCGGCCTGCCAGCGCACGGCCGACCACGCCGATAACTGCGCGACATCGCTGCCCGGCGTGTGGCTGACCAGCTGATCCCAGAGGCGGATCAATGCGGGGTCGGGCCGGGTTACCAGCGTCACTGAGATACCGCATGAGTTATCGCTCATGGTTGGAACTGGCCTTAACCAGCTGATCACAATTCGCTCCCTCTTGCGCGGTCGCGCGGACGTTGAAAAACAGCCGCATGGACTCTAGATGACCCATAGCCATTTCCGCCGACGACTATTAACGGGGCACCGTTAATATCGTTTCTTGTCGCCGTTAACCATCCCTAGCCGCCTTCGGAGCACGGTGGGTACGGACTAATGCATCAGATGATGAGTAATCTGGGCCATCGCCACGTCGAGGTGCGTGAGTAAGCGAACGAGAACAGGAGACCGTTTGGCCGCTTGTTTCCCGCCCAACTGTAGCCTAGCCCAACCGGCTACCACCGCGGACGGGGTTATCTCACGCTCGTGAATGAATAACTCACACATCTATAGTTGCTTCACGAGTAGAGCCTCACGCGCATCGACGGATATTCTAGACGGATTTGTCGCGGTGGGATCAGGCCCAATAAAGGTCGAGACCCCACCTTGTGGGATTCCGAAAGTCGGCCACCTAGGCTGAGCAGCGGCTTTATGCGGCCCGTTCGTATTCGTTGATCAGCCCGCCCAGGAGCGGTCGTCGCGTGATGCGTTGATGGCTGAGGTTTGCGGTGGGGTGGGTCGGTCGGGGTGGGTGAAGGTCGCGAGCGCGGTGAGGTCGTCGGCCGTTGTAGTGGCGAACATATTCGGTGAGTACTGCACGCAGGTGGTGCTGGTTGGCGATCAGCACGCGGTCGGACAATTCGGCTCGCAAGGTGCGGATAAACCGTTCGGCCAAGCAGTTCGCTCGTGGGCACCGGGGAGGAATACGGACTCCCTGGATGCCCACATCGGCCAAGACGGCGTCGAATGACACGGTGAACTGGCTCGCGCGGTCCCGGACGAGGAATCGGAACTGGGTGACACGGTCATCGAGGTCCATCACGAGGTAGCGGGCTTGCTGGGTGGTCCATCGCCCATCAGGGTTGGTAGTCATGCCAACAGGTGCACCGACCGGCTAGCGACTTCCAGCATGAACAGCACGTAGATCCGCTGGAGTGTCACCGCGCAATCGACGGGCTCTCTACCGACGCAGCTTGCGGTGGTTTACGGCCTCCCCCTGCAGAGCGGCCGTGGGGGGCCCACCCCCATCTCTCTTATGCAGCATCGCTCAAGAGAAGTCTCCGTCTACATCGAAGCCCTCCATCGCGTTCGTGGCACACAAAAGTCGCACGCCAGCATCGTTGACGCCCGGGTGCGCAGGAACTGCCGCCACATGGAGTCGGTCTGCCGCTACGGTGCCGGCGGAATCCGCAGGATGTTTTAGGACCCGGCGGATCGTCGAGGCGCCAACCCGGTGACCGAGCTTGAGCAGTCCACCCTGGATCCTCGTATACCCCCAGCTGCCGTTGTCCATTGCGAGACGCTCAATCAGCGCGACGGTTCCGGTGCTGACCGGCGGCCGACCTGCGCCGATCGGGTAAGTCCACTTTCTGGCCATCAAGCTCCGGTGCCAGCGCAGGATGGTGCCTCGGTGACCAGGCGATGCGCGCGCACCTTGCTGGGCAGGAGCCGGATGAGCGCGGCCAGCACGGCACGATCAGCCCAGTTCACCCACGGCTTGGGGTTGACTCGGCGAAGCACGGCAACCTCATGGCGCAAGACGAGCAACTCGACATTCTTCGACGCCGAGGACCGGCCAAACAGCCACAGCCAGCCGGAAACCTGCACGATCAGATAAAGCAGACGCAACGACACGACGCACGATCATCATGATCGCGTGGTCTCCTCATTCACCCAGGTCACCGATACGGCAGACTTCTGGAATCCCACAGGGGAGAATACAAGTACCGGAACCAGTGAGGCAGCTACGGTGAATGGGCACCGGACCCGCCACGGCGTCGGTGTCAGACGATTCGAACATCACCGCTGCCCAAGATTGGACTCCTACGTACCCTCTCCAGGCCAGTGGATGCCGCCAATTTAAATGACTGTTCAGTTACCAGTAATATACGCATTGTGAAGAAAGTAGTGAATTAGCTGTGAGTTTAGCTAAACCATTTGCATGCGGCTCTGGCCATGGGTTATGCGTGATAACAGTGTCCTTGGCGGGCAAGGCAGTGCCGCGGGGGAAGATCAGCAATGAGCCTGTGGGATGCGTTACTCGTCGCATTCCGTGCGGTGCGCGCCCACTGGCTGCGGTCAGCGCTGACTATGCTCGGTCTGATCATCGGTGTCTCGGCGGTGGTGCTGCTGGCTGCCTGCGGCTTAGGCGTGAAAAACTCGGTTGACGCGCGCATTGAACCGGTGGCCAACAACATCACCATCGTGTCGCAAGCCGTGAGTGTGCCCAACGCTCCCCCGGCGCAGCCATTGACCGACGACGACGCTGCCGCGCTGGAAGGCGCGCCAGATGTCGGCAGCGTCGCCCCCGCGGTGACGGGTTCGCCTACTCCGGGTGCTGCTACCACCGGGACTCTGATCGCCACCAACACCGCCTAAGATTTGACGGCGAACATCATCGGCACCACGGACAACTGGGCGTCGACTAACAACCGCAATTTCACGGCCGGGTCGTTTTTCGACGACACCCAGACCCGTGAGGCCGCCCGGGTCGCCGTGCTGGGCCCGACAGTGGCGCGGACGTTGTTCGGGCACACCTCGGCGGCACTCGGCCAGACCGTGCAGATCAACCACGTGCCGTTTCGGGTGGTCGGCGTGATGACCAGCTACGGTCAGCAACTGGACAACACCGCGGTGATGCCGCTGGATACCGCCCGCCGCTACGTCTTCGGGTATGGCATGGGCAGCACCAGTCATCATCTCCACCAGATCACGGCGGAAGCCACGCAGCAAGCCGCTGTGCCGGCCGCGATGGCCGAAATCACCGACGTCCTAGACGCGCGCCATCACATCACCAATCCCCAAATGCGCGATTACCAGATTCAAACGCTGGGGTCGCGGCTGACCAGTTTCAACCAGATCGTGACCATCCTGGTGTTGTTCACCCCGGCGGTGGCTGGGCTGTCGCTGGTGGTTGGCGGGATTGGCGTGTTGAACATCATGCTGGTGTCGGTCACCGAACGCACCCGGGAAATCGGCATCCGCAAGGCCATCGGCGCTACCAGCCGCGCCATCCTTAAGCAGTTCCTGCTGGAGTCCACCGTGCTGGCGGGCTTAGGGGGGCTTCTCGGCGTGGGAGTCGGGGTCGGGTTGGCCTTTCTGGTCCGCGCCATCGCGCCGGCTATCACCCCCTCTACCGGCGCCCTCGCGGACTTCACCCCTGTGCTGTCTGCCCCGCCCGTGCTCGCGGCATTTACCATTAG
>Ga0213881_10001275_pt1 | contig 12368 bp, 7 predicted proteins | sample BarmaccoBMER_R08_FD_160104 | JGI IMG/M metagenome (GOLD analysis project Ga0213881, IMG submission 160104) | Barbacenia macrantha exposed rock microbial communities from rupestrian grasslands, the National Park of Serra do Cipo, Brazil - ER_R08 ... | reverse complement strand
CGGAGGGCGCGGATCGCCGGGATGCGCATACTGGACGAACTCGGCCTCGGCGACCGCTCGCACCGCTACCCCGCCCAGCTTTCCGGCGGCGAACGCCAGCGGGTGGCGATCGCCCGCGCCATGGTCGGCGAGCGTCGCCTGCTGCTGGCCGACGAGCCGTCGGGGTCGCTGGACTCGCTCAGCGGTGAGACGGTCATGCGCCTGGTGCGTAAGGCGTGCAAGCGGGGCATGGCCGCCGTCATGGTGACCCACGACGCGCAGTTCGCCTCGTGGGCCGACCGCGTGCTGTTCCTGTCCGACGGCAGGCTGATCGACGAGACCGCGCCGCTCGACGGTCCCGAGTCCCTGCTGGGCGGCGCGAACGCCGCGTAGCTTATACATATGACGGTCGCGGCGCCGCTGTCGGTCGACGGCAGGTTCATCGTGGACGCGGAAGGCCAGCGTGTCCGCCTGGCGGGCGTCAACTGGTTCGGCGCGCACTCCGATTTCGGCGTGGCGCCCGGCCTCGATCGCGTGCACCGCGGCGCCCTCGCCGAGACGATCGCCCGCCTCGGCTTCAACAGCGTCCGGCTCGCGTTCAGCCTCTGGATGCTGCGGCAGACCACCGCCGTCCCGGACAGGTACCTGGCCGCCAACGCCGACCTGCGTGGCAGGACGCCGCTACAGGTGTTCGACGCCTGCGTCGAGGCTCTGACCGCCGCGGGGCTGATTGTGATACCCAATTGCCATCTGCTTGACCGCGGCTGGTGCTGTTCTAACGATGACACGAACGGGCTGTGGTTCAACGATTCCTGGTCCCCCGGTCAGTTCGCGCATGGCTGGCGGACCATCGCCGCCCGGTACAAGACGAATCCGCTGGTCGCGGCGATGGACATCAAGAACGAGCCCCGCCAGGCCACCGTGGGCGGCCGGGTGCTGAAACCATCCTGGGGTGACGGCGGCGAAGCGGACTTCGCCGCCATGTACGCGGCGACCGGAGACGCCATCCACGAGATCGACCCGGACGTGCTGATCATCTGCGACGGCCTGAGCTACGCCGCGGACCTGACCGGCGTGGCGGCCCATCCGGTGGCGCTGAACCGGCCGCGCAAAATCGTCTACGGCATGCACGACTACCCGTGGTTCCATCCGGCCGGCCAGGACCGGCGGGGCTACCTGACCCAGATGGACACCAACGGCGGGTATCTGCTCCGGGAGGGCATCGCCCCGATCTGGCTGAGCGAGTTCGGCGTAGATCCGGGAAAGGAGGCTGTCCAGGAATGGCTGGACAGGGTCCTCACCTGGCTGGCGCAGACCGAGGCCAGCTGGTGCTGGTGGGGCCTCAACCCGATTCACGTCCAGAGCACCGTGCCGGCCACCGGCCGGCCCGCGTTCACCTGGGGTGACCGCGCGGGGGAGAGCATCCTGGCCACGGACTGGACCACCGTCGCCCACCCCGCCTTCCTCGAACGGCTCCAGGTGATTATGCGTCACCGATGAGTGGCAGAATCACTGGATGCTGCCGGTTGCCGAACTTCATCTTCATATCGAGGGCACGCTCGAGCCGGAACTGCTCGTGACGCTGGCAGCCCGCAACGGCGTGCCGCTGCCCACCACAGATCTCGGTGAACTCCGGGCCCGGTACCGCTTCGCCAGCCTGCGGTCGTTCCTTGACCTGTACTACGAGAGCATGCGGGTGCTGCGCACCGAACAGGACTTCTACGACCTGGCCAGCGCGTACCTGACGCGGGCCAAGGCCGCCGGGGTACGGCGGGCGGAGATCTTCTTCGACCCGCAGTCACACACCGGCGCCGGGGTGCCGATCGAGGCGGTGTTCACCGGCCTGTCCGCCGCGCTGGCCGACGACGATACCGGCATCTCCGCTGACCTGGTCATGTGCTTCCTGCGCGACCTCGGTCCGGACGCGGCCATGGATACGCTGGAAGCCGCGCTCCCGTTCCGGGAGAAGTTCATCGGCGTCGGGCTCGACTCGACCGAGATCGGATATCCGCCGGCCCTGTTCCGAGACGTCTACCGCCGCGCCGCGGCCGAAGGGCTGCGGCTGGTCGCCCACGCCGCCGAGGAGGGGCCGCCGGACTACGTGACCGAGGCGCTCGACGTGCTCGGCGCGGAGCGCATCGACCACGGGGTCCGGTCGATGGAGGATCCGTCCCTGGTCGCCCGGCTGCGCGACGAACGGGTGCCGCTGACCGTATGCCCGCTGTCCAACGTCGCCTTGCGAGTCGTGCCGACGATGCGTGCGCACATGCTGCCGGCCATGCTGGACGCGGGGCTCATGGTGACGGTCAACAGCGATGACCCGGCGTACTTCTGCGGCTATGTGGACGACAACTTCGCCGCGGTTCGCGAGGAGTTCGGACTGCCCGATGAAACCCTGGCCGGACTGGCGCGGAACTCATTCGCCGCGAGCTTCGCCCCCGACCTCGACAAGCAGAAGTGGAAGGCCGAGGTCGACGCCTGGCTCACCGGGCGTGACGGTCATGATCGGATGTCGTAGGCGACGAGCGACCGCGGCGGCAGGGTCGCGGTGAACGCGCTGTTCCGCACCGTGATCGGGGGCTGTGCGGAGAGCTGGTGGCTTGTGTCGGTCAGGTACGGCGTGACATGCGCTCCGCCGAGCCCGCGCAGCGAGACTGTCACGACCTGGCGGCTGTGTGCGCTGTTCAGGACGATCACCGCGATCGCGCCGTCGCTGTTGCGGAACGCAGTCACCTCGAGGCCCGCGTCGCTCGTCGTCGTGCCGATGCGCACCGCGCCCGGGCGGATGAACCGGCTGTAACTCGCGAACGCCCACAGCCGGCCGGAGGTCGCGACCGTGTTGCCCTGGACGTCGACCAGTCCCGTGTTGGGGCCGGTGATGGTGGTCGTGCTCGTGTTCGCGCCCCACAGGTAGAGGAACGCGCCCAGGTTCGCCGCTGTCAGGCCGGTGTAGATGTTCTGTGCCCAGGTGAATCCCGACGACGGTGAGCCGTCGTCCCAGGCTGGGTCCCATGGCTCGGTGCCGAACGGCGCCCACTCGGTCTCCCAGACCGGTTTGCTCCAGCCCTTCAGCGGCGAGTCGAGCGGGACGAAGTAGCCGTGGCTGGTGAACAGCGCTGTAGCCCTGTTCGCTGCCTTATCGGTCTCGATCGCGGCCGCGAACTGCTGCGCGTAGGTCCAGTCGATGCTGGCGCAGCACTCCGCGCGCGCCGCAAGCCCGGACCGCGCGAGCGTCGCGCCGAGGATCCCCATGAAGTTGGCCGTCTGCGCCGGGCTCATGATCATGCTGTCCTGGGGCGGCGCGATCGTCGTCTCGTTCTCCGGGCCCACGTAGCTGAGCTGGATGCCCGCCGCGGCGTAATCCTTCGCGTACCGCACGAGATAGCTGGCGTAGGCCCGGCGCCAGTCGCCGCTCTTGCAGCTCGCGCCCGGGACGCCGCACAGTGTGCCGCCGTTGATTGCCGAGTCGTTGGTCTTCATGAACGCGGGGGCGCTCCAGGCGTCAGCGAACACGTCGCTGACGCCGTAGTCGTTCTTGATCTGCTTCGCGAACCACAGCTGCCCTTGATCCTGGCCGATCTCGGCGAGTGTCAGATACGACGGCTTGCCGGCGGGGCTACCCGGCGCCTTCGGCTCAATCGTGAACCCCGCGTCGGCGCTGATCTCGTTGCGCAGGATCGTCAGTCCCGCCCCGCGCGCCGGGCTGTAGAGCAAGCTCAGCACCTGCTGCTGGACCGGGGCCGGCGCGCTCATCAGCGCCTTGGCCTGCCCGAACCCCTCAGACACACCAAACCCGGCGATCCGCTGATGCTGCGTGGCAGAGCTGATCGTGACTGTGGCTTGAGCGGTCACGCCGGCCACGCCGCTACTGGAGCCGCCGCAGCCCGCGAGCAGCGTGGCGGCCAGCAGCGCTGCGGCGATCATCCCGCAGGCCGGTATGCGCCGATGATGGGACTGCATGTTCCGATGTTATGCCGCTGGGTCACGCGGCTGCGGAAAGAAATCTCGCGACGATGGGGCCGCAGGTGGGACCGCCGTCACCCGGGGAATCCACCACGAGCGCGGCGAACGCGATGTCCCCGCGGAAGCCGACCAGCCAGGCGTCGAGCTTGAGTGGCTTGGTGGTGCCGAACTGCGCCGTGCCGGTCTTGGCGTAGGTCCCGGCCGGCAGGCCGGTGCCCGCCGCCGTGCCGCTGGCGACGACCGAGGCCATCATCGTGTGCAGGCCGGACACCACGCCGGCGGGCAGCCGGGTGGCCGATGCGCTGCCGTCCCCGATGACCAGGCGAGGCGATCGCACGGTGCCGGTGTCCACGGCGGCCGCGACCATCGCCATGTCGAGCGGCGAGACCAGCACCCGCCCCTGGCCGATCGACGTGGCGGCCAGATCCGCGCCGTCGACCGGCTCCGGCACCGAACCGCTGAACGCGGTCACGCCGATGTGCATGGTCTTGCCCAGCCGGTAGAGCGCGCCGACGGCGTGGACGTCGGACGCGGTGAGCTGGCTGGACACCAGCCCGATGAAGGCGGTGTTGCACGACTCGGTGAACGCCTGGAGCAGGGTGCTGACCGGGCCGTCGCCCTCGGCGTTGTGGAACACCTCGCCGTCTTCGGTGATCGTCTTGGGGCAGCTGGCCGTGGACGCCGGCGTCAGCCCGTGCTCGATCAGCGCGGTGGAGTCGAGGATCTTGAACGTCGAGCCGGGCGGGAACCCGCCGTCGATGGCCTGGTCGAACCCGCCCGCGTTGGCGGACACGGCGGCCAGCACCGCGCCGGTCCGCGCGTTGACCGCGATCAGGGCCGCGCTCTTCTTCTCGCTGGCCATCGCCGCCTCGGCGGCATTCTGGATGGCTGGGTCGATCGTCGTCCGCACCGCCTTGCCGGGATGCGACGCCACCGTGGCGACGGTCGCGACCCGGTGGCCCGCGCCGTCGACCACCGTGATGTCGGCCCTCGGTGTGCCGGCCAGCCGGCGTTCCTGCGCCACCTCGAGGTCGGCGGCGACCGTCCGCGCGAGCGGGGCCAGCGGCGTGCCGTCGGCGGCGAGCACCGGTGCGCGGGCCGGCCACACCAGGCGGACTTTCACGTGGTCGCCGGGCTTGAGCTGGGGGATGATCGTAGCTGGTTCCCAGTCGACGAGCCACCGCCCGTTCGTTTGCTGGGTTAGATGAAGCGCGGTGGGTACGGTTATGCTGCCCAGGCCAGCCAGCGCCAGCCGCTCGGTCACCGGCTCGCTGGCCGCGGTTCCTTTGACCTTTAGTTTTCCGGCGGTGAACGTGGCCTGACGAACCGACATGGCGGTGAACGCGTTCTGGTTCACGGCGGCGAAGTCGGCCGGGGGAGCGACGGTCAGCGCGCGCATGGCCGGCCAGTCCTGCCTGGCCCAGGCGCTCAGGAAAGCCGCCGCGTTGCCTTGCGGACCTGGCGGAGGAGGCGGTGGCGGGCTGCTGCACGCCGCACCGAGTAGCGAAGTGGTGACCGCTATGGCAACTAGGAGCACCATGCGTCCCCGATGTCTCATGCCGAGAAGAGTATGCCGTGTTGCCGCGTGGTATCCGGCGAATGTCAGTGGTCTCCGCTAGGGTGCCGAGCCATGCGATTGCTGCACACCTCTGACTGGCACCTCGGGAGGACCTTGCACCGCGCTGATCTCCGCGCGGCGCAGGAGATGTTCCTCGACCACCTGGTCTCGGTGGCCCGCGCGGAGCAGGTCGACGCGGTGCTGGTCGCCGGCGACATCTACGACCGCGCCATACCGCCGGTCGACGCGGTCCAGTTGTGCGAGGACGCGCTGCTGCGGCTGCGGGACACCGGCGCGCGCGTGGTACTGATCAGCGGCAACCATGACTCGGCCCGGCGGCTCGGCTTCGGCGGCAAGCTGTTCGACGTGGCCGGCGTGCACCTGCGGACCAGGCCGGCCGATGCCGCGACGCCGATCCTGCTGTCGGACCGGCATGGACCGGTGGCCGTGTACGGCATCCCGTACCTGGAGCCGGCCGCGGTCCGCAACGAGCTGCCGGACGTCGCCAGTGGCGGCCATGCCGGTGTTCTCACCCACGCGGTGAACGCCATAAACAGCGACGCGCGGCGCCGCGAGGTGGGCCGTACGGTGGTCGTGTCGCACAGCTGGGTGACCGGCGGATCGGTGTGCGAATCCGAGCGCGACATCTCGCTGGGCGGGGCGGGCCTGGTCCCGTCGACGCTGTTCGACGGGTTCAGCTACGTGGCGCTCGGGCACCTGCACGGCCGCCAGGAGCTCGCCGAGAACATCCGGTACAGCGGCTCCCCGCTGCCGTACTCCTTCTCCGAGTCCGGACACCGCAAGGGCAGCTGGCTGGTGGAACTTGACGCCGCTGGCCATGTGCGGGCGGAGCTGATCCCGGCGCCAGTTTTCAAGCAACTGAACGTCGTCTCTGGCACCCTCCCTGACCTGCTCACCTCACCGGCGTATGCGCGATACGAGAATGACTTCGTCTCGGTTGTGCTGACCGATCCGGTCCGGCCCGAGGGGGCGATGGACGCGTTGCGGACGCGCTTCCCGCACATCCTCGTGCTGGCGTACGAGCCGTCCGGCGCGGCCCCGGACGGCCTCGGTTACCGGGCCCGGGTGGCCGGCCGCGACGACCTGGCCGTCGCGGAGGAGTTCGTCCGGCATGTGCGCAACGCCCCGGTGACGGAGGGGGAGCGTGCCCTGCTCCGATCCGCCTTCGCGGCGGCCGGCGGCCGCGCGGACGAGGACTGCTGATGCGGCCGCACCGGTTGCGGGTGACGGCGTTCGGCGCCTTCGGCGGGTCGGTCGAGGTGGACTTCGACGACCTGGCCGCCTCGGGACTGTTCCTCCTGCACGGTGAAACCGGCGCGGGCAAGACGACGCTGCTCGACGCGATCGGGTTCGCGTTGTACGGCCGCGTGCCCGGCGAACGTGGCAAGGCCCGCCGGCTGCGATCCGATCACGCGGCGGCGGCGCTGTCCACCGAGGTCGAGCTCGAAGCGACCCTGGGCGGCCGGCGGCTGCGCATCACCCGCAAACCCGAGCAGGTACGACCGAAGCGCCGCGGCGACGGCTTCACCACCGAGCAGGCGCGCATCCTGGTGGAGGAGGCGGTGCCGTCGGCTGCGGGCGGTCGTGACCAGCAGTGGCGCACGCTGTCCACCCGGGCCGGGGAAGCGGACGCGGAGATCGCCGACCTCATGGGCATGTCCGCCGAACAGTTCTTCCAGGTCGTGCTCCTGCCCCAGGGGCAGTTCGCCCAGTTCCTGCAGGCCGATGCCGAGGGCCGGCGCAAGCTGCTACAGCGTCTATTCGGCACCGACCGCTTCCGCGCGGTGGAGGAGTGGCTGGCGGAGCGGCGTGTGACCACCGGTCGCCAGGTTGCCGAGGCCGAAGGTGAGATCGGCCAGCTCGTCGCCCGGGTCGCCGAAGCGGCCGGCGCCCCCATGCCGGACGGCTCCGCCCCGCCCGGCTGGGCGGGGCAACTGGCCGGAGTCGCCGCGGCGGATGCGGACCGCGCGGCGGCGCGGGTCGCCGGATGCCGGACGGCGCTTGATGCGGCGCTGGAGCGGCAACAGGAGGCGAGGCGGCTCGCCGACCGGCAGCGTCGGCGGCTCGATGCGATGCGGCGGCATGACGAACTAGCGCAGGCGCAGCCGCGGATCGCCGAGCGGCGCGGTGAGCTCGACGCGGCCCAGCGCGCCGCCGAGGTCGCCCCGGTGCTGGCCGCGGCGGACGAGGCGGCCACGATGCTCGCGCAGGCGCGGACCGCCGAGGAACGTGCCCGGGCCGAGGTCGGCGATCCCGGGTTGCGGGACGCGGGTTCCGCTGGGTTGCGGGATGCCGCGCAGCAGCGACAGCAGCAGGCCGGCCAGCTTGACGCCTTGCGTTCGCTGGCGGACCAGGCGGCCACCGAAGACGCGGTGGCCGCGACGGCGGACGAGGCGGCCGCCAGCCTGGCCGCCGAGGCCGGGACGTTGCGGACCGGTCTCGACAAGCGGCGCCGGGACCGCGAACGACACGGCGCCGCCCTGGATGCCGCCAAGTCCGCCGCGGCGGAACTACCCGAGGTGCGCACGGCGTACGAGCGGTACCGCCGCGCGGCCGCCGACGCGGCGGCCCTGGTGCGGGCCCGTACGGACGCGGGACGGCACCGGCAGGAGCACCTGGCCGCGCGGGAGGAAGCGGTCGGACTGCGCGAGGAGGCGTCGCGGCTGCGCGAGGCACGCATCGACGGTATGCGCGCCGAGCTGGCGGCGGACCTGGCCGACGGCATGCCGTGCCCGGTATGCGGCTCGCTCGATCACCCGGAGCTGTGCGAGCTACGCGGCGAGCGGGTGACCCGTGAGCAGGAGGAGGCGGCGACGGCGCGGGCTGAGGCGGCGGCGCGGGCCGCCGAGGCGATCGGCGAGAAGGTGACCGAGGCGCAGACCCGGGTCAGCGATCTGGCAGCCCGCCTCGCCGAGGCGGGGTTCGCCGTGGCCGGAGGCCCAGGCCAATCTGGCACCGACGGGACCAGCACCGACCGCGATCTGGAGGCACGGGCTCACGAACTGTACAAGGAGGCGAGCCAGCTCACCGCCACGGCCGAGAAGCTGGACGATCTCCAGGCGGCGTTCGAATCGCTCGGTCAGGCCATCGCGGACGCGGAGACGCGGCTGGCCGAGGTGACCCAGCAGCGCACCGCCGAGCTGGACAAGGCGCAGAGCGCGCGGCGCCGGGCCGCCCAGCACCGCGACGCGCTGCGTGCTCATCTGGACGGGTTCCCCGATCTGGACACCGCGCTGGCCGCGGTGAACGCGGCGGCCGGCGCGCTGACCTCCGCGGCGGACGCGGCCGAGGCGGCGGCCCGTGCGGCGCGGGACGCCGCCCGGGCGCGGGACGCGGCCGAACGGGCCGCGGCCGACGCCGGTTTCCCGGATGTGGCCGCCGCGACGGCGGCGCAGCGGGACAGCGCCTGGCGGGCGGCCGCCGACCGCGCCGTCCGCGAGCACGAATCGTCGGCCGTGGCCGTGGCCGGACTGCTGGCGTCCGCCGACCTTGACGTGCCGCTCGATCCGCCCGCGGACGTGACCGGCGCGACCCAGGCCGCCGAGCTGGCCAGCCGGGCCCACGACGAGGCCGTCGCGACGCAAGCCCGGGCCCAGCGCAAGGCCGAACAGCTCGCGGCCCTGGTACCTGACCTGGTGGCGCGCGTCGATGCGGTGGCACCGCTCGCCGTCGCCGCCGCCGAGGCCCGTCAGCTCGCTGACCTGGCCGCCGGTCTGGGCGCTAACACGCTGCGGATGACCCTGTCCTCGTTCGTGCTCGCCGCGCGTCTGGAGGAGGTCGCCGAGGCCGCGAGCCAGCGGCTGCTGCGCATGACGGCGGGCCGTTATTCGCTGGTGCATACCGACAGCCGGCGCGGCGGCGGGCGTTCCGGTCTCGGCCTGCTCGCCTGCGACGCGTGGACCGGCGTGGACCGGGACACCAGCACGTTGTCCGGCGGCGAGACGTTCATGGCCAGCCTGGCGCTGGCGCTGGGGCTCGCCGATGTGGTGACCGAGGAGGCGGGCGGTGCCCGCATCGAGGCGCTGTTCGTCGACGAGGGGTTCGGCAGCCTGGACGAGGAGACGCTGGAGGAGGTCATGAACGTGCTCGACGGCCTTCGCGAAGGCGGCAGGTGCGTCGGCATCGTCAGCCACGTGTCCGAACTCCGCCAGCGCATCCCGGCGCAGGTGCGGGTGCGGAAGACCCATTCCGGCAGTAGCGTCAGCGTCGTCCGCGGGTGATTTGGATTTGGCCCAAGCTTTATTCAAAACGTGACTTCGCTCCGGCATCATAGGGGCATGAATGGGGTCTCGGGGGAAGAGCGCCTCCGGCCGTTCCCGGCACTCGATCCAGAGCCTCCCAGGCGTATCACCTGGAAGAACATGCGTTGGCCCGCCCTCGGCAGCGTGATCGCCGCGGCCGTGGTGGCGGCGGTGCTGCTCACCTGGCCGTCGTCGTCATCATCGCGGACACCGGCCAGTTTCACTGACAGTAATGGCCTGGTGGTGTTTGAACAGCAGCCCAGCGGCATGATGGGCACAGCGGCCCCGGACGGCAGCCGACGGGTGGTGCTCACCAAGGCCGGTGCCCTGCAAGGCAGGGACATCCCGGTCGCGTCCAGCGACGGACGCTACCTGGTGAACGAGGAAGGGCAACTGGTGACGATGGGGCCGGCCGGCCCCACATCCATCACCACCCTGCCGGGGAGCATCAACATCCAGACTCAGTTCTACGCGTGGTCAGGGCTCTCCTTCGCGGACGGCAGCAAGTACGTGGACGTTGTCGTGTGCGACAACAGCAGCCAGTACATGTCCGCGGACCTCATCCCCACCGCTGGCGGCCCGGGCCGCAGGCTCGGCAACGTCACGTCCGCGGCCGGGGACCCCCAGTCCGCTGGGGCTGTGCTGGCCCCAGCGCCGGCCGACAATCCCCGGGCGACAACCCTGTGCCAGAACTCGCTCCCCACCGGGGATCAAGCCCTCGACCTCATGCAGCCGGGGCGGCCGCCGCACACCGTTGTCACCGCCGCCGCCCTGCGACGCATCCTGGGAATATCGACGGCTACGCCGCTCGAGCTGTCCGCGGCTCCGAACCCCGGCGGTAGCTTGCTGGCGGTGACCGTCATCGTGGGCACTCCCCAGACGGCGGCGGACTACCTGGCGGCAGAACAGGCAACGGTCGTGGTCACCCGGACCGGCGAGATCGTGGCTCAGGTGCCACTGCGGATCGGCGACCACAGGCAGTGGTCGCCGGACGGCCGCCAGATAGCCTCATGCCGGGACTTCCGGACGGATCCGGAGGAGCCCGCCGTGACTATCTGGACTCTGGGCGGGCCGACGAGGACGATCACGCTGCGCGGGCATCAGGACCTCGGGTGCGACCAGCTGCTGTGGTCTCCGGATGGACATCAGCTGATCTACTCGGGGACCACAAACCCGAAAGGCCTCACCGATGCGGACCGGCTGCAGCATGGCTGGACGGTGATCGACCTGCGCTCCGGGCAGGTACACGACGTCACCGCGCCCGGCCAGCCCGTCGCCTGGCTCACCGGCGTTCCCGCGGGCGGTCCCCGATGAGGCTGCTCGGGGGGACGCTTCGCGGGATGCGACGGCGGGCCGGGGTCAGCCTCGGCATCCTGCTCGTGGCGACGGTCGCGGCCGCGGCGGCGAGTACCGGGCCGGCCTACGACGCGGCGGCACGGCAGTCCATATTCCAGGACAACGTCCGAGCGCCGTCCGCGGCGACCGATGTGACCGTGGAGGTCACCAACAGCGGGCCGGTGGCCGGCCTGGCGGGCACCCTGGACTCTCAGGTCACTGGTGTCCTCGCGTACCACCTGGGCGGCACGGAGGTTATGCACCGGCTGTTCCAGCCCTCGATCGAACTGATACTCGCGCAGGTGACCACGGGTGATCACCTCACCCCACTCACCTGGCACACCGATGAGTGCGCGCACCTTCCGATAGTTACCGGCTCCTGCCCGCGATCGGCCGGCCAGGTGCTCGTCAGTACCTCGTTCGCCAGGCTGGGTAATGTCCGGCCGGGTGACACGATCGCCTCTACGTCCGGCTACGGCCGCTTCACTGTCACGGGGGAGTACGCGGTCCCGCCCATCTCGCAGCTCGACTCACCGTACTGGCTGGTCGGCCCGTGCGACGATTTCGGGTACGAGGACTCCTGCGCCGGGAACCAGAATTCCGCCATCGCCGCGAGCCGCTGGGACGCGATGTTCACCGCCCCGGCCACCTTCGCCGGCGCGCCCGTCAGCGCGCAGGGTCAGGCCGCGGTCCTGGACGTGCTCGCGCCCGGCGGGATGCGGGCAGGCGACCTCGCTCCGCTGACCGCGGCCGTCAACGAGCTGCTCACCGACCCGGGCCTGCAAAGCACGAACGCGAGCATGAGCAGCACGATCCCGCAGCTCACCGCGCAGATCACCACGGCCTGGCGGACGCTCGACGTACCGGTCTTCCTGATCACCTGTCAGGTGCTGCTCCTGGCCTGGCTGCTGCTGTTCCTCATCGCGGTCGATGCCGCCGAGGCGCGTGCCGACGAAATCGCGCTGGCCAAGCTGCGCGGTCACGGCCGCCTGCGGACCATCGCCTTCGGCCTGTCCGAACCGGCGGCGCTGCTCGCCACCGGGTTCCCGGCTGGTGTGCTCGCGGGCTGGGGGGCCACCGTCGGCCTCAGCCGGATCTTGCTGCGACCCGGCACGCCGGTGAGCCTGACGGGGCTCGCGGTGGCGGCGGGCGCGGCCGCCATACTCGGCGGGTTCGCGGCCATCGTGCTCGCCGCGCGGCGGGCGCTGGTCCGCCCGGTCACCCTCCAGTGGCAGCACACCGTCCGCGGCGGCGCGGACCGGGGCTGGGTT
>Ga0213881_10001274_pt1 | contig 12370 bp, 11 predicted proteins | sample BarmaccoBMER_R08_FD_160104 | JGI IMG/M metagenome (GOLD analysis project Ga0213881, IMG submission 160104) | Barbacenia macrantha exposed rock microbial communities from rupestrian grasslands, the National Park of Serra do Cipo, Brazil - ER_R08 ... | reverse complement strand
GGGGTGAACCCGCGCTGGGTCAGGAACTCCCGCGCCGGCGCCGCCTCAGCAGAGCCCAGTTGCTGGGCGTAGAACTCCTGCGCCAGCCGGTTGGCCTCCACCAGGCGGGAGCGAGTGCCACGCTCACGCCCCGCCGAGGAACCACCACCGGGGTAGGTCAGGGTGATTCCCACCCGATCAGCTAACCGTTCCACAGCCTCGACGAAACCCAGGTGCTCGATGGTCATCACGAAATCAATCACCGACCCGCCCTCACCGCAGCCGAAACAATGAAACCGACCTTGGGTAGGGCGGACGTGAAACGAGGGGGTTTTCTCCTCATGAAACGGGCACAGCCCCTTCAGCGAGTCCGCCCCCGCCCGACCCAGCGCAACGTACTCACCCACCACCTCCTCGATCCGGTTCCGCACCCGAACCTCCCTAACATCAGCGTCCTTAATCCGCCTGCTCATGCCACACCCCTAGTACGGAATTCGTGGGCCAGGTCCACGAACCGGCTGTAGTGCAACTGGTGGGCCACCGTCACGATCGGGGTCGGCCCGTTGCGGTGCTTGGCCACGATCAAATCGGCTTCACCGGCGCGGGGGTCGTCCCGTTCCCACGCATCGGGGCGGTGAATGAGGATCACCAGATCCGCGTCGGCCTCCAGGCTCCCGGACTCGCGCAGATCGGCGAGGGTGGGTTTCTTGTCCACCCGCTGCTCCGGCCCACGGTTGAGCTGGGAGACCGCGACGACCGGCACGTTGAGGTCTTTGGCGAGCAGTTTGAGACTCCGGGAGAAGGCCGCGACCTCGCACTGACGCGACTCGGTCTTCTTCCCGGAGGTCATCAGCTGGAGGTAGTCCACAATGATCAGGTGCAGACCGTGGCGGTGCTTCAGGCGCCGGGCCTTGGCCCGGATCCCCATCACGGTGGGGTTCGGGGTGTCGTCGATGAACAAGGGTGCGTCGCTGATCTCGCTGACCCGGTGGGCCAGCCGAGACCAGTCCTCCTCGCTCATGTGCCCGGATCGCATCCCCGCCAGAGGGATCGTGGCCTCCGCCGAGAGCAGTCGCATCACGATCTCACTGCGGCTCATCTCCAGGGAGAAAAGCACACCGGTCATACCCTGGGTGATCGAGCAGGACCGGGCGAGATCCAACCCCAGCGTGGACTTCCCCAACCCAGGACGCCCCGCAAGGATCACCATCTGGCCGGGATGCAAACCATTCGTCACCGCATCGAGGTCCACCAAGCCCGTCGGGACACCGGGAGAACGGGTCGTGGAGGCGATCGCATCCAGTTCGTCCATCACCGGACCCACCAGATCCCCCAGCGCGACACACTCATCGCCGGCCCGGTGCCCGGTGACCTCGTACACGGCGGTCTGGGCGCGGTCCACCACCTCACCCACCTCCGCGCCCTGATCCCCGTGGTAACCGAGCTGCACGATGCGGCTGCCCGCTTCCACCAGTCGGCGCAGCACCGCCTTGTCCGCGACGATCTCGGCGTAATACCGGGCGTTGGTGACGGTGGGCACCGTGGAGACGAGCGTATGCAAATACGGGGCGCCCCCGACCCGTGATAGCTCGCCACGCCGATCCAGCTCGGCGCACACCGTCACCGCATCAACGCCACCCCCGGCCCCGTACACCTCGAGAATGCACCCACACAGCACCTGATGCGCTGGCTGGTAAAAATCCCCGGCGCCTAAGACCTCCAGCACATCCGCGATCGCCTCGGGTGAGAGCAGCATCGCGCCCAACACCGACTGCTCCGCAGCAAGGTCCTGCGGTGGCAGACGATCCCTAGCCTGCTCGCTCATGAGGCATCCCGGTGGGGTCGCATCCGCGGCAAGTGCGGAAACCGGATCGGGAGCTGACCCTCAGGCGACTCACGGGTGCACGGCTGACCCGGCTTGGCACCACACGAGGGACAGCCCCGCGCCATCACCTCACCCAGAAAATCATCACGATCCTCAGGCATCGGAGGAAAAACCCCCGCCAGGAGTTCAGCGACCCGACGCTGCCCCACCGGGTCCGGCGGGTTAACTGGTTCGCGCATTGCTGCGTCCTGCCTCGCTGCCCGGATCCGCTCCGTCACGTGACCCGGCATGACAAACACTGTGGATTCGGTGTAGTGGGCGTGAACGGCATCAATCGCCTCAGCGAAAGTCCACCGGGCTCGCACGGAGGCCTCCACCCAGGCCATCACGGCGGCATCCGATGGTTTGCGGTTGTCGTAGGACATGGCTACAGCAAGGAGTTGTCGGGTTTGGTGGTCGGTTAATCCCGTCATGTGCCACCTCCAGGTAAGGCGATCACGTTGTGATGCTTAGCTGTGGTTCCGGCGAGTAAGCGGCGGATGTTCTCATCAGTTCCGGGGCGATGACCGTTGCTGTGGGGCGCGCGCTTCTCGGCGTTGCGCATCCAGTTCCGCCACGTCGCCACCCAGTCAAGCTTCGTCGCGTCCCGACCGGCCTTCGCCCGCCAGTAGTCGCAGAACTGGGCGGTCTCGAAGCGCCCGTCCACGTGAGGCGCGTGGTGGCGCGCCCACGCCGCCATCTCGACCGTGACGGCGAAATCATCGGGGATGCGAGTGCCTTGTTTCGTGCGCGCGCGTGAGCGCGCAGATAAACAACCACCAGCATGAACGAGAGAGCCCTCGTCGACAGGACCACAGGTACTCGGGTCGGGACGGGTCGGGGGTTCAACCAACGGTGAAGCACGTGCTTCCGGGTTGCTTGCCACGCGTGCTTCGGGTTTGGTTGCCTGAGCACGCCTGACCTGCCCCGATCGCACCCCACCGAGGCGGCCTGCGGCGGCTCGCACGGCGCGGCGGTCCTCGATCGACTGGCGAGAGGGCTGGTAGTTGGCCCACCCGTGGAACGCATAGCCCCCCTTGACCCGGCACCACAGACCAGCTTCCACGAGCCGTCTGGCCAGACCGACATCACCATCAGCCAACGCGGGTACCATGTGCTCGGGAACAAACCCGTCAGTGAGTGTCTGCGCGCACCACGATCCGGCGCGAACCCACAGACCTAACGCCGGCACACCCGCAGCCACCGTCTTGTGATGGAATGCCAGCGTGTCATCGACCTTAAACCACGTCATTGGGCGTAGGCCCCCTATGACCCTTAACTGGTGATGTCGTGATGACGATTGCGACCCACATCGCTGCCGTTTTTCGTACGGGGAGGATCACGGGAGTGTGTTTCGTCATGTAGCGTGGTTCGTCGTCGGGGACAACTCCCGCGGCCAATTCAGTCGTTGGTTCTCGGTCAGCGGCGGCCGACACCACGGCAGCGAAAGCCGGTACGTCCGGGTGTGTGGGGAATCAATGGTGGCCGTCGACGGTGTCATGCGGCGCGCTCCTTTGCTCGAGCGGCATGGGCGGAGTGGTGGCGACGACATCGGGGTGAGCAGTTCCGCATGTTTTTCTTGCGCTGCCCGGGGGTGAGTTCCACCCCGCAGTGCTGGCAGTGGCTCAACCCCGGCAGTCGCGGCCGGGTCCGCGGCGGGAGGTGGGTGTTCTGCGGCGTCGAGTCGCCGGCAGCGCCGTGAGCAGTACTGCTGGTGGGCGGGTGCGGTGAACTCCTGCGTGCAGCCCTGGTAGCGACACGACCGGGTTGGGGTGGTCTCGAATAAGCATCCACTCCACACCCCGTCCCCCAAGGTGGGGTGAGCGTGCCTCAGCTGGAGGCAGAGCCGCTGTACGGGGCAGCCACGGCAGAGCTGGAGGGCCTTCTGGTGGCGCTCACGGCGCGCCTGCGGGGTTTCTGGGGTATCGAGGTCGCTATCCCACAGCGGAGCCTGTCCTGCGCAGCAGGCGCCCTGAAGCGAGGGTGTGCCCGCCAGAACAGTGACCAGGGGATGAGTTGGCCCGGGGTGGTGTGCGGGGAGGGGCATGCTCACGCGCTCACCTGCCCTCGACTGGCGCGGTCGAGGACGGCTTGGGCGAGCAGCCGGACCCGGTCCACACCCGGGGTGATGGGTTCCAGGAGGGGTGTGTCGGGGTCCAGCAGGGGCTGGGCTTGCCTCCGCTTGAGTCCGAGGACTTCTTCCACGATGGGATCGGACCCCTCGCCAGCGACGAGGAAGTAGGCCACGACGGTAGCTTGTTGGCCGTCCCGGGCCAGTCGCCCGACGCATTGTTTGTGGACCTCGGGGGACCAGTCCAGCTCCCCGAACACAGCGACGGAGCAGGCGTTCTGCAGACCGTCCAGGCCCGCGCCGGAGCGCAGGCTCATCATCAGTACCCGGGCTGGCCCAGTCGCGAAAGCCGTGAGTGAGGCGAGTTTCTGGGTGGGGGTTTCGCTCCCGGTGTAGAGCACGGGATGGAACTCGGCGAGCCGGGCCAACCAGATCTCGTACACGGCCCGGTGCCACCCGAACAGGAGGATCTTCTCCTCCGACTCCAGGAGCAGGCGCACCCATTCCGCGACGTAGGGGGCTTTCGCTACCCCGGTGGCCTGCCGCAGCCGCCAGTCCAGCTCCCCGGCCGCGCTCCACCGGTCACGCCCTTTCGCGCTGGAGTCCAGCACGAGGCGGGCCATCTGGAGGACGTCCCCACCCAGGTCGTTGATCGCCACGTGGTCGGCGGAGATTTCCTGTCGGATGCGGATGGGTTCGGGTATCTCCCGGTGCACGTCTTTGCGGGTGCGCCGCAGCAACAAGCCATTGTCGCGGAGGTAGGTGCCCAGCGCAGTGGGGTCCGCGACAGTTGTTTTCCCGTTCGACGCCGAGCCACCCCACTCGGAGATGAACTCGCTTTTCGTCCCGAGACTCCCGGGGGAAAGGATATCGTAGATGTTCCAGATCTCCCCCCCATAGTTGTAGACCGGGGAGGCTGACAGCCCACACACGTAGGTGGCCTGGGCGCTGACGTGCGCGGCACCAGCACCTTTGCTGGTGGTGGTTCCGTGCCGGAGTTCCTGCACCTCATCGAAGATGACGGTGCGGACCTGACCGGCCAGGGCGTGGCTCCATCCCGCGAGTTTCGCGTAGTTCATGACGATCACGTCGGGGTAATGACCCCGATTCGGGCGCCTCAGGTCGTAGGGTGTGCCCTGGGTGACCGCATAGCCTTTCAATCCGGGGAGGGTGTCCGCGAGTTCACGCAGCCACTGCGCCGGCAGCCCGGTGAGGGTCACGACCAGAGCGGGCAACGCGTCGGGTTCGGTGAGGGTGAGCAGGGAACTGAACGTTTTCCCTAAACCCACCTCGTCCCCGAGCAAAAGCCGCCGACAGGCCCGCATGAGCGCGGCGAACTCCACCTGGTAGGCCCGGGGTGGGCGCGCCGGTTCGGTGAAGAGCGCGACCCCGGGATGCCCGGTGAGGATGCTGTCAATGGCGTGTTTGCGCTCGGTCCACACCCGCAGCCGCGCCTGGAGGGCCGCCCTGGTCTCAGGGGACATCTCCAGGGGGTAACGGTCGTGAATCCAGCGCAGATCCCGCGCGACATCCAGGGTGTCCGCGACGGTCACACAACCCCTCCGGCGCCCCACCACCCGAGGGAACAACCGCTTAATCCGGATCATCACATGGGGCTGCGCCTGGATGACCCACACGAGCCGCCCCTCGCTGCGCCGCTCCAACACCACGGTGCCGTAAGTGGTGCTCACCACGCGGCCCCGATCCAGACCACCTCGAGGGCCTTACCCCCCACCACCGCTGGCAACCCCCGGTGGCGTCGCAGGTCGTGACAAGGACAAGACCACCAACCTGGTGGTGGGCGGCGTAACGCTGCACCTGGGCCAGCACCACGGACACCGATCCCGTGGTCTTGACCTCCACACCAACACCCTCGATGAGGAAATCAATCCGGTCAGCCCCAGACAACCACACCTCACGGACCATTGGGCAACCCAGTGTCCTCAGAGCGGCAGCCACCCCCTCCTGCAGTTCCGTTTCCCGAGAGAACGTGAAACGGTACGACTGGACCGCCTTAGCGATCTCCTGTAAGTCCCCGTGGAGGGGATTGCGCTGCCATAGGTGATAGGTTCTCATGGTGTTTACCTACCGGGATTGGTTGAGGCCGCTCATGATGTCGGCGACGTCCTGAGCGGCCATCCACGTGGCATAGCCTCTCGCGTCAACACGGGCACCAGCCATACCGTGCTCGGTGGCGTCAAGGACCACCGCGTGGAATGGCAGGCCGTCGTGGTGCCACACAGCTTCCTGGAGTGTCATGATGCGACTCCTTCCGTGGTGAGCAGGTCGAACAGGGTCGGCACCGCCTCGGTGCGTTCCTGCGCCCGCAAATACGCGACACCGTCACGGTAATAGTCGGGGTTCAGCTCAATACCCAGACCACGGCGCCCGTTCTGGATCGCGACCAGGGGTACGGTCATGATCCCAGCGAACGGGTCGCACACCAGCTCACCCAGGTTGCTGTAACGCACGATCAACCGCTTTACTAGATCCCGCTGCAAAGGGCACACGTGCAGGGTGTGCGCGCGCCGAGACTGTTCGGTGTTGAGGGTGTCCATGCGGTTGATGTCACACCACACCTGCGGATGATGCGACCCGGGCGCCAAGCTCATAAACGTCGCCGGCAGCCGCCCACGTTGCTCCAGGATCTCCCCGGTCGCCACGTGAGCCTCGTAGTCATAGACTCCCCGCAAGGACTGGTCGGTGAACACCGCCGACATCTGGTCCGGGGGCAGCTGGGCTAGCTCGGCGGGTGTGAGGTAGCGCTCGCCTGAGGACCGCCAGAAGGAGTGCGCGTCGGTCTGCCACCGAGCGCGTGTGTAGACCGCTTTGTCCTTGGTGACCGGGACATCGGCGTAGGCCCTGCTGCGGTCGGTCTGGGGCTTGCGGAACAGCAGGACATACTCGGGCGAGCCGACTCCCATTTTGGTGCTGTCCTTGCTGTTCTCGCTCCACCCCAGTCGGTAGGTCTGGTTGTTCTCCCGCACCACATCCGTGACCACCGTGATCATCCCGAGGTAGTCGAACCCGTGCCGGCGAGAATGCATGATCCCCTCAGCGTGGAACGGGGACACCGTGGGAACACCCGCGCCGGTGACCGACCCGAACAGGATGCGGTCTTTGACGTGGCAGCAGAACAGCCGCCCCGGCCGCAGGACGCGCAGCAGCTCGGGGGTGAGGTAGTCCATCTGCGCCCAGAAATGCTCATTGCCATCGGTGTGCCCGAAATCATGGTAGGAGTTCGTGTACTCATAGTGGTTCGAAAACGGGATCGACGTCACCATCAGATCAACCTCGTTATCGGCTATGTCCCGGGTTTCGAGGACACAGTCGTTGTTCACCGCCACCCAGCCCTCACCCACGGTCTCCGCCCGGGCGACACCTATTGTCCGGGCGAGGTCATCCACGGCCCCGAGCGAGAGGCCATGCTTCCGGATGAGGCCCGTCATCGTGGTGGTCAGCTCCTCGTGCCGAGCCCACTTCTCCCGCAGCGTCCGCAACACCTCCCGCTCCGACTCGGCGTGGATAATGTGCACCTGGCAGGTGCGACTCTGCCCGAAGCGCTGAATCCGATGACACGCCTGAACCAGATCATGAAACCTGTAGTCAACACCCACGAAAACAGCCTTATTGCACTGCTGCAGGTTCAGGCCCGCCCCGAGCATCACGGGTTTACCGACCAGCACACTGGTCCGGCGCGTCCGCCAGTCTCGAAGCCGACGCTCACACTCCTCGGCCGACAGCGCCCCGTGCACTGAGGAAAAGCTCACTCCGTGCGCCGCTAACGCGTGCTCTACAGCGTCCTGCTCGCTGTTGAGCGTGACCCAGAGGATGACCTGGTCACCTGGGTCATCAGCGAGGTAACCCGTGACAATCCGGATCGCTTCGGCCACCCGCGCCGAGAGGGTCTCGCGTTTCTCCCGGGCACCCTCGGTCACACCCAGAGCGACATCCCGGAACAAGAAACCTTGACCGTCACGACTAGCCGCCGCCCACGCAGGAGCGCTCGCGACCTCATGGTAATGGGTGCTCATCTCCGGGAGGACGTAGCCAGTGGCATGGCAGCCGAGATCCGCGGGCGAGCCCAACCACACCGACCAGGTACTCACCCATGTCCAGAACTCGGTTTCTTTATTCGGGTAGAGGGTGAGGTTGTTCGCCGTCGTGCTGTCCCGCTGGAACCACCGAGTCAACGCGGCACCCGTGTCCATGATACCCAAAAACGCCGCGTAGTGAATCAACTCCTTGTACCGGTTCGGGGACGGTGTCGCCGTCGCCACGAACCGATACGGCACCTGATCAAACAGTGTCAGGAACGTTTGATAGGTCTTTGACCCGAAGGATCGAAGTACCCCAGCTTCGTCAAGGCTGACCGCATCAAAAAGGTCAGGGTCAAGCTTGCCATCCCGCACCGACTCATAATTCGTCACGTAGATCCCGGCGCCGCCCACCTGATCCGCAGCCCGGATAAACACCGGTGCGGGCATCCCCAACAGCTCCGTAGCGTCCCGGCAGAACTCCTGCCGCACACCCAACGGGCACACAACCAGACCCCGACTACCACCACCCTTCAGGAGGATCAGCCGCAGAACCTCCAACTCCTGGACGGTCTTTCCCATACCGAAGGCCTCGAACAGTGCCCGCCGACCACCCCGCACCGCCCACTGCACACACAACCTCTGATGCGGCTTGAGAACCGGACTAACCTCCTCCAGGTCGCAGTCGAAACCGAACACCCGACTGAAGTTGACCTTCTCGCGCAGAAACTCCTCGTATGGCCTGACCGGCGGCGCGCTCATGGAGCTGCTCCGCTCTCGTCCTCAACGGCCCTCGACTGTCCCGAGGAGGCCGTAAGGCGTTCGCCTGCGGCGGCGATGCGCTCCAGTAACGCAGTGTCGTTCGGACACATCCCGCGGGCGAGCCTCCACAGGTCGGCGAGTTTGTCGCGGTCGCCCTCCTGTTCGTGCTGGGTGATCATCGTGTCCCAGTCCGGCTCAGGATCAGGGCTGGCGGTGGCGATCACGGGTGGTGGGACGGGATTGTCGAGATGCTGCATCTCTTCGTGCACGTAGAGGCCACCGAGCCGGCGCGGGAAGGCCCGCCGTCGGGCTAAGGCCTCAGCGCACTTGGACAGCTGGTTCGCAGGGCTCAGGCGCCACGTGCGAGTGGGCTGTCCCTGCGAATTTGTCTGGACGTATTCCCGGTAGTGCGCGACCGCACGAACAGGTTCACGCAAGCCCCGACGGTAGACACTGAAGCGGGCAGCCATCGGCGCCCCGGGGCCTGCCCAGACCTCACGCCACACCCCGTCCTCACCGCACCACTCGGCGTCGCCGACACCCTCATAGTCAGGATGCTCTTCGGATTTCGACCGGAACCCATCGATGCCGACCTGAATGGTCCACTTTTTGCGACCCAGCTCCGAATCCCAGCGGCCGATCATGTATATCTCTTTGTTGAACGGGTCCAGACCCATCCGTTGGCACACGTGCAGAAACACAAGCTGGTCGCCGATCGGCGCGTCGGCGATGCCGATCTGCGCCAGGGCGGCCCGCTGCTGGTCGGTCCAGTCGCGCTGGTCTCCCCGCAGTACTAAGGCGCCCCCACTATGGACAAGGGGTCGAACCGTTACCTCGGCATTCGTCATGCTGTTTCCCAGTCCCTGCAAATGTGGATACGACGGGAGCTGCCACGCTGGATATAGGCGGCGTAAATATCGGGGTGGTCGAACTCCAGCGCAGGGTTCACCCGCGGGTTGGTGCGGCAATTCTTGAAAGTGACCACAGGCCGCCCGCCGATCAGCAGGGCCTCAGCATCCCCGATCATCACTTCCAGCGCTTGGTCGATCTCTTTCTTGCGCTCACTCGCTTCGGCGGCTCGCTGATGAACCTCGGCCCGCTCAGCGAGCAGCGCCCGCAGGTGCGCAGGCCACTGCGCGTGCTGGACACGCCCAGGTTCGGCAGCCGGCCAGCGGAGCGCGATCTCCTCGTCGGTGATCGTGGCCAGATCCACCGGCGGAGGCTCCCCAGTGACCACATGCTCGGACCACCAGATGGTAGCGCGCTCCCACATCCGGTCGATCAACCCCTGATCACGCTCAACAGGCCCGCAAATCAGCGGCTCCCGATCAAGTTCATAGGCGGCGAACCACACGTGCGAACGCCCCGTCACGAAAAGCTGCCACTGACCCTGCAGAAAAGCAGCCGCTGCGATCCCACCACCACGCCACTGGCTAGCGCTTCGAGCGAAACGCGTGAAAGTCTTCACCTCCAGGCAACCCCCATCGGCAACAAGCCGATCAGGCGTCGCCAACGCAATGCTCACAGCACGATGCCTGACCAGGCCACAACGGCGTGTCCGCAACCCCGTGCGCTGAGTAAAGAAATCGACGACATAAGGCTCCAACCAGGTGCCACGCCGCATAACCTCGGTCCGCTCAGACATCCGGGCGCCGACCTTCTCAAGCCACAACTCATACTCGCAGCCACCCTCACCCATACCCATCAACAGCGGGATATCGGAGCTACCCACACCCCTGCGGCGCTCAACCAGCCACTGGTCGCGAGGCGCGCTGGCCGGCACGGCAAGTTCCCCATCAGGCAAAGACCATGGGCTAGTGACGCGAGACGACACGGTCACACTGGCGCCGGGATCAATGAGATCGACGGTGTCACCGTCCCCACGAGCAACAGCGACCCTAGCCCCCTCAAAGGAAACACGCCCCGACGGACCTAACACCCTCTGAGAATCACCGACCGTCGTCATACCAACCGAGCCTGTTCCATCGCAGCCCCGAGAGCCTCCTCCGCCGTAGCACCCAGTCCCAACGCCTCAGCACCCACCATCGGCGAATCCTTAGCCTCCCGACCCCACCTCACCGACACAACCCACTCACCATCCGCATAAAAAACAGCCAGCGAACCCCCAGACTCAGCAAGCCGCTCCACAATCAGCGAAATATCTAACACAGCGGACCTTTCCTGTCGGTAAGACTTGACGACGTTCCCTCGCCGTTGGTGCTGTCAGGCGGTCTTGCGGTTCGCGACGTCCGGATCGAGTGAGCGAACAAAGTCAGCGACCGCATCGCCTGCGAAGAGCAGGTAGTTGCCGACTCGACGCCCACGCAATTCGCCTCGGTGGTGGTAATCGACGATGCGATCCCGGAACCGTTTTGCCTCAGCGGCGTCAGCTGGGGTGCCCCAGATCAGTTCAGCTACGTCCGCCGTCGTGAACACAAGCCGTTCGGCACCCTTGAACCGGAACATGGTGAGGCCAGCTGGGTGCGCGACAACGGTAGCGTGAAGCTCTTGCGCCGCCGGGGATCGACGGGGAGCCATCCTCAGATCACCTCCCGTACCCGGTAGGACTGGGTAGGCTCAAGTCGCATCGATACCCCTCCACAGGTTCGATGACCAGCCCCGGCCGGTGCGTCACCACCGCCGGGGCTTTCTGCGTCTCACGCCAGCGTCGTCTCTGACGTCGCTACAGCGTCTGTGGTCTAACAACACTGACACTAGCAGCGCACCGATAACACCGCAACCCTGAGGGGAGGGCGTACCCAGGAGGCGTGTTTGCTGGTTACCTCCGGCCCCGGTCGTGGAGCGACGAGGCGTGGTGCGGGTGGTGGCGTCATGAGCTGTACCGATGGACTGAGTTTCACTCCGGCGTGACGGGCTCGTCGCGCCAGGCATACGTGTCCTTGTCCGATCTGGGCCACACCTGCAGTTGATGGCTGGGCGTCGAAGGCAGACCGCACGGGGTCGGGGAGTGCCGTAGGGTGATCGTCGGACGGCGTGGTTTGGGACCGTAAGTTGACCGGACCTTCGATGCCGGTTGGTACCGGCGCACCCGGTCTGGTGCCGACGAGTCAGAGCGATTGCGGCAGCATGGGCCGGTTGGGGCGGGTTCGTGCCGACTGTTGCCAACTATTCGCAGGGTTGTTGGTTCAAGTCCAACTCGGGGAGCCAAAACCGCAGGTCAGGAGCCTGTGTCAGCTCGATTTTCAAGATCCACCCCCAGAAAACCCCCAGGTTCACAGCACGACTCACTCGTCGTGCCCCCGATCCGCGCTCGCGATCAGAGCTGCCGCGTCAGACTTGCCGATGGCCTCCAGCACTCGGGCCGCGTCCTCCGAGGCGATCTTGCGTCCCATGTAGGAGTCCTGCGTGACCGACACCTGAGCATGCCCCAGCTGATCGGCGATCTTCCTGGCGCTCACCCCTGCTTCGTCCAACAACGTGGCCGCTGTCTTCCGGAACACGTGCGAGGTCATCCACGGATAGCCCAGCCGGGTGAAGACGTCCCGCAGGTCGGCCTGGGTGTTACTCGGGTCTCGAAGCAGCCCAGTCGGTGACGTAAACACCACACCCCATTCGTTGGGCGTGCTGTCACTCCGGCGACGGCGCAACATCTCCACCACCCAGGACGGCAACTGCAGCTTGCGGTACCCGGCACGA
>Ga0213881_10001273_pt1 | contig 12381 bp, 13 predicted proteins | sample BarmaccoBMER_R08_FD_160104 | JGI IMG/M metagenome (GOLD analysis project Ga0213881, IMG submission 160104) | Barbacenia macrantha exposed rock microbial communities from rupestrian grasslands, the National Park of Serra do Cipo, Brazil - ER_R08 ... | reverse complement strand
GATGAATACGTGTTCGTTGTCTCTGGCAGCATCAAGACAGGAGATAGGCTTTGCGAAGCTGGTTGTTTTTGGATTACACCCATGGGAACGCGGCAAGGCCCGCATGAAGCACTAACTGATGTTGAGGTAATCACAATTAGACTAGGAGCAATGGGAGAATTTGAAAGTGCTTAGAGTTTGATTAGGCTCACAGCGTAATATTCTTTGATGCGGCGACCACCACATTGACCAGGATTTTGGGTAATGCGAGTCAACAAGTCAGTCATTGAGTTCCCCTAGCTATTTGACTACCAAGCAACATTTCCCCATGCTACAGAAGCGCGATTAGCTGCATTGTAGTGATTTCAAAAACTTGATGCCAGAAATTCTCGCATATACTGATTTACCAACTGGGGTTGCTCCTGCTGCACCCAATGGCTACAGTTCGGGATGTACTTAATCTGAAAATTCTTGACATAAGCTTCGGTTCCATAGGTAAGTTCCTTACCAAGTGCTGTATCGTTTTCTCCCCAAATCATCAACGTCGGTACTTCGAGGATGCTCCAATCCTCACTCAAAAGTCTCTGTTGGATGACATTACGGTAATAGTTCAGCATGGCTGTTAAGGCACCGCGTTTGGCAGCAGCATCCTTATATGCTTCTAAATCTGCTTGAGTAAAGGCACTCTTGTCAACCGCCATACCTGTAAAAGCCTTTTCAATCGCTTGGTAGTCAGATAACTGTAGGAGAAATTCTGGTACCCAAGGTAACTGGAAGAAGAAAATGTAGGAGCTACGGAGCAATTGTTGGGGAGTGCGAAAACCTTGAGCAAATTTAGCTGGATGAGGCAGGTTCAGCACAATTAATCGCTCTACCATTTCGGGATAGGTATAGGCAAAGTTCCAGGCAATCGCTCCACCCCAATCATGTCCAACTAAGATACAGCGCTCGTATCCTAATCCCTGAATCACACCCTTAACATCTTCGACAAACTCAGACATGACGTAAGCCGACATATTTTGTGGCTTATCGCTATCGTTGTAACCACGCAGATCAAGGGCAACAACTTTGAAATCTTTTGAGAACTCTAGGAGCTGATGCCGCCATGAGTACCAAAACTCTGGAAACCCGTGCAGCATCAGCATCAAAGGACCTTCTCCCTGAGTGACGTAGTGGAGTCTGACCCCATTACTAACTATGTACTCGTCCTGACCGTATCCCTCTGTAACAGCCATTGATGCCTCCCTTACGGTTACCCTGATGATAACAGCAGAGCAGCCAATATCAGGTTAGCCGATTGACATCTCAAGCACTGGTTATGAGAATACGAGGCGTCTGGATTACCAACACTGATAGTGAGGTTTTGGATTCTCAGCACAGCATTGCTGAGGCAATGGACTTTCTTGCCGAGATAGGATTTAACGTGGTATTTCCTGTTGTCTGGAGCAAAGCCGTTACACTCTATCCCAGCCAAGTCACGGGTTCGCGATTTGGTGTTGAAATCGACCCGCGATATATTGGTCGGAATCCTTTAGCAGAATTAATTAACGAAGCACACCGGGTTGGTATTAAAGTTATCCCCTGGTTTGAATACGGATTCGCCAGTTCCTACAATCTCAATGGCGGTCCACTACTAGCACAAAAACCAGAATGGGCAGCTCGCGATCGCACTGGTAACCTATTGAATAAAAATGGCTTCGAGTGGATGAATGCTCTCGATCCTCAAGTACAGGAATTCCTGCTCAGTCTAGTACTCGAAGTTGTGAAAAACTATGAGGTTGATGGCATTCAAGGAGATGACCGACTTCCAGCCCTGCCTTCTGAAGGTGGCTACGATGCCTTGACTGTCGAGCGCTATCGCCGGGAATTCAATCGATATCCGCCGCAGAACCCTCAGCATCGACAATGGCTCCAGTGGCGGGCTAATCTACTTACCGAATTCTTAGCCCAGCTCTACCACTCGGTTAAAGCAATTAATCCAGATCTTTTGGTATCAATGGCTCCTAATATCTACGATTGGGGATTTAAGGAATATCTCCAGGACTCTCCAGTATGGCTAGAGCGCCAAATTGTCGATCTCATCCACCCCCAGATCTACCGCCGTGATTTTAAGACCTACAAAAGTGTCGTTGATCGGCTCATGGCTCAGCAATTTACTGTAGAGCAGCTACTGAAGCTTGCTCCTGGCATCTTGATCAAGCTAGGCTCTTACCGCATTAGTCCTGAGTACCTTTTGCAGGCGGTTGAATACAATCGGTCTTGCGGCATTCAAGGAGAGGTATTCTTCTTTTATGAAGGTCTACGAGAAGACAATAATGCTCTGGGTAAGGTTGTACGCTCTATCTATAGATAAAACGATCGCACTTGAAAATATTTTAATAATGTCTTAATATTTAAATACATTTCTTTACAAAACCCGATTGACGTCTCAATCGCAAAAAGGCATGGACGCTAACGATGTACTACAGCGCTATGCAGCAGGGCAAAGGGAGTTTGTCAAAGCTGAGCTAAGAGGAGTAGATCTACGATGGGCGAACCTCAGACACATCAACCTAGCTGAGGCAAAGCTGGAGGAAGCACAATTGAATCGAGCCAAACTAGCTAGGTCAAATCTTCAAGGAGCAGATCTGAGTAGAGCAAAGTTGGTTCGAGCAGAATTGGTGAATGCTAATTTAGCTGCAGCAAACTTGCACAAAGCCGATCTGTGGGCAGCAGATCTCTGGGGAGCCGATCTGAGATCTGCTAATTTGAGCGACTCCGACCTCAGCGAAGCAAATCTTCAAAGGGCAAATTTGAGTGGAGCTAATTTAAGCGGTGCAAATCTCAGAATGGCAGATTTAAGGGAAGCGACTCTGGACGGTACAATTATGCCCAATCGGTAAAAACTAACAAGTGAACCCACATCAGTCTAATGAGCATACTAAGAGAAATTTGATGATTCCAAGAGATACTTAGACCTTATGGAATTTCTGAAGCAATATCATAAAGGCAATAGAAATCTTAAATAGGAACCTCAAGATATGAAGGCAATAGAAATCTTAAATGGGAATGTCGAGGCGCTGACTTTTCTGATTGGGGTCATCTTGAGTTCCATCATCAGCTTCATTGGCTACAAGAGCGAGTCCCTGTCACGTAGTGGTGTTGTAGGTGCAATGGTGACAGGTACACTCATCTTTGGATTTGGCGGATGGGCAGCAGGGCTGCTGCTCCTGGCATTCTTTGCCTCATCAAGTGCATTGTCGCACTTCCGTGAAGCGCAAAAGAGCGCCGTGGCAGAAGAGAAGTTCTCAAAGGGCGGAAAGCGCGATCTGAGTCAGGCATTAGCAAATGGTGGTATGGCAGCACTACTCGCGGTCGTTTGGAGACTATGGCCTTCAACCATTTGGTTTGCGGCACTTGTTGGAGCACTAGCTGCCGTCAATGCGGACACCTGGGCTACCGAACTCGGTGTACTCAACCCACACCCACCACGCTCAATCACCACTGGTCGAGTTGTCCCCGTGGGTACCTCCGGCGGAATTTCGCCGCTTGGCACGGGTGCAGCGCTGGCTGGCGCGACCTTCATCGGGTTTGTTGCTTGGCTCTTAGCGCAGTTACCTGGAGCTTGGCTTACACCTGCCTACTCACGTAGTCTTACTGTCATCCTGATTGCGGCGATCGCTGGTCTTGCCAGCGCCCTCTTCGATAGCCTCTTGGGTGCGACAGTACAGCAAATCTACTACTGCGACCATTGCCAGAAAGATACAGAGCGTGTTGTCCACTCCTGTGGTACACAAACGCGTGCTCTGCGTGGCTGGAGCTGGATGGATAACGATGTCGTCAATTTTCTGGCGTCAGTGATTGGTGCGGCAGTAGGGGCAGCGCTGGTGAGGATAGTAGGGTAGGGAAATCTAACTAAGTGCCTTTAACCCTCTATGAGCCGTAAAAATCTTCATCCAGAATCTGCTCAATCGAAAAAGGACAGGTTATGGGATACTCACTTTCTTCCGGCATATGAACCCCAAACTTTGCTAACTGCCCCTCCTTAATTGCTAGCTTCCGAGCCCCTAGATAAGCTTTTTGCACTGCCTCTACCAAATAGCTTTTGAGAGAAGGTGTATCCGTTAAATTATTGAGGACCCGCTGACGCTGCTCTAAAACCGAAATATACCAACTAACTCTCATACTATCAGGCACGTCATACTGTACTTTTAACTTGAGTAAATGCGCCAACAAAATCATTAGATTTCCTTTCAGCGCATTCTTTTCGGATTTACCCAAGTTAACCAACTCCTCAATCAAATGCTCAATATCCAGCGACTCAAATTCATGATTCTTTAAATGCTGAATCGTTTGCTCAATCCATAGTTGCAAATCGCGCTCATACAGCGTATCAGACATTCTTTTAGATCGACTCCCGCTTATCAAACTTTGCAACCAGTCCAAAACCCTTCATTCTCTCTAGTTTACTGAATCTCCTAAAAGTCTTTCCCTAACCAGAGCCATGAAATCAGGATCGTCTTATACGGTCCAAGGGGAGATGACGAAACACATGGTAGTCATTCGGATAGGGAATGGGAGAGATAGACTGATGATATCGATTCAGAGGGGGAATGCCATAACCACAACTGAATTTCTAACCGTTTTACCAGAGCTACCCAAAACGGGGTAGAACTGGGTATCTGGCAGGGCCACTACAAATATGCTACTCTGCCCTGGCTACGCTAGTGGGATGGAGAGGGACATCTGCTTCTGACTGGTGAAGAACGGGCAGAACAGGAGCGGTTGAGAGCAGAACAGGCAGAGTCTGTCGTAGAACAGGAGAACGGCTAAGAGCAGAACAATTGGCAGAACGACTGAGAGCAATGGGGATTGATGCGGATGATGTGCATGATTGAGTAACGGCAGTAAACAACGCAGAGTGGCGAGATCGCTCTTAGCCCTTTCTTGGAGAAACAAAGGAGATAAAATCTTGAAGAGTGAATCCTTACAAAATTGGCAATCCCTTGTCGTAGGTGTGCTAGCGGCAGTAGCTCTGATTGTTAGTCTCAACTCTTATGTCATCATTAACCCAGGTGAAGCAGGAGTGATCAGCATCTTGGGTAAAGCTAGGGATGGAGCTTTACAAGAAGGTATTCATCTCAAACCACCACTGATCTCAGTTGTAGACATCTACGATTTGACAGTGCAAAAGTTTGAGGTCCCAGCACAAAGTTCTACTAAGGATCTGCAAGACCTCTCAGCCAGGTTTGCCATCAACTTTCGTCTCGATCCGCTACAGGTTGTTGAGGTGAGAAGAAAGCAGGGAACGTTAGAAAATATTGTGTCAAAAATTATCGCCCCCCAAACTCAGGAATCTTTCAAAATTGCAGCTGCTAGAAGAACAGTTGAAGAGGCAATTACCAAAAGAGACGAACTGAAGCGAGACTTTGATACTGCCTTGGGCAATCGATTAGATAAATATGGAATTATTGTATTGGATACGAGTGTTGTCGACCTCACTTTCTCCCCAGAGTTTGCTAGGGCAGTTGAAGAAAAACAAATTGCTGAACAGCGAGCCCAAAGGGCTGTTTATGTAGCACAAGAAGCTCAACAAGAAGCGCAGGCAGATATCAATCGCGCCCAGGGTAAGGCTGAAGCTCAAAGACTTCTAGCTGAAACCCTAAAAGCTCAAGGTGGACAACTCGTGCTACAGAAAGAAGCGATAGAAGCCTGGAGAAGTGGTGGGGCTCAAATGCCAAAAGTTCTCGTGACGGGTGAAAATGCAAATGGTAGTGTGCCATTCCTATTCAATCTGGGTAACATGCAAAATGCAGATGGGACCTAGAGACAAGTGGTAAGCTGGAAGCATGAGCATCTTTAATTTGCAATCGGTCAAAAAAGATTTTGGCATTAAGGAGATTTTGAAATCTGCCAGTTTCAGTTTGGATGTAACTGATAAAGTTGGGTTAATTGGCACGAATGGTTCTGGTAAATCAACACTACTGAAAATAATTGCTGGGCTAGAACCAATTGACGGCGGTCAACTCTTGGTCAACTCTGGCTCTCGGATTGTCTACTTACCCCAACAGCCAGATTTAGATGAGAACTGCACAGTTTTAGAGCAGGTTTTTGCAGATACCGGTGAGCAGCTAGCTCTAGTGCGCGAGTATGAAGAACTTTCTGATAAATTAGCTTACATTGCAGACGATAGCTCAGGTCAGCTCATGTCGCGGCTATCTGCACTCACACAGCAACTCGATGCTAGTGGGGCTTGGGAACTGGAGACAAACGCCAAAATTATCCTCACTCAGTTAGGAATCCGAGACTTACATGCCCGCATTGGTAGTTTATCTGGTGGATATCGCAAGCGCATTGCTCTTGCCACAGCTTTACTTTCCGAACCAGATGTGTTGTTGATGGATGAGCCGACAAACCATCTAGATGCAATATCTGTTGAATGGTTACAAAGCTACCTGAATCGCTATCGAGGTGCACTCATGTTAGTGACCCACGATCGCTATTTTCTCGATCGCGTCACGAATCGGATTCTGGAAATCGACAGGGGCGATCTCTATACCTATGCAGGTAACTATTCCTATTATCTGGAGAAAAAAGCCCTTGCGGAAGAATCGGCTGTTAGTACTCAGCGCAAACACCAGGGGGTACTGCGCCGGGAGTTAGAATGGCTCAAGCGAGGTCCTAAAGCCCGTAGCACCAAACAGAAAGCTCGGATCGAGCGTATCCGTGCGATGCAGGCAACTGAGTTTAAGCAGGCTCAAGGCAAAGTTGATATCTCCACTCCTGGGCGTCGCATTGGGAAAAAGGTTATTGAATTAACACATATCTCCAAGGCATATGGCGATCACACTCTGATTGCAGATTTCTCTTACGAATTCAGTCCCGAAGACCGCATCGGTATTATTGGCAGTAATGGTGCAGGCAAATCTACATTGTTGAATATCATTACGGGACGCGAACAGCCTGATTCAGGCAGTGTGGAAATTGGTTCTACGATTCATATCGGCTATTTCGATCAGCACTCAGAAGCTTTACTCGCCGCCATGGACGAAAACCAGCGGGTGATTGACTATATCAAAGAAGAAGGAGAATTTGTCAAAGTTGCTGATGGGACGCAGATTAGTGCCTCCCAAATGCTGGAGCGATTCCTGTTTCCTGGTAATCAACAGTATGCACCTATCTATAAGCTTTCAGGCGGTGAGAAACGTCGTCTGTTCCTGTTACGCGTGCTGATGAGTGCTCCAAATGTGCTGATCCTTGACGAACCCACGAATGATCTGGATGTACAGACACTAGCAGTCCTAGAAGAATATCTAGAAGATTTCACTGGTTGTGTGATTGCAGTTGCTCACGATCGCTACTTCCTCGATCGGACTGTAGACAAAATCTTTGCCTTTGAATCGGGAGGCAGATTGCAGGAATATCCTGGCAATTACTCAGTCTATTTAGAATTCAAGCAGCAAGAAGCAGCAACACTGTCTCAGGCTCAATCAAGCCCGCAGGAAGTTCGCTCTAGAGTGAGTGAGCCGCGCCTAGAGAGAAATAAATCGCGTAAACTCTCCTCTAAAGAAAAGCGCGAATTTGAGACGCTTGAAGGCAAGATTGTCGAGATGGAAACTGAAAAAGCTGAGGTAGAGAAGGCGCTTTACTCTGCTGCACCCGGAGCCGTTGCCCAAGTGCGGGAACTCTACGAGCAAGTGGAGAGATTGCAGCAGGCGATTGAGACTGCAACTGAGCGCTGGCTAGAATTGGCTGAGATCGAATCTTAATTGGTTTTCAGCCATTGATCGCAGCACGGCTTTGCTCTCGCGCAAAAACTGGCTACCTCAAAAATTTTAAAAATCCCATCTGCGTTCATCCTTTGTTCATCTGCGTTTACGAACTCAAAGCATTAGCACCACCAACAACCTCCAGGATTTCTTGGGTAATTGCCGCCTGCCGAGCCTTGTTATAAGACAGCGTCAAGGAAGTAATCAGGTCACTAGCGTTATCACTAGCATTGTTCATTGCCGTCATCCGAGCAGCAAGTTCACTAGCAGCAGCTTCTTGTAGTGCTCGCAATAGCTGGTTATTTAGGTACAGTGGCAAGAGAGCATCCAGAATCTGTACAGGATCTTGTTCAAAGATCATGTCACGGGGGAAGGATCGGGTTTGAGTCGTAACCTTCTGCCGCTCCACTTCAAACTCACCACCGCGGGTTGTGAGCCGGAAGATTTCATCATCTGCTGCTTCTAGACCTTGAGGATCGAGAGGTAGCAGGGTTTGTACGACTGGGCGCGAACTGATTAATGAGACAAACTTGGTATAGACCAACTCAACTCGGTCTACAGTGTTTGATAAGAACAAGGAGAGCAATTCTTCAGCGATAGCTGAGGCTTCATCGGCTGTGGGAATTTGCTCCAAACCAGAATAGGTAGCGTCAATAGGTTGGTTCCGACGCTGAAAGTATTGAATGGCTTTACGCCCGACTAATACGTACTTGTAATCTCTACCTTCAGCTTGCAGCTCTTTAGCACGATTCTCAGCGCGACGGATGACATTCGTGTTGTAACCGCCACAGAGACCGCGATCACCTGAAATAACGAGTAACCCAACTGCTCGGATCTCCCGTTGCTTCAACAACGGCAAGTCAGCGTCCTCAAACCTGAGACGGTTTTGCAAACCATATAGCACCTGTGCCAAGCGATCGGCAAAAGGACGGGTAGCAAGGACCTGCTCTTGGGCTCGGCGCACCTTGGCAGCAGCCACCAATCGCATGGCTTCAGTAATTTTTCTAGTGTTTTTAACTGATGAAATGCGATCACGAATTGCTTTAAGATTAGCCATAAATTTACCCCTTTATAAGTTTTGGATTTTAGATTAAGGTCTAATCTAAAATCCAAAATCGAAAATCAACTACACCGTTGCCAAGAAGGTTTGCTTATATTCGTTAATCCCTTCCTTCAGCAGCTTTTCTGCTTCCTCGCCCAGCTGCTTCTCGGTCTGAATTAACTCCCCATACTTAGGCTTGCTATTGCGTAGATAGTCTCGCAGCCCCTTAGCAAAACTGGCAACTTTGGCAACTGGAATCTCATCTAGATAGCCATTGAGACCAGCATAAATAATTGCTACCTGTTCGCTCACGGGTAAGGGCGAATATTGCGGCTGTTTCAAGAGTTCGCGCAGACGCTGGCCGCGAGCCAACTGGTCTTGGGTCGTTTTGTCTAAATCAGAGGCGAATTGGGCAAAGGCTTGCAGGTCATCAAACTGCGCTAATTCTAGCTTCAATTTACCAGCGACCTTCTTCATCGCCTTGATCTGAGCCGCAGAACCTACCCGCGATACAGAAATACCAGGGTTAACCGCAGGACGCAAACCAGAGTTAAACAAGTCAGAAGACAGGAAAATCTGACCATCGGTAATCGAGATCACATTTGTGGGAATGTAGGCAGAAACGTCACCAGCTTGAGTTTCGATAATTGGCAGTGCTGTCATACTGCCTTCACCCAGTTCGGAACTCAGCTTTGCTGCCCGTTCCAATAGGCGTGAGTGGAGATAGAACACATCCCCTGGATAAGCTTCCCGACCGGGCGGACGCCGCAGCAACAGCGACATTTGCCGATATGCTTGAGCGTGCTTCGAGAGGTCGTCATAAATTACCAGCGTGGCTTTGCCCTTGTACATGAAGTATTCTGCCAAGGTAGCACCAGTGTAGGGAGCGAGCCATTGGAGGGTTGCTGGGTCACTGGCATTGGCGGCAACGACAATCGTGTAGTCCATTGCTCCAGCTTCTTGGAAGACGTTCACTACGTTAGCGACGGTAGAAGCCTTTTGACCAATGGCAACATATACACAGACTACATTCTCTGACTTTTGGTTGAGAATGGTGTCGAGCGCGATTGAAGTTTTACCAGTTTGGCGATCGCCAATAATCAGTTCCCGCTGACCGCGACCGATTGGAATCATAGCGTCAATAGCTGTAATTCCCGTTTGCATCGGCTCGTACACAGAACGACGCGCAATGATCCCTGGAGCTGGAGACTCGATGAGACGGCTTTCTGTCGTACTGATATCTCCCTTACCGTCAATTGGTTGAGCCAGAGCATCTACGACTCTGCCAATCATGGCTTCTCCCACTGGTACCTGGGCAATTCTACCTGTGGCAGTAACGGAGCCACCTTCTTGAATGCCGTGACCTTCACCCATTAGCACCGCGCCCACGTTGTCTTCTTCCATATTCAGGGCGATGCCAACTGTCCCGTCTTCAAACTCCAAGAGTTCTCCTGCCATAGCCTTATCCAGGCCATAAATCCGGGCAATACCGTCACCAACTTGTAATACAGTGCCGACGTTAGCAACCTTAACCTCTTGGTCGTATTGCTCGATTTGCTGCTGAATAATGCTGCTGATTTCGTCTGGTCTAATGCTGATCATGATGCGTTATCTAGGTATGAGAAGAATTATTGCGCCAAGCGCAGGGAAAGGCGACGCAGTTGTCCCCGCAGACTGGCATCGACCACCTGGGAGCCAACTTTGATAATGACACCACCAATTAACTCTGGATCGAGCTTAGTCTCTAGTTCCACTCGCTCAGCCTGAGTCATTGCGGTGACTTTATCTCGCACAGCTTGCTGCTGGCTTTCTGTCAATTCTACGGCGGATATGACTTCCGCCAAAACAGTTTGATTTAATTGCCTCAAGAGAGCCAGGTACTGCTGGCAAATTCCTTCCAACAACACAACTCGCCGCCGATCTACCAAGAGCAGTAAAAAATTGCGGAGGAAGGGATTAGTCGATTCACCCAGAACTTGCTGCAATACAGCCTTCTTATTCTCAGGCTTAACAACGGGGTTAACGATAAAGTTACGCAACTCCTTTGAATTGGCAAGTAAATTCAGCAAAGCACGTATATCTTCACCAATTTGCTCTGTCGAGTTATGCGCCTGTGCCACCGACATCAGCGCTTGGGCATAAGGTTCCACAACCTCGGTATTCATCGCACTGCCTTTCATGAATGACCTCCTAGTAGAGCAATGCTACGGTCGATGAGCTTTTGTTGGGTTGCGTCATCTACGCCCGTTTGGAGTTGCGACTCAACTTTTTGCAAAGCCATAGTGACGACTCGCTGCCGCAACTGGGCGATTGCCCGTTCTCTTTCTGTGTTCAAATCTTGGGCCGCTGTTTCTTTCAACCGTTGGACGTCCTGTACAGCCTGCGCCAAAATTGCTTCTCTAGCTGTCTGGGCACTTTCTTCAGCAACTTTGCGAATTCGTTGTGCCTCCACCTGAGCCTGGGTCAATTGTTGCTGCGCATCAGAGAGTGCTGCTGCTGCCTCTTGCTGGCCCTGCTCTGCTTCCTGAATTACCGTTTCAATGCTTGAGCGTCGCTCGTTCAGTATGTTGCTTAAGGTTTTACGCCCAAAGTAATATAGTGCCCCAATCAAAATCGCTAGATTAATTAGATTGGTTTGTAAAATGTCTAGGTTCAGACCAAACCCACCTTCCGATGCGGCTTCTGTCAATTCAGAGGGAACAGCCTTCGCCCCTGCAACCATTAATAAGAAAGTCTCCATGATAACCATCTACAAATTACACTGCTCAATCTTCTAATACTTTGAATTGTCTTCCAGAGTAATACAATGCCCTTCCTTGGCACTTGATGAAGTGAGAACGCGTGTTACCACCCTATGGACTGCTTCTTTGTAGGGTAGCAACTTAGTTGCTCTATTTCACCAACTGCGGTCCCAATAGTTTTTCTACAATTTGCTGACTGAGGGCGTCCACCTGCTGCTCTAAGGAGCGCAATGCGTCCTGCTTTTGCTGCTCTATCTCTTGAGCTGCCTGTTCTCGTTGAACCTGAGCCTCCTTCTGAGCCTCAGCAATTTTCTGAGCAGCGATCTTTTGGGCTTCGTTCTCAGCTGCTACGACCGTAGCTTGAGACTGCCTACGAGCTTCCGCTAGCTGCTCAGCGTACTGTTTTGTCAATCGCTCAGCTTTATCCAAGCGTTCGCGTGCCTCTACTTTGTTCGTTCGGATGTAATCATCGCGATCGTCCAGCGCTTTGGTCAGAGGCTTATAAAAAATCGCATTCAATATAACTGCTAATAGCAGGAACTGCACTGCCATGAGGGGCAAAGTAGCATCGAAATCAAACATTATCTTCCCTCTTTGGCTTGAATAGCAGTGTTAATGGCGAGCAACATTATCCAACCTTTCATCTTCTAAAAGACCCGATAGCCAAGAAGGGTTTATTTTCATCAGAACGAGTAGCAAAGCTAAACATTGTCGTTTTTAGAGACGTGGTAATTCACGTCTCTAAAACAAACGCCAAATTTAGGAGAAGGGGTTAGCAAACAGCAATACGAGGGCAATCACCAGGCCATAAATGGTAAGGGATTCCATGAAAGCCAAGGTTAACAGTAGTGTGCCGCGAATTTTTCCTTCT
>Ga0213881_10001272_pt1 | contig 12381 bp, 11 predicted proteins | sample BarmaccoBMER_R08_FD_160104 | JGI IMG/M metagenome (GOLD analysis project Ga0213881, IMG submission 160104) | Barbacenia macrantha exposed rock microbial communities from rupestrian grasslands, the National Park of Serra do Cipo, Brazil - ER_R08 ... | reverse complement strand
ACAGCCAGCCAGGTGCTGCTCCCTGGCCAGCGGCACCGATGGCACCATCGGGCACGCTCTAATAGCGCTACTGATCGGTTTGAGCGGCACCGATGGCACCACCGGCATGTTGCCCGCTCCGGAGGAGCCGCACCCATGTCACATTCAAGGGGTGGGGAAGCGGGGTTTCCCGACCGCCGAGTGATTGATTCGTCCCGTTTGTGCCGATATAACCGTGCCATAGGATCCTCACCAGCACTAGTTACGATCCGTTATCAATGCGTGACCGAAATATGTTCACTCCGAGCAACCATATGGACACTCCCTGGCGTCTATATAGGTGACTGGGGTTCGCTTGGGGGGTTGCGGCCCAGTCGACATGGAAGGTCCGGGTCTCATCTCGGGGGAGACCCGGCCGCCAGACCGGCTCCGACCCTGCCGGTCGGCCCCTGTGGGCGCGTCTCGGCCACCGCCAGCGTCCACAGGGGCCATTAGTATGTCCGTCGAGCGACGGCTACCGGAATCTGGCTTGGCGATCCGGTGTTGTAGATATACGGTTGGGTGACGGCAGGGTGTATCGTCGCCCGGCCGGGTCGGCTCTGCTTGGTCAGGCTGGCTGGACAACTCAATAGGGGGTGAACGGTTTCGACTTCGGTAGTCGAGCCAGGGGAAGCGGGCCGAGGGTTGCGGTTGTGACCTCGTTAATCCTGTGGCCGCAAACCAATAAGTGCCAACGTTAAGCGCACTGAGCTCGCTCTCGCCGCCTAAGGCGAGTTAGCGACTCTGTCAGCCCGGGGATGCCTTCGACCCGGTGTCTGGCATCAGCTAGAAGGATCCACCGTCTGATCCGGTCGCGGGATCAGACGGGACATCAAACAGCGGCTGAGCCTGTCGGCGTCTAGCTTGCGTGATCGCCGGGGCTGAGAAAAGCAGAGCAAGCTGCGCCCGGAGAAGCCCTGGTGAGGTACTGAAGGACGCGGGTTCGATTCCCGCCACCTCCAAGAGTGCTCAAGCATCGTATTGAGCGTTGTTGGAGGTGTCCGTATCCCCATACGTCTCATGCGCCGCCGGTATGCGCTCGAAGCACACCGGGCTTGGTTCATGGCGGGCTATCCCTTGTCTCCCCGGTGGTCTGACTGATCGCGAATCTCGCCTCAGATCACTGCGGCCATCCGATCTATTGCCACACCAACTGGGTTTTGATGTCTCAGTGGCCAACGCGTCACGCTCAGTCTCGTGCGGCATTTCACACACATGCCGGTATCCATCGTTCACCACACGGATAGTTATCATGCGAGTTCGAAGCGTATCTGCGTGCGCCCTTCCGTCCGGTCCGGTCCTGCCTTGCCCTTGCCCTCCGCCGGATGAATGTGGCAACGACCCGGTTATGACCGGTTGAATGTCACATTCATCCGCCCGTCAGCAGCCCGCGCCGAAGGCCCCCACCAACCTCTTGAATGTGACGTTCATGTCGTCGTGACGACATGGTTGTGACAGCCATGTTGTTAGGGTGTTGGAGAGCAAGGCGTTTCTCTGGTTAATTATGCGTTCCGCCTTCGCTCCACCTGTCGAGGACGCGGGCGGCTTGCTGAGGCTCCGTGAGCTGCGGATCGAACGCGCTAGCGACTGGTTCTTGCCCAGATCGGCGCCGGGGGCGGCGCCCGACCGCTTGGCGACTTCCGTCTTTGCGGACTACGCACGTATAAGCCGCCTTTGGCCGACATCGATCACATTTCGCCCATATGGGCTATGAAGCTATGGAAGTTCCCGGCCTCGTGGCCACAAAAGGGGGCGGGAAATCGGTATCTTTCCGCCGCAATGCCCTTTTTCCCATGAGATCAGTTGAGGGATTCGCGCGGAAACCGGCATATCGGCTCAAGCTTATGGCTGGTGAAACGGCGCCAGCATGCCGTGCCGCAACTCTGCGGCCAGGGCCGCGCGCGCCATCAGGGGCGCCGCGGATCCGCCTTGCCTGCGTACCGGCAAGCGGGTCGCCTGATGACACTGGCAACGGGCCTGCATGAGTACGTCCCCGGACTAAACGAAGTCGCGAAACGCCAGCCTGCTGCGGCTTGCACCTGGCCTGCTCGAACCGGCGACCCGGCATACCGTGCCACCGCCCGCCAGGCAGCAACACCAGGCAGCAACCACCACGTCACCGCCACTGCGCGGCCGCCGGTCACGCAGCCCCCACCGGCGCCTACCAGGCGGCCGCTCCCCATGCAATCACCCGCCCACGCAGCCACCTGCCCACACGACACCTACCAGGCGGCTACCCCACCCGGCCACGAGCCACGCTTCCCCACCATGCCGCCGAGCTGCGCCAACGACCGGCCACGCGGCTAAATTACGCGGCTTTCCCCGTAGCCCGCAGAGCGCCATATGAGGCTCGCGTACAGTACCGCGCAGCCCCCGCCAGACAGCGCCAGACAGCACCAGGCAAACGCCAGACAGCACCCGGCACTCACAAGGCGGATAGCCGCGACTCGCCGGCGGAACCTCTGACGGCACTCCGGCGTAACTACTGTCCGGGGTCGCCACAGCCCCCGCGAGAACCGGAATCCGCGCGCCGTGATGGGCGTGCGATGGGCACTCGATGAGTACGCGATGGCGGCGCGCAGCGCCGATCATTACCATTCTGGGCCCGAACACTGAAATAATAGAGGGACTCATCGAAACGATTGTGGCTGGCCGGTTCCGCCGCAGGTGCCAAGAGGTGGCGTGCGCGGCGCCCACGAGGACATTGCGCGGTACCGCAGGAAGGGGATGGAAGATGGCGGCGATGAAGCCGCGGACGGGCGATGGTCCGCTTGAGGTCACCAAGGAGGGCCGTGGCATCGTGATGCGCGTGCCACTTGAAGGTGGTGGCCGATTGGTTGTCGAATTGACAGCCGACGAGGCGACCAGGCTTGGTGATGCGCTGAAGACAGCGGTCGGCCGTGCGGCTTGAGGCCCTCTCAGGCGCTCCGCAGTACCGCTGCTAGCAGGCCATCTCCGAGCGGCAGCAGCATCGATACGAGCCGATCGTCGGCTCGCACGAGGCTGGTGAGCTCTGGAACCTCATCAGATTCAGCTTCCTCCGACCCGGTGTCCGCGCCGAGGGCGTCGTTGAAGATAACCACGCCACCGGGTCGTAGCAGCCGCAACGCCGCGGTGAGGTATTCGGGGTAGTCCCGTGGATCGGCATCGCAGAACACCAGGTCGTAAGCGCCGTCAGAAAGCCGTGGCAGTACTTCATGCGCGCGGCCTAGGATGAGGCGGCTCTGGTTGGACGCGAAACCAGCCCGCGTGAACACCTGCCGGGCCATCCGCTGATATTCGGGCTCGGTGTCCACGGTGGTGAGGACGCCTCCCGGACGCATGCCGCGCAGCAGCCAGATCCCGGAGCTGCCGCAGCCGGTTCCGATCTCGACTGCGGTGCGCGCGCCCACCGCGGCGGCTAGGAAGCGCAGCGTCGCGCCCACTTCTGGCCGGATCGGTGTGGTGCCGCCGAGGTCGGCGGCGTTGACCCGGGCGGTGAGCAGCGGCTCGTCCTCGATGGCGAATTCAGCGACGTAAGCTAGTGGCCCCACCGCAGCAGCGTAGCGCCCTGGGCTGGGGCGCGGGAACTATGCGGCAGGCCGGACCGTTACCAGGCGTGGAAACCCGAACTGGCGTAAGGGAAGAAACCAGGGCACGATGGTTATTGGCGCGGCAGTCCGTGATTCGGAGGGCGCATTGCAGCACCAGGCCGAGTGGAGCCTCCCAACCTGGGAGGAGATTGTGCGCGCCCACTCGGTCCGGGTCTATCGCCTTGCTTACCGGCTTACCGGTAACCCTCACGACGCGGAGGATCTGACCCAGGAAGTGTTCGTCCGTGTCTTCCGGTCTCTGTCCAGCTATACGCCAGGTACGTTCGAGGGCTGGCTGCACCGGATAACCACCAACCTCTTCCTTGATGGAGCCCGGCGCAAGCAGCGGATCCGGTTCGAGGGCCTCGCCGACGAGGTCGCCCACCGGCTGGCGGGGCATGAGCCCACTCCGGCTGAGGCATTCGATGACTCCCATCTGGACGACGACATCCAGGCGGCGTTGAAGGCGTTGCCGCCGGAGTACCGCGCGGCTGTCGTGCTGTGCGATATCGAGGGCTTTTCTTACGAGGAGATCGCCGCGACCCTTGGCGTTAAGATCGGCACGGTGCGCAGCAGGATCCACCGTGGGCGCGCGCAGCTCCGCACTGCGCTCGAGCACCGGAGGCTTAACCGGAGCGGACTGTCATGAGCCATCTTGGTGACCGGCTCTCAGCCCTCGTGGACGGTGAGCTTGGCGGCGCGGAGCGGGATAAGGCCTACGCGCACCTGGCCCGCTGTGAGCAGTGCCGCGCCGAGGCCGCCGCCTTGCGTGACCTGAAGCGGCAACTGCGATCCCTCGCCGTCGAGCAGCCCGAGGTGGCCATCGCCGAGGCGGACGTGATGCGCCGGCTGATGACGATGAGCGGGATCGGCGGCCAGCAGCCGCGCCGACGGCTCCACGTACCAAGGCCGGGCCTGTCGAGGACGGGCCTGCCTGCCTCGGCCAGAGGACTGCGACCGCCCGGAAGCCAGTCGGCCAGCGGTCGGCGGCCGCAGATCGGCAGGTTTTCCCGGCGTCACCGTCGTTCGCTGGTCGTCGGGGCTGTGACGGTGATGGTCAGCCTAGGCACTGCCGCGTTCACCGCCGGTGGCGGCGATCCGGGTCCGGGGCCGAAGATCACGCCGCAGATGGAGTTGTACAGCGAAGAGCATGCGATCACGACCGGTGAGGTCCCGTTCACCGGGACTCCCGGGACTCCCGGGACTCCCGGGACTCCCGGGACTCCCGGGACTCCCGGGACTCCCGGAACCTCTGGAACCTCCGGAACCACCGGGGCTCCCGGGCCGGTGGAGGGCGGGATGGTCTCCGTCGGCAGCTCAGTGAGCCCAGTGAACCCAGCGAGCCCCACCAGGCCAGGGAGCAGGTCCGCCACTGCTCCGTCTCGCGACACCACCCCCACCGCGCTGGATTCAGGCAGGCCAGCGCAGAAACCGTGAGGGCAAGCGTGTTCCCGCCACGATCATCCGAAGGCCGTAAGCGCCATCTGCTGGTGCTGACGGCCGTTCTGGCGGTGGGCGTGCCCGGTTGCCTGCTGACCGGATGCGACGGCGGACAGACGGCACCGGCCAGAAGCGGACCGTCATCGGCCGCCGCGGCCAGGGCTGCCGCCGCGGCCAGGGCGGCTCGCGCGGCCACCCCTCGGCTGACCCGCGAGCGCAGCAATCCGGTGGCGCTGGATCTGATGACCGAGGCCGCCCAGGCCGCGGTGGTCACGTCGTACCAGGGTGAGGAGTTCGACTACCGCTCCGACGCCGGCGGCATAACGGTCCTGGAATCGAGTATCTGCCATGTCAGCGGCGGCCAGACGCTGACGCAGACGCAGGCGACCGGCATTGGCGCCAGCAGCCAGTCTTATCTGTCCGCCGATCCCGATGGCCAGTCGCCCGAAGGGGTTCTGGGTGTCACGGCGACGCTGGTCAATCTGCTTGAAGACCACTATGTGGTGGGCTACGCCGGTTCGGCCTCGGCCGATAACCGGACGGCCCAGGTGGTGGAGGCCTGGCGGGCGGACGGCAGCCTTGCCGCTCGGTTCTGGCTGGACAACGCGAGCAAGCTGCCGCTGGAGCGAGAGGTCTTCGACCCCGCCGCGCACGTGATCAACGAAGGCCACTTCATCAACGTCCAGATCGGCGATCCACGGGCCAAGCCGACGTGTGCTGCCTTTGCTCCGGCCCAGCCGGCGGCCCAGTCAGCGGCCCCGTCGGCAGCCCGGCCAGCGGCCCGATCAGCGGATCAGGCAACAGCTCAGTCAGCTGCCCAGTCGGCGGCTCAGGCGGCCGGTCCGTGGGCGTTCCCCGTGCCGCCCGCCAAGCTGCTTGCGCTGAGCCGGCAGGGCTGGCGGGTTCCGCCCGCTCTGCCCGGCGGCCTGATCCTGTTCAGCGGAGGGGAGACCAGCACCAAGTCTGGACCAGTGCTCGATCTGGCTTACTCCGACGGACTCTATGTGGTATCTTTGTTCGAGGAACGCGGGAAGCTGGCGGCCAAGCTGGCCGGCTGGCAGAAGGTCACAGTGGGCGGCCGCACCGTTTACGCGGCCATGCCGGCCCAGCGATCGCTGACATGGGCCGGAAACGGAATGGTGTACACGGTCATCGCCGACGCCCCGGCGCAGATCCTGGCCACCGTTGTGGGCGCGCTGCCATACGACAAGCCGCCGGGCTTCTGGAAGCGCATGACCCGCGGTCTCTCCCGGCTGGCAAGCATGGTGAACCCGTTCCGGTGAACTCGCTCGGACCGCCCTCGCGGGAGACCCCATGCCGCCGGAAACAAGCTGGAGAAGCCCGGAAAGCCCGGCAAGCCGGACAAGCCGGAAACAATGCCCCCGGCCGGCTGGCGCAGAATGCGGCGACACGGATTACAGTGGACTTGGAAATATGCCGGCCGGCGCACCGCCTCGGCTCGGCCACGGCCTATGGAGAGCTGAAGCGTGTTCGACCTGTCCCTCCCGAAGCTGCTGATCTTGGCGGTCATCGCGCTGGTCATATTCGGGCCGCACGAGCTGCCGAAGATCGCCTCTCAGGCTGGCAAGGCCCTGCGCGACCTGCGCAGGATCGCGGACAGCGCGAAGAACGACCTGCGCGAGGGGCTTGGGCCGGAGTTCAATGATTTCGATTTCAACGATCTGAACCCGAAGTCATTCGTCCGCAAGCACCTGATGGACGACCTTGAGGCGGCGATCAGCGCGCCCAGCGCCACGCCTACCCAGGGCGGCCTGGCCACCCAGACCGCCACGTCGCTGCTAGCGCCCGGCGAAACCCCGCCCTACGACATCGAAGCGACGTAGTTTTCTAGACTGGGCTCAGGCCTAGCTGACGGCCGGCCAGGCCGCGGCCGCGCGCCCCTAGGGCATCCGCGATCTTGCGCAGGGCCAGCGCGGCCGGTGAATCCGGCGCGCCGAGCACCAGCGGCAGGCCCGCGTCTCCGCCCTCGCGCAGCCGTATGTCGAGCGGTACCTGCCCCAGCAGCGGGACCGACGTCCCAGACAGCCGGGTCAGCGCGGAGGCGACGGTCTCGCCGCCGCCGGAGCCGAATACCTCGGTGTGCTCCCCGCAGTGCGCGCAGACCAGGTAGGACATGTTCTCGATGACGCCGGTGATCCGCTGATGGGTCTGGGACGCTATAGCCCCAGCGCGTTCGGCGACTTCGGCGGCGGCGAGCTGCGGTGTGGTCACGATGAGAAGCTCAGCGGTGGGCAGCATCTGAGCCACCGAAATCGCCACGTCTCCGGTTCCCGGGGGCAGGTCGAGCAGCAGCACGTCCAGGTCGCCCCAGTACACATCGGCGAGGAACTGCTGGAGCGCGCGGTGCAGCATCGGCCCGCGCCACACCACGGGGGTGTTCCCCTTGGTGAACATGCCGATCGAGATGACCTTCACATCGTGCGCGGACGGCGGCATGATCATGTTCTCTACCGGCGTAGGACGTCCGGTGACGCCGAGCATCCGAGGCACGGAATGTCCGTATATATCCGCGTCTACCACACCAACCCGCTGCCCCGAAGCGGCCAGGGACGCGGCCAGGTTCACCGTCACCGATGACTTGCCGACCCCGCCCTTGCCGCTGGCCACCGCGTAGACGCGGGTCAGCGAGGATGGCTGCGCGAACGGGATCTGCGGCTCCGGGCGGCCGCCGCGGAGCTGGGTCTGCAACGCCTTGCGCTGCTGCTCGGTCATCACGTCAAGGTCGACCCGGACCGCAGTCACACCGGGCACTTTGCCCACCGCGGCGGTCACGTCGCGGGTGATGGTGTCGCGCAACGGGCACCCCGCGACGGTCAGCCACACATCGACTCGCACCGCGCCGCCAGGCTCGATCGTGATGCCCTTCACCATGCCGAGTTCGGTGATCGGCCGGCGGATCTCAGGGTCGAGCACGGTACCGAGCGCCTGTGTCAACTGTTCTTCGGTCGGGGAGCTCATAAAGGAATTTTAGAACGAACGCCTGTAGTGCTTGTTTTCCCGGGGGTGCAACCAACCCCCGATCCTCGTCGCGGGCACGGTAATCACCCGGACTACCCCCGAACCCGCGTCGAGCGCAGCGAGCTTCGCGCTCCCCCAAACGTACGGGGCGACGCCCTGGGACAACCGTGGCTCCGCGGCGAGCGCCAGCGAGCTTCGCGGTCGCGTGGCCGCGGAGGGCCCATAGGCCCTCCCGGCCGCGCGAAACCGCAGCGGGAAGCGTCGCTGGCCGGGGGGTCCGGGGGGTTGGTCTATACCCCCCGGGAAATACTGCGACCATGGAGCGTTCGTACCGGGTGCGCCGGTCCTGCCTGTCGGTGCCGGCCAGCAGCGAGCGGTTCATCGCTTCGGCGCGCGGCGTTCCCGCTGACGAGGTGTTCCTGGATCTGGAGGACTCCGTCGCGCCCGGGGCCAAGGAGGCCGCCAGGGACCAGGCGGCGGCCGCGCTGTCGTCGGGGGACTGGGGAACCCGCATCGTGGGGGCGAGGATCAACGACGCTTCGACGCCGTGGGCGTTCGCCGACGTGCTGGCCGTGGTATGCGCGCGGCTGGATGTGATCGTCTTGCCCAAGGTTCGCTCGGCGCGCGACGTGGTATGGCTGGACGTGCTGCTCGGCCAGATCGAGGCGTCGCGCGGGCTGCCCGCCGGGCAGATCGGGATCGAGGCGCAGATCGAGGACGCGCCCGGGCTCGCGTCCGTGGCAGCCATCGCCGAGGCGTCCCCGCGGCTGGCGGCGCTGGTGTTCGGCCCGGCGGATTTCATGGCCAGCGTGGGGATGCGTTCCCTCGAAGTGGGCGAGCAGCCCGCCGGGTACGTGGGCGGGGACGCCTACCACTACGCGCTGATGCGCATCCTGGTGGCCGCGCGGGCGAGCGGACTGCAGGCCATCGACGGCCCGTACCTGCGGGTCCGGGACGTGCCTGGGTTCCGGCGTTCGGCGGTCAGCGCGGCTGCGCTTGGTTATGACGGTAAATGGGTGCTGCATCCGGCGCAGGTGGACGTGGCCAACTCGGTGTTCGCGCCGTCCGCCGAGGAATTCCAGCGCGCGTCGCGCATCATCGAGGCATACGAGGCGGCGACCTCGGTGGAACGCCGGGGCGCGGTGATGCTCGGCGACGAGATGATCGACGAAGCGTCCCGCAAGCTCGCGCTCTCCGTGGTGGCCCGCGGCCGCGCCGCCGGCCTCTAACCGCCCTCCACCCTGGCGGACTGGGCGAAGTGTGCCCGCCAGGCCAGCGAAACCGGAAAGTCAGGCACAGACCGGCTTTCTTGGCGCTCCATGTCGAAGGTTGTCAATTCCGTCGCCATAGCGTTACGAACGTGACATCGACCTCTTGGAATCCGTTTCGTAACCTCAATCCCATGGGTATCTACAGCACCGTGCAAGCGCGGCTATCCCCCTCGAGGAGGGAGCAATCATGTCCATCAAACGCAAGGTCCTAGCTGGCGCCGCGGCGCTCAGTCTCATCGGAGGGCTCATCGGAGGGCTCGGCCTAGCCGCGGCGAGCGGCGCCCGCGCCGCGACCCCGCCCTGCGGTAGCGACTGCCGGGCGTACTCCACCGAGGGCAGGGGCACGGGCGCCGTGACCAGCGTGTTCAAGCGCGTCATCAAGCCTGGCCAGAAGATCATCCTGTTCCGCCCGTCCAACACGGATCCGGCCCAGGACTTCACCTACTACCGCCAGGGGACGGTGCATGCCTTCTACAAGGCGGGCCTGGTTTCCGCGGCTCTCAACCTGCACTACCGCCATGACCACGCGTTCGAGCTGGAGTACACGCCGTTCGGCGTGCCCACCGATCTGTGCGTGGGTGTCGGCTCCACGGCCGGTGATCTCACTCCGGTCACCCTCCAGTGGTGCGGAGCGTCGGCCAAGACGGTCTGGGTCATGGACCGCGCCGACGCGTCAGGCGGCTACGAGCCGCTCATCAACGGGTCGGACACCAACTTCTCGCACCCGTTCGTGCTGACCGACCAGGGCGGCTCGCTCATCACCCTCCGCCTGGAGAAGTTCTCCGACGGCACGGTCTTCGACACCCAGATGTGGGCCTACCTGACCGGCGTTCTGTAATAGACATATGGCAGTCGGTAATTGAATGAGGCCGTGACGCGGCCCGGCCGCGTCACGGCCTCCGCAGTACGCCCCAGTCGGTGAGCACTTCGACCAGGCCGTCGCTGAGCGGTAGCCGGTCCAGTTCCGTGACCTTCACCCAGCGCACGTCGGCCGCGTCGTCACCCGCTATCAGTGATCCGCCGGTGACGGTGATGGCGTAGTCCCTGATGTCCAGCACCCGGCCTTCCCCGCCGGGGCGGCGCACCACGCCGATCAGCCTTCCTGGCCGCACGGTCAGGCCCGTCTCCTCCCGCAGTTCCCGTACCAGGGCCGCGGAGTCGGTCTCACCTGGTTCGATTCGTCCGCCTGGCAGCGACCACAACCCGGTTCCTGGTTCGTGGCCGCGCTTGATCAGCAGCAACCGTCCCTGCTCGTCCACGGCGATGCCGCCGACACACGGGATGACCGATGCGGACATGCTCCTAAGTATCCCGGAACTCGCCCAGGCGAGGACGGGGGCGGACACATGGCATCGAACCAGGGAGCGAGTGGTGCCAACGGGGCAGAGGACACTCAAATATATAGCTTTGGTCACAACGGCCAAATTGCCTTGAGACGCGCCAACCGGACGATAAAGTGAAGCGTCCTAAGAACGGGTAAAGAACGAGAGTTCCAGAACGGCCCCGCCCGGTGACCGCAACTCACCGGGCAGGACCTGGACCCCCGGCCTGCACAGGGAGGGCGAGGATCTATGTACAACTGTAGCCGCCGTTCGGCTTGGCAGTCTCTATCGGTTTCACCGAAATCGCAGTGCGTTGTTTCTGCGGCTGGACTCCCGTCCCCTGTGGGCCTGTAACCCCTTAGCTACCGGGCACGCCCGGATCTTCCTTCTCTCGACCAGCACTACCGGTCAGGCCAGCCGTCCCTGTGCCTGACCAGGGCCACCGCAAGCCGGCGCCAACGCCGGACCAGGGGGGCCGGCGACAACAGCCGCGCGCAGGGTGCGGCTGTGGTTCCAAGGAGGAACACTTAATGTCCATCAAGAGCAAGGTGCTCGCTGCTGCGGCATCGCTGACCCTGGTCGGCGGTCTCGGCGCGGGTGCGCTCGTCACCGCGGGGGCGGCGAACGCTGCCACTCCGTCGTGTGGCAACCAGTGCATCGACATCTTCAGCCACCAGTTCGGGACGTTCGCGAACCCGAACTTCGTGATGGATGTCTACAAGCAGCAGCAGGCTGTCGGTGCGCCGATCATCCTGTTCCGCACCAGCAACAGTGACCCGGCTGAGGACTTCACCATCAGCGACCAGGGTTCGGTTGCCGACTTCTTCGCGGCCGGCCTGGTGTCGTCGGCTGTCGCGCTGCACTACGGTTGCATCCCCGGCGTTAACTTCCCGAACTGCAACACCGCCGTGAACGACGAGGCCTTCGAGTTCGAGTACGCGCCGTTCGGTGCTGACACCGGCCTGTGCGTGGGCGTTCCCTCGACCGCTGTTTCCGGCACCAAGGTTGCCCTGGAGCCGTGTGGCGTTTCCTCCAAGACGGTGTGGATCGTGGACACCCTCGACTCGCCGTTCACCATCTCTGTCCCGCTGATCAACGGTTCGGACACGAACTTCTCGCACCCGTTCGTGCTGACCTACCCGGCGAGCAGCTACCCGACCGACAAGCCGCGGCCGCAGCTGTACACCGCCAACATCACTGGTGAGTCCAACGGTCCTGGCCCGGTCCTGGCCACCGTGAACAGCAACCAGCTGTGGGCGGCGGACACCGGCGTTCTGACCCACTAAGAACGCCAGCAGCTCGTCTGTTAGTGAGTGAAGAGTGGCGCCGGGCCGCTCTGTGACCGGAACCGGCGCCACCTTTCATGAGCGGGGCCTCTTTGCTGGTCGTCCCCCGGGTCTCCTGCCAAGCCAGGTAGGGGAGTGACGGGTGACGCGAAGGTAACAAATTGAATTGATTGCGTCTAAAGACAACCAATCGGAACGCTGGTGCGTCTTAAGATCGGGTAAAGGTGAGCGGGTCCTCCGCGATCCGGAACCCGTGACCTGACGGTCACGCAGGCTTTCCTCTCTTGCACAGCACTACCAATCGGGTCAGCCGTTCCTGCCCGATCAGCCCACCGCAAACGCAGTCTTGAGCTGCGGGGGCCAGCAACAACAGCCGCGCGCAGGGTGCGGCTGTGGTTCCAAGGAGGAACACTTAATGTCCATCAAGAGCAAGGTGCTCGCTGCTGCGGCATCGCTGACCCTGGTCGGCGGTCTCGGCGCGGGTGCGCTCGTC
>Ga0213881_10001271_pt1 | contig 12415 bp, 9 predicted proteins | sample BarmaccoBMER_R08_FD_160104 | JGI IMG/M metagenome (GOLD analysis project Ga0213881, IMG submission 160104) | Barbacenia macrantha exposed rock microbial communities from rupestrian grasslands, the National Park of Serra do Cipo, Brazil - ER_R08 ... | reverse complement strand
TCTTTGAGCGTCTTGAACGCCTCTGCGGTGGCAGCGTAAAGGCTGACCAGCTCCGGCGGCTTGGGTCGATCTTCCTCAGTAATCATCGTTCTCCCCACTCCGATTCGCTGTGACCTGTGCGGTTGAGGACCTGTGCGGTTGAGCTCAACCGCACAGGTCACAGCATGTCATCGGGGAGCACGGATCCCGCGCCAGGGACCAAGACCCACGCCTGGCGAGCCTGGTCACCGCCGGGTTCATACCCGGACTGTCTCCACGGGATATGATATGGAGACGGCGCTGGCCGTGAAAACATCGTGGGTGTGTCGTGCCACCACAGTCGGCGGCACGACACACCCGAACCTTCACGGACTTCCTGCTGTCACTGCATCCCCGCTTTGCCCGATCCACAGTCGGAGCACGCCGGGCCAGACCACGACCACGCTAGGCGGGGTAACTGCGGGAGTACGGCACTTCGGCAGGCCGACCAGTTCCATCTCCGTTGACCGGGGGCAGCGTCACCATGTGCGGCTCCAGCGGGTGGTGTCCCGGGGAGAACGGGCGGGAACACCCGCTTCGCACCAGGGCCTCCTCCCGCTCATGGAGTTCTCGCACGAGTCGGGCCACCTGCCGATATTTTCGGTCAACGGCTCGGGTGTGCAGACCTGACCCGATCAACACACCTACCGCAAGCAAGACACCGGCCAGGACGAACATGATGTTGGTCATCTGCCCCACCTCCATCCATGACTATTGTATACGTATACGTCTTCGATAAACAAGTGTTCCCGGCATGGTATGAGCTGAGCGTCGTGATCAAGCCGGACCGTACTGGTCCACCGCATCGCGGAGGTACCCTCGGGGTGACTTCGCCTGGCGCACAGCCATGAGGAGCCACGGGCTAATCTCCCGGGCGTGTCCAAGCGAACGCGCCGCGAGAAGCGCAACCCCGCAAAGCGACGGCCGGGCCACGGCCAGCCCACCCAGCAACGGACCCGGCCAGAAGAGCCCGATCTGATGGGGGATGTCGCGGCCGCCCTTGCCGACGACCACCCACTCACCCTGATATCCCTGGTTAGCTCGCTGCTCGCGGCGCTCGAGCCGCGGCGGGCCAACCCGTTCGAACAGGCGCGTGACCCCGGCCTACCGACCCGTGACGAGCTGGTACGGACCTTCCTCGAGGTCGACCTGCTCGAGACCTCGGCTCTGCTAGCCGTGATCGCCGAGCTGTCCGGTGACGACATTCTGCGGCGCCGGGTCCGACGCGAGATCACCAAACGGGTGCACGTTCTGCCCGGATGGCTCACCGACCTGGGCGAGGCGACGATCGACAGGGTCGTCGAAATGGTCCACGTGCTCGGCGACGGCGACAACATCATGATCGGAATGAGCCTGCCCGGCGGTTCCGCGCTCTCGCTCGTGGTCTACATCGACCACAACATGGGAACGCTAGTTAAGGACGCCTTCGCCGTCCCAGAACCGCTCGACGCGCTGATCGAGCACATGCGCCTCGCCGGCGGCGACCCGGACACGACATGGGCGGATCTCGCCCTGGCCGACGCCCGCATGCGGATCCGCGAAGCGCTCGAGCGCAGCGCCATCATCTTCCCGCCGTTCGAAACCGCGAGCTGGCCTGGCTGCCGCCCGCTCCTCGAGTGGACCCTCGGCATGCTGCCCGCGGGTGGCACCGGCTACCAGCGTCCCCACTGGAACGCCGACGCGCTGGCCGAGCTCACCGAGCGCTTCCTCGCTTCCCCGTTCGGGACCGGTCTCGACGACACTGATCACCGCAGCCTGCTCGAGTCGGTGCTGTGGTTCGGCACCGATTACGGACCGGGCGACCCGCTGCGCTGGAGCCCGGTGGCCGTGGAGATCCTGCTCACCCACTGGATTCCCCGGAAGATCGCCGCTGGCGCGGCCTACCTCGCCAAAGCTCCCGACCTGCTGCGGGCCTTCATCCGCTTCTCTCACCACGAACGAGGCATCCGGGCCGCGCTCACCGCTAATACCCTCGCCGCGGTCGATGAGTACGAGCCGCAGTACCAGCGGACGATCCGGTCGCCGTGGCCACCGGGTCCAGCCGCACTGCTGGCCGCGATGGGTGCGTTACATCCTGACGGCGCGTGGCCGCTGTCCGGAACCGAACCACCAAGCCTCCCGGAGATGATGCTCGATACTCTGCGCCGTGCCGTCGGCGGCGAGAACGCCTTGGACAAGCTCGACGCGGCCCCGCTGCCCGACGAGCCCTTCGCGTGGGCCCCGATCCCCGTCGACATCCACGAGCGGGTGAGCGAGGTGCTCCGGCTAGTTGACCGGTGTTGCGACGAGTTGCTCGACGTGGAATACCGCACGGCCTGCCGCCGGTATCTCAGCCGTGCAGCCGCCGCGGACCCGGAAATCTTCCGGCGCCGCGGTCGGGCCGAGACCGCCGCCGCGGCGATCTGCTGGGGCATCGGGAAAGCGAACGACCTGTTCGGCGGCAAGATATTGGTCAAGGATCTCCTGAGTCACTTCGGAATCGGCCAGGGCAGTGTCTCGCAGCGCAGCGCGCCCTTGCTGAGTGCCATCGGCGTCGATCCCCATCACCAGTACGGGGAGATGAACCTCGGCTCACCCGACTACCTCACTTCGGTCCGCCGGCAGGAGATCCTCGCCCACCGCGACCACTACCGAGCCATGCGCGACGCCGCCCGCTTCGCAACGTGATACCAGCGCGCTAGGGCACCCACCCGGATACCACAGCCAGCGGCGTCCAGCCCAGCACCGAGTCGACGGCGATGGCCACGAACACCAGCGCCAGGTAGGTGTTGGACAGGTGGAACAGCCGCATGGGTTTGACTACCGCACCGCTCCGCACCGCGGCGTGTAGCCGGTGCGCCATCGTCACGAACCAGCCGCCGGCAATCACCGCTACCGTGGCATAGACCCAGCTCGTGACCGGTACCAGCAGCAGACTCCAAGCCACCATCAACCAGCTGAAGACCACGATCTGGCGTGTCACAGAGACCGGAGAGGCGACCGCGGGCAGCATCGGCACGCCAACCCGCTGGTAGTCCTCGCGGAACTTCATCGCCAGCGCCCAGGTGTGCGGCGGCGTCCAGAAGAAGATCACCCCGAACATCACCAGCGCCGGCCAACTCACCGTGCCGGTGACGGCCGACCAGCCGATCACCACCGGCATGCACCCGGCGGCGCCGCCCCAAATGATGTTCTGCGCCGTGCGGCGCTTGAGCAGCAACGTGTAGATGAAGACGTAAAACAGAATCGTCGCCACCGCCAACAGCGCTGAGAGCACATTGGTGGTTGCCCACAGCCAGCCGAAAGCGGACACCCCGAGTGCGATCCCAAAGATCAGCGCATGGCGGATGGACACCTCGTGGGTGACCAGCGGCCGGGCTCGGGTCCGGTGCATTTCGGCGTCGATATCGACGTCAGCGACACAGTTCAGCGCATTCGCGCTGCCGGCGGCCATGCTGCCGCCCAGCAGGGTAGCCAGGATCAACCACAGCGACGGCACCCCGCGGGCGGCGAGCAACATCGCCGGTATGGTGGTGACCAGCAGTAGCTCGATCACTCGTGGCTTGGTCAAGGCGAGGTAGCTGCGCAGCAGACCGCCCCGGCGCCCGGTTCGCGGTATTGCGGGAGCGTGGACGGCGCTGCTCACCGCGCTCCAAGAGGCCGTGATCGTGGGGGCTGGGGTGGTGGACTCACTCCTCGCCCTTCCTGATGCCGAGTCACGGACAGCAGCAGGAATGAGCAGCAGTCCGGACGGGTAATGCTTTATGGAGGATGGTAGTCGGGTGGCATGCGTCACCCCTGTTGGGGGCACCCGGTCAAAGAGTCCACACCGGTGGCGTCACCTCGCTAGGGTGGATCGCAGAGATCGGCCCGCAAGGCCATCCGCACCACGAGCCGCTGACCGAGCACAGTCAGGAGTACGAGCGTGGCCGCCACCGACCGTCTGACCCAGCTCACCACCTCCCGGGTGCCCGACGACTGGGCCGATCTGGATACCCGCGCGGTGAACACCATCCGGGTGCTCGCCGCTGAGGCTGTGCAGCGCGTCGGCAACGGCCACCCGGGCACCGCGATGAGCCTCGCCCCGCTGGCGTACGTACTCTTCCAGCGGGTGTTGCGGCACGACCCCACCGATCCAGCCTGGACCGGTCGAGACCGGTTCGTGCTGTCCGTGGGCCACTCCAGCTTGACGTTGTACCTGCAACTGTTCCTGTCCGGCTACGGGCTGGAACTGGAGGACATCAAGCAGCTGCGCACCTGGGGATCGAAGACCCCCGCCCACCCCGAGTACGGGCATACCGTCGGTGTGGAGACCACCACCGGACCGCTCGGTCAGGGCCTGGGTGCCGCAGTCGGGATGGCCATGGCGGCTCGCCGGGAGCGCGGCCTGTTCGACCCGGACACTCCCCTGGGTGCGAGCCCCTTCGACCACCACATCTACGTCATCGCCTCCGACGGCGACATCGAGGAGGGAGTCACCTCGGAGGCGTCCTCGCTGGCCGGTACCCAGGAGCTCGGCAATCTCGTGGTGATCTACGATTCCAACCAGATCTCCATCGAGGACGACACCAGGATCGCGCTGTCAGAGGACACCGCTGCCCGCTATCGGGCTTACGGCTGGCACGTACAAACCGTCCATGGCGGGGAGGACGTCGTCGGCATCCTGGCTGCGCTCGAGGCAGCCCGAGCCGAGACCGACCGCCCCTCACTGATCGTGCTGCACACCGTGATCGCCTACCCGGCGCCGAACAAGATGGACACTGGCGCTGCGCATGGCTCCGCGCTGGGCGCCGACGAGGTGGCCGCAGTGAAGGAGATACTGGGCTTCGACCCGCAGCGCTCTTTCGTGGTCGAGCCGGAGGTACTCGAACACACCCGGCAGGTGGTGGCCCGCGGTCAGGCCGCGCACGCGCAGTGGCAGCGCTCCTTCGACTCTTGGCGGCAGGCCAACCCGCCCGAGGCGGCGCTGTTCGACCGCCTGATCCGCCGGGAGCTCCCCGCCGGCTGGGCGGAGAAGCTGCCCACCTGGGAGCCCGGCTCGAAAGACATGGCAACGCGCAAGGCGTCCGGGGAGGTGCTGTCAGCTATCGGGGAGGCGCTTCCGGAATTATGGGGTGGCTCCGCTGACCTCGGCGAGAGCAACAACACCACAATCAAGGGTGCCGACTCGTTCGGCCCCGAAAAGACCTCCACGAAGATGTGGACCGCCCAACCCTACGGGCGCACGCTGCACTTCGGGGTGCGCGAGCATGCCATGGGCGCGATTCTCAACGGGATCGTGCTGCACGGGCCGACCAGACCCTACGGCGGCACGTTCCTGATCTTCAGCGACTACATGCGTGCCGCAGTGCGGCTGGCCGCGCTGATGCAGGCGCCGACCATTTACGTCTGGACGCACGACTCGATCGGGCTCGGCGAGGACGGCCCCACTCACCAACCGGTCGAGCACCTGGCTGCGCTGCGGGCCATCCCCGGGCTGGACGTGGTCCGCCCGGCGGATGCCAACGAGACCGCAGCGGCGTGGAAGGCACTGCTGGAGAAGGGCACGCGACCTACTGGTCTGTGCCTGACCCGGCAGAACGTGCCTGTGTTGGAGGGCACCGACACGGCGGGCGTCGCCCGCGGTGGTTACGTGCTCTCCGATACCGCGACCGACATCGGCCATGGACTACCCGACGTGTTGCTGATCGCCACCGGCTCCGAGGTGCAGTTCGCGGTCGCCGCACAGCAGATGCTGGCGACCGAGAGAATCGGGACCCGGGTGGTGTCCATGCCGTGCGTGGAATGGTTCGACGAGCAGGAACAGTCCTACCGCGACCAGGTGCTGCCGCCGACAGTGAAGGCCCGGGTAGCCGTCGAGGCCGGTGTCGCGATGCCGTGGCACCGCTTCGTCGGCGATCACGGCGAAGTGGTCTCGCTAGAGCATTTCGGGGCCTCGGCCGACTGGAAGACCCTCTACCGGGAGTTCGGCTTCACCGGCGAGGCGGTAGCCGACGCGGCCCGTCGTAGCCTCGGACATATCGAAGCATACACCAAGCACTGACCCCGTTGCGGGTGAAAGGAAACCTTTGTGAGCAGCAGCGATACCCTGCAGGCCCTCTCCGAGGCGGGCGTGTCGATCTGGCTGGACGACCTGTCCCGGCAACGAATCAACTCGGGCAATCTGGCCAAGCTGATCACCGAGCGGCATGTAGTCGGGGTGACCAGCAATCCGACGATCTTCGCCCATGCGGTGGAACACGCCGAGGATTACGCCGAGCAGGTAGGCGCGCTGGCCGCCCGCGGCGCCTCCGCCGAGGAGGCCATCCGAGAGATCGTCATCGCCGACGTCCAACTGGCCTGCGACGTGTTCAGCGGAACCTGGGAGACCACCGGCGGGACGGACGGCCGGGTGTCGCTGGAGGTCGATCCCCGGTTGGCGCACCACACCGAGGCCACCGTCGCGCAGGCTGCGGAGCTGTGGAAAATGGTCGATCGACCCAACTTGATGATCAAGATTCCGGCAACGGTGGAGGGTCTGCCGGCTATCACCGACGCGCTGGCCGACGGGATCAGCGTCAACGTCACCTTGGTCTTCTCGGTGCAGCGCTACCGCGAGGTGATGGCGGCCTTCTTCGCCGGCCTGGAGCGGGCCAAGGCCAACGGACACGACCTGGCCGCCATCGCCTCAGTCGCGTCGTTCTTCGTCTCCCGGTTGGATACCGAAGTAGATAAGCGGCTGGAGGTGATCGGCACCCAGCAGGCTCTGGAGCTGCGCGGGCAGGCCGCCGTAGCCAACGCCCGGCTGGCCTACGCGGCCTACCAGCAGGAGTTCGCGACGCAGCGGTGGGCTCGACTGCGGGAAGCCGGTGGACGCCCGCAGCGGCCGCTGTGGGCGTCCACCGGGGTGAAGAATCCAGCCTACCCGGACACCAAGTACGTCACCGAGCTGATCGCTCCAGGGGTGGTCAATACGATGCCGGAAAACACCCTGCTCGCTCTGGCTGACCACGGTGAGGTGCCCGGCGACCAGGTGTCAGGTACCGTCGAGCAGGCCCAGCGCACCTTCGATGAGCTGACCGAGGTGGGGATCGATCTCGACGACGTGTTCCGCGTGCTCGAGCGCGAGGGCGTGGAGAAGTTCGACGAATCCTGGGCCGAACTCGGCAAGACGGTAGCCGGACAACTCGCCAAGGCCGCACCGCAGTCGAGGAGCTGACCATCGATGTCGCAGTTTCCCTCGAACTCGCAGCTCACCGTCGACATCCGCTCTCCTGGTGTGACGGGCGAGGCCCAGGCGTGGGTGCAGCCCCTCGTTGACAAACTCGTCGCTGAACAGGTGGCCTCCGCGCTGGCTAACCAGGATCCGACCCTGTGGGGTCCGCAGGCACAGCCGGAGGCCGCCCGGCGGCTCGCCTGGGTGGCACTCCCCGAGACCTCCCGACCGTTGCTGGCCACCATCGAGGCACTACGGGCCGACCTGCGCTCCGATGGCATCGACCGCGTTGTGCTGGCCGGGATGGGTGGCTCGTCGCTAGCCCCAGAAGTGATCTGTGCCACCGCAGGGGTGCCACTGACTGTGCTGGACACCACCGACCCCGGCGAGGTGGCCGACGCACTGGCCGGGAACCTCGAACGCACCGTGCTCGTGGTGTCGTCCAAATCGGGCACCACGGTGGAGACCGACAGTCACCGGCGGGTGTTCGCCGCCGCGTTCGCCAGAGCGGGGCTGGACCCGGCGGCGCACCTGGTGGTGGTGACCGATCCGGGATCGCCACTGCAGCAGATCGCGGAGGCGGAAGGCTACCGGGCAGTGATCACCGCCGACCCGAACGTGGGCGGGCGCTATTCGGCGCTGACTGCCTTCGGCCTGGTCCCGGCCGGCTTGGCTGGGGCGGACATCGCGAGCCTGCTGGACGACGCGGCGCAGCAGAGCCCGCTGCTGGCCGCCGACGACCCGGCAAACCCAGCACTGCGGCTGGCCGCCGCGCTGGCTGCCGGGCATGCCGCTGGCGCAGAGAAAGTCGTGCTCGCCGACACTGGTTCCGGGATCCTCGGCTTCGCCGACTGGGCCGAGCAGCTCATCGCCGAGTCCACCGGAAAGGAGGGCACCGGCCTGCTGCCGGTGGTGGTGCAGAATCCGGCCGCGCCGGGCTTCGCCGACGCCGGAGAAGACGCTACTCCCGTCGCGATCGGCCCGCGTATGGCAAGTGGCCCCCCGGGAAGGGCCTCTGTGGCTACCAGCGGCACCCTGGGTGGACAGTTACTGCTCTGGGAGCACGCCATCGCGGTGGTCGGTCGGCTGCTGGGAATCAACCCCTTCGACCAGCCAGACGTGGAAGCCTCAAAGGTCGCCGCCCGCGCGCAACTCAAGGATGCCGCCGGGCACAAACCTGCGTTCGTCGACGGTGACATCGCCGTGCATCCCGTCGGGGACTGGCTACCGACCGACGTTGCCACGCTGCGCGACGCGCTGCGGGCACTGGTCACCGCCACCCCGCAGCGGGGCTACCTCGCGGTGCAGGCGTATCTGGATCGCGTCGCCGACGCCTCCGCCGCAGTGCTTCGTACCGAACTGGCCCGTCGCACCCAGCTGCAGACCACCTTCGGATGGGGCCCCCGCTTCCTGCACTCAACCGGCCAGTATCACAAGGGCGGCCACCAAAACGGGGTGTTCCTGCAGCTGACTGGGGCAGTCGAGGAGGACATCCCGGTGCCGGGGACCGGGTTCACCCTTGGCGCCCTCCAGCAGGCCCAGGCCTTGGGTGACGCTGACGTGCTCGCCGCGCGCGGCCGTCCCGTGCTGCGGCTGCACCTACTCGACCGGGCAGCCGGGCTGGTTGCTCTGATGCATGCGCTGCAGGAGCCGGGAGCCCCAGTGAGCCAGGAGCACAGGTGAGCACAGAACGTAGGGCCCCGGGCGGATGGGTGAATTCACTGCTGGACAACCGGGACAAGCGACTACCCCGGATCGCCGGCCCGTGCGGTGTCATCGTCTTCGGCGTGACCGGGGACCTGTCCCGCAAGAAACTGATGCCGGCGATCTACGACCTCGCTAACCGTGGGCTGCTGCCGCCCGGTTTCGCGTTGGTCGGGTTCGCCCGCCGGGATTGGGCTGACGAAAACTTCGCCGAGCTGGTCCACGACGCGGTCCGGGAACATGCCCGCACCCCGTTCCGGGAGGAGGTCTGGGCCCGGCTGTCCGAGGGTATCCGCTTCGTGCCGGGCAGCTTCGACGACGACGCGGCCTTCGACAACCTCACGTCCATGATCTCAGATCTCGATCAGGAACGGGGTACCGGCGGTAACCACGCCTTCTATCTCTCCATCCCACCCACGATGTTCCCCGTGGTGCTCAAGCAACTCGCCCGCACCGGTCTGGCGGTGCAGAACGGCGACCAGTGGCGCCGGGTGGTCATCGAGAAGCCCTTTGGGCACGACCTGCGCAGCGCTCGGGAACTCAACGATATCGTCAGCGACGTCTTTCCCGAGGAGTCGGTATTCCGCATCGACCACTACCTCGGTAAGGAGACCGTTCAGAACATTCTCGCGCTGCGCTTCGCCAACCAGCTCTACGAGCCGATCTGGAACAGCCACTACGTGGACCACGTGCAGATCACCATGGCCGAGGACATCGGGCTGGCTGGCCGTGCCGGCTACTATGACGGTATCGGGGCGGCCCGAGACGTGATCCAGAATCACCTGCTCCAACTGCTGGCCCTCACCGCGATGGAGGAGCCGCTGTCCTTCTCGCCCGAGTCGCTGCGCAGCGAGAAGATCAAGATACTCTCTGCCATCAAACTCGCGGAGCCGTTGGACGAGACCACCGCCCGCGGCCAGTACACGGCTGGCTGGCAGGGCGCCACCAAAGTCGTCGGGGTGCTCGAGGAGCCCGGCTTCCGCCAGGATTCCACCACCGAGACCTTTGCCGCGATCACCTTGCAGGTGGACACCCGGCGATGGGCTGGGGTGCCGTTCTTCCTGCGCACTGGCAAGCGGCTGGGTCGGCGGGTCACCGAGATCGCGGTGATCTTCAAGCGGGCTCCACACCTGCCCTTCGAGAAGACCATGACCGAGGAGCTGGGGCAGAACGCCCTGGTCATCCGGATCCAGCCGGACGAGGGCGTCATCATCCGATTCGGCTCCAAGGTGCCCGGCACCGCGATGGAGGTCCGTGACGTCACCATGGACTTTCGTTATGGCACGGCGTTCACCGAGTCCTCGCCGGAGGCCTACGAGCGGTTGCTGCTGGACATGCTGCTCGGAGAGCCCTCGCTGTTCCCGGTTAACGCCGAGGTGGAGCTGTCCTGGGGGATTCTGGACCCAGTGCTCGAACACTGGGCGAAGCAGGACGGCCCCGAGCCCTACCCCGCGGGCACCTGGGGCCCGCCCTCCGCGGACCTGATGATCGCCAAAACCGGACGAGCTTGGAGACGGCCGTGATTGTCGACCTGCCTTCCACCACCACGTCGGCAGTGAACCATGCGCTGATCGACATGCGGGAGCGCGGCGGCGCGGTGGCCATAGGTCGGGTGCTCAATTTGGTGATCGTCACGGACGACTCCGCGCAGGTGGAGCAGTCAATCGAGGCCGCCAACGAGGCCAGCAAGGAGCATCCCTGCCGAGTGCTCGTGATGGCCCGGGGTCTCAAACGGGCCGGGACCCGGCTGGACGCCCAGATCCGCGTTGGTGGTGACGCAGGCGCGTCCGAGGTGCTCGTGCTGCGCCTGTACGGCCCGCTGGCCGACCATGGAGACAGCGTGGTGATACCGCTGCTGCTACCGGACTGCCCGGTGGTCGCATGGTGGCCAGGAGCGGCCCCCGCGATCCCCGCGCAAGACCCCATCGGGAGGTTGGCGCAGCGCCGGATCACTGACGCCGCCGCGGCCTCCCAGCCGACCAAGGCACTCGAGAGCCGCCGCATTTCCTACGCCGATGGGGACACCGACCTGGCGTGGACCCGGCTCACCGCGTGGCGCGCCCTGCTCGCCGCGGCCCTGGATCTGCCGCCGTTTGAGGAGGTCGAGGCGGTCACTGTGACCGGCGCCGCAGACAACCCGTCCGCCGACCTGCTCGCCGGCTGGCTGCGGTCCCGCCTGCACGTCCCAGTACGGCGCCGTGCCAGCCCTCCCGGCGGCGGGATCAGCTCGGCGGTGCTAGAGCGTCCCTCCGGCCCGGTGGAGTTGTTCCGACCCGACGGGAAGGTAGGGGTCCTGCGCCAGCCGGGTCAACCCGAGCGCCGGATGCCGTTGAAACGGCCTTCGCTGCGCGCGTGCCTCGCCGAGGAGCTGCGCAGGCTGGATCCTGACGAGATCTACCAGGCCGCGCTGCAGGCAGTGACCGAGGTGAATAGTCGCCGCGCCAGCGGGGCGAAGGGCAGTCGATCCGGCGAGACCCAGGGCGACCCGTGAGCCGCCCCGATGTGGTGGTGCACGCCACCGCGGAGATGCTCGCCGCGGCCGCAGCCGCCCGGCTGGTTGCCCGGATCGTGGACATCCAGACCGCCTCATGGTCCGCGTCGTTGGTGCTGACCGGGGGAGGTATCGGGACCGCGGTGCTCCGTGAGCTGGCGAACACCCAGGCAGCTACGGCGGTGGACTGGCGAGGGTTGGATATCTACTGGGGTGACGAGCGCTTCCTCCCCAGCGGCCACCCGGAGCGCAACGAGACCCAGGCTCGCGAGGCACTCCTCGACCGCGTCGACGTGGACCCCGCCCGGGTCTACCCCATGGGGACCTCGGACGGCCCCTGGGGGGACGACCCGGACGCCGCCGCCCAAGCCTACGAAGACCTGCTACAGAGCCGACGGCGACCAGAGGACCACGGCTTGGCACCGTCGTTTGATATCTGCTGTCTCGGCCTCGGCGAGGAGGGCCACGTCGCCTCGGTGTTCCCCGGCTCTCCCGCCATCTACGAGACCGAGCGCGCGGTAATCGGGGTACGAGGCAGTCCCAAACCGCCACCTACCCGGATCACCATGACCCTGCTGGCCATCCGGTGTGCCGCCGAGGTGTGGCTGATCGTCTCAGGACCGGAGAAGGCCGCGGCGGTGGCGATGGCATTGGGCGGCGCGGGAGAGGTACAGGTGCCCGCCGCGGGCGCGACAGGTCGGCGCCGCACGCTGTGGCTGCTGGACCGGGCCGCCGCCGCAAAACTCCCCCCGGAGCTTCTCACCCGCTGATGTCTCCCCACCCGCAGTATTTGCACTGGCCCGCTTGTTGACACGGTGCTGTCTAAGGACCATGACTACGCACGCGAGGAAACGTAAGGTCTGCTCTTTGCGCGCCGCTGGATCTAACGTACTCGTCTACTAGAGCCGCGGGGATTTTGCGCGGCGTGGAACGAGAACGGACTTCTCGCCAGAATCGGTCTGGCGTCGGTATCGATGCCAGTGCCGACGCCAATGCCACGGAGCCAGAGGATCCCACGGCACCGATTT
>Ga0213881_10001270_pt1 | contig 12423 bp, 5 predicted proteins | sample BarmaccoBMER_R08_FD_160104 | JGI IMG/M metagenome (GOLD analysis project Ga0213881, IMG submission 160104) | Barbacenia macrantha exposed rock microbial communities from rupestrian grasslands, the National Park of Serra do Cipo, Brazil - ER_R08 ... | reverse complement strand
CGGCGCCTCGACCCCCACCAGCCCAGCCCTCCCACCTCACTGCGAGCAACCCGGCGATCCTCCCAGCCACAAGGCAGGCGACCAAGTTGACGGTGCCGGGAGGAGGGCAGCTGGTCCAACGACTCGTGCGTGATGCTCGGCGCGGGGGCTAGCTCGGAGAAGAACGTGGCAACGTGGGGTTGATTGATCCAGGTTAGGCCGCTGTTGGCGCGCTTCATCGAGGTCAGCGCGGCCGCCACCGGTGCCAGGGCCGGATTCATCACCCCGGTGTCGGGATGGGTCAGGAGGCGATTCACCCTCGTCGCGAGAACGCAGGAGAAGCAGTGAGTACCGGTGTAGAGCTCGTCTTCGGCGCCGCAGGAGCGACAGTCGAGGTTGAGGCGAACCCCGGAGCATCGCCGGCAGGCGGGGGTGTCGTTGATGCGCCCGGGTAGCACGCCCTCGTGCCCGCAGGCGCAGATGCCCCTGGTCCGCTTGGCCCGTTGGTAGCAGTACCCGCAGATGCGACCATCCGGCCAGTTCACGACGAGCTGGTAATGCTCACCGCAGCGGCCACAGGGCTCGGGCCAGCGGGCAGGATCACCCAGCGGGCGGGGTTTACTCACCGGCGCCGTCCTTTTTGGGGGGAAGGAGTCGGATGCGCCGGGCGATGGGATCGCCGGGACGGACGCCGATGTCCTCCGGGCGTTGCGGGGCGTTCGCGGTGGCGGCCGCCCTCATCTCCACGAATGGTTCGAAAAGATCGTTGGGAGTGCAGTCCAAGATGTCGCACAGCGCGGCGAAAGTCCGCGCTGGGATGCGTTCCGGTGTGCCGGTCACCAACCGGTAAACCTGACTTTCGGAAAGAGTGATCCCGCGGGCCCGCAGCAGCGGAACCAACTCGGTGGTCTTCCACAGATTGCGCTGTGCCATGAGGGTCCGCAGGTTCCATCGATAACCGATGCGTCGCTGCTCAGGCATCGGAATTGCCTTCCTTATGGGAGATCCGCCGGGCGATCATCTGCTGCACCGTCTTCTGTTTGAAGTCGGCCGACACCGAGGTGTACAGACCAGTGGTCGAGGCGTAGGAATGGCCAACTTGGTCCTGGACAAATAACGGATCATATCCGTCTTCGATGAGATGAGTGACATAGGAGTGTCGCAAGCAGTGCAGCCCTAACTCCTGGGGCAGCCCGACGGCGCTGCGTACCTGGGCGAAGGCGTCACCGAGACTGCCCATGGTGATCCGATCGGCACGCTCACTGGGCCACAGAGCTGACGAACGCTCGGCGTAGGTAAGCCGGCCACGCCCCTCCTGGCCAGCCCAGAACGTCAGCAGATCGACGACCCAGTCGAACTCGGGAACCGTCAGGACCGTGCGCCGACGAGGCCCGGAGCCCGCGGTACCCTTAGCCCAGCGGATCGTGACCGCACCAAAACCACCATAAGCCGAGACATGCGGATTCGGGCCGAAATCCTCGAGATCGAGCATGGTGACCTCGCGCCGACGCAGCCCATAGGCGTAACAGACCTTAAACGCGATTGAATCACGCAGCGACGGTAGCCAACTCTTGCTCCCCGCGGCGTACTCTCGGTCGATCAGATCGTCCAGGTAGTCGAACAGTCGTTGCAGCTCCGGCTTGGTGAACGCGCGCCGGCTTGGCGGAACAGCATCGTCGGTAGTGTGCCGAGGTGTATTCCATTCGAAACAAATCTGTGCGGGGACATCACCAAAAGTACGTTGACAAAACTCCGGCCAACCGTAGCTCGGATGGGTCAGGTAAGCGCAGAACATGGCCACAGCATTGCTGTCTGCCCGCAGCGTCGTCAGTGTGATCGGGCGCTCACCGCAGCGACGCTCGGCCAGGAAATCCTCCACGTCCACCGGTCGCCATCTCCAGGGATACTCTCCGGTGAACCGCTGAAACCGCGTGACGACCCGACACCGCGTCTCCATGGTCGCCGTCACCAGGCCACGGGCCAACATCTGGGTCCGCCAGCCATCCACCATGGCCTCGAACACCCGCTCCTCGGCACGGAAAAGCCCGACGCCCCGATCACGCAGCACCCGCGGCACGAACCCCGGCACAGCATCCACCCAGACACCTCACCAAGCGCGGAACCCTGCATTTAACGCGAGAAACCTACAGTGGCATGCGACGCCGTCCCGCACCGCCACGCCGCAGGCTGCCCACCACGACACACCGAGAGACACCTGACCTGCGAACTCACGCCCATCGACCAGTGCCGGGAGTTCTTGCACCTGCCGCAACTCCCGTGACTTTGGATCCGATAAGCGACCTTATGACATGTCAATTCTGGTGGGGAGACGAGCCTCGCGAGCCGCGGTCCGCTCTCCCGGCCCCGCCCGGCCGCCTGCTCACCGCTCACCACCTCCCGCTGCGCTCCCGGGTCGCCGGAGTCATCCTCCCGCTCCCCACACAACCCCTCTCCGCCGAGTCGCCCGCCTGCCCCGGAAAGTTCCGCTCTCGCTCATGGGTGGCGCCGGATTCGCCCGAGGATGCGCTGTGCGATCGGGCGGATGCCCGCGGCGGTGGCTAGTTCCATCGGCGGGATCACGCAGTTGAGGCGGTGTTGCAGGAGGGCACTGAGTTCGGCGGCCATCAGTGATTCCAGGCCTAGCTCGTCGAAGCGGCTGGCTGTGTCAACGCGGTTGGGTGTGGTCTGTAGCACTGTGGCCAGCGCTGAGACGATGACGTCCTCGACGATCTTGAGCGCCTCAGTCTCCTTGGTGGAGCGGAGCGTGTGCCTGAGGTCTGTCGGGGAGGCCGCAGAGGCGCCTGTGCGCTCCGCAGGTAACAGGCCGGCGAAGCGGGGAGTCCGCACGGTCGAAAGCAGCTTGCTGGTTTGCGGCCAATCCGTGTTTCCCACGGTGACCACGTCGGGGCCACCATCAGTGATCAACTCGCCCAGTACCCGGGTGGCGTCGGCGGAGGCGAGTTCACCGAAGCCGGACCGTCGCATGGTGTCGACCATGCCGGCTCGTACCGCGTAGCCGCTGTCGGCGATGGCGCACCATTGCACGGCAAGGCCGCACAACCCCGCTGCCCGCCGTTGGCGGATCACCGCCTCGCCGGCCAGGTTTCCTGCCGCGTAGATGCTCTGCCTGAGGTTGCCCACGAGCGCGGAGATGGAGCTGTAGAAGACAAAGAAGTCCAGGGGCCGGTCGCGGGTGAGATCGTCGAGGACGCTCGTGCCGGTGAGCTTCGGGCTCACCACCGCACGCGTCCTGTGGTCGTCCAGTTCGAGGACCGTGGCGTCGTCGAGGACATCATCGAGGACCATCGCGGCGTGAATGACGCCGCGCAGGGGATGGCCGGTGGTGTCGATGGCCGCTAGCAGGCCCCGGACCGCCTCGATGTCGGTGACGTCGGTCGCGTAGGCGGTCGCGGTCACAGTGTCCTCGGCGAGGTGTGCCAGCACGTCGGCGGCCTCTGGGTGAGCCTGGCCTCGGCGGGAGACCAGCGCCAAGTGACGTGCACCGCGCTGCGCGAGCCAGCGGGCCGTGGCCGCGCCGAACCCACCGAGGCCGCCGGTGACCAGGTAGGTGCCCTCTGGGTCGATCACCGTGGAGGCGGCCGGAGTCTCCACCGGCACCGGCTCGGCCGGGTCGAGGGTGATCACGATCTTGCCGATGTGGCGTGAGTCGCGGAGCAGGGCCAACGCCTCGGTGACCTGGCTGGCCGGGTAGATGACGTGCGGCAAGGGCCGGTAGGTCCCCGACCCGATCCGGTCGGTCAGCTCGGCGAGGATGTCCTCGGTGACGCGGCCCCCGGTCTTGATGAGGCTCGTGATGTCGACCCCGAAAAAGGCCAGGTTGCGTGAGAACGGGCGCAGCGACAGGGCGTTGTCGGCGAGGATGTCACGCTTGCCGAGCTCCACGAACCTGCCGTGCGGGCGGAGTAGTTCCAGGCTTCGGGTCATGGCCTCGCCGGCCACCGAGTTCAGGACGACGTCCACCCCGCGCCCACGGGTGATCTCGCGAACCTGGTCGGCGAAGGCCAGGCTGCGCGAGTCCAGGACGTGGTTGTAGCCGAGCAGGCGCAGCAGCTGGCGTTTGGCCGGACTGCCCGCAGTGGCGATCACCGTCGCTCCTGCCTGCCTGGCGTAACACAGCGCGGCCAGCCCGACGCCACCGGCCGCGCTGTGGACAAGGATGGTCTCCCCGCAACGGAGACGGGCGAGGTAGTCCAGGCTGTAGTGGACGGTGGAGAACACCGTGGGGATGGTCGCGGCCTCGGTGAGGGACATGGTCTCGGGGATCGGGATGGTGAGCTCAGCCCGCACGCGCAGGTGCGAGGTGAGGCCGCCGGGATGGGAGACCATGACGCGGTCGCCCACGGCGCGACCGGTAACGCCGCCGCCCACGCTGGTCACGATCCCGGCGCACTCGTTGCCCAGCAGCGGCGTGCCGGTCGTGGGCGCCCAGGCCATGGGAGGCACGAGTCCGAGGGAGACCAGGACATCGGCGTAGTTCAGGCCGGCCGCTCGGACCTCGATGACGACCTCACCTTCACCAGGTTCCGGCATGGCCATCGCGGTCCACGCCACGCGGCGGTTCGCCCCGCTGTCGGGCACTGCCAGCGCGAAGGGCTGCTGCGAGCTGGTCACGGCGCGGGTGGGTGCCGGTGGCAGGTCGGTGATCCGGGGGACGAAGCGACCGCCGGCGGTCAGAACGACTTCGTCCTCGTCGGTGGTGGCGAGCAACTCCTCGACGAGGCGGTCCGCGACCTCCGCCCGGGCGCCTTGGGACCCGATCGCGATCCTGCGCACCGGTACCAGGGGGTTCTCGCTGGTCAGAGTCCTCGCCTGGGCCCATACGGCGGCCGGCGCGGGCTGGTCGGGTACTGGGCTGAGGTCGCCGCTGGTGATGACCCAGACCCGCACGTCGCGGTCGCCAGCCACCTGGTGACAGGCGGTGGCCATCGCCCGGAGCGCGGCGGACTGTGTCACGACCACGTCCACGGCGGGCACGGCGGGGTCGGCCGGGTGGTCGAGGACGGCGACCACACCCGCGCGGTGGCCGGCGGTTGTGCGCAGCGCCTCGGCCCACCGCACCGGGTCGATGCTGGCCTCGACGGCGGTGACCCGGCGTCCGGTGGCACGCAACCGGGCCCTCAGCGCGGCGCCGAGTTCCAGAGAATCGTCGGCCGCGACGACGAAGTGGTCGGGTGCGGCGTCGGCCGCCAGGTCCACGTCGTGTCGTGGTGTCGTGGTGGCCGAGTCCCGGCTGGCCAGCATGACCGAGCACATCGAGAGGACCGGGCCATCCTGATCGCCGAGTCGTGCCACGTCGGTGAACCCGCAGGAGTGCAGCAGGTCGGTCCACTGGTCGGCGGAGAGCAGCATGTCCTGGCGCAGGTCGGTGTCGGTGAACCTCGATGCCGAGTCGAGCAGCCCGTAACACGCGGCGAAGATGTCGTTGTCATGGAACTCCACGGCGAGCAGGTGGCCCTCGTCGCGGAGCAGACCGGCGATGCGCCCCAGAGCGGCGCGCACGTCGCTGGTGGCGTGCAGGACGTTGGCCGCCACGACCACGTCGAAGTCCCCGGCGGGGAAGCCCTGCTCGGCAGGCTCACGGTCCAGGTCCAGCGTTCGGCACTCGAGGAAGCCGAAGTCGGCGAACCTCTTTGCGGCGCGGGGAAGGAACGCGCTGGAGACATCAGTGTAGGTGTAGACCGTGCGCTCGGACGGTAGCAGGGGCAGCAGCCAGGTCGTCGTCGAACCCGTCCCTGCGCCGACCTCCAGGATTCGCAGGGGCCGGTCGGCCGGCCAGGAGTCGACGATGCTTGCGAGCAGTTCCCGGGCGAGCCGGTTGAGGAACTGGTGCACCACCGAGGCCGAGTAGTGCAGTTCAGCGAGCCGTTCGGTGTCCGAGAACAGCAGCTGCATCGGATCGACCGCACCGGTCAGCACACCTGCGAGCTGGGGACCGCACCGGGCGTACATCATCAGCTCGGGCACCATGGCCGGGAACCTGTCCAGCAGTTCGGTCAGCAGCCGGTGCGGCTCGGGCGTGCGCACCGTCCGCCATGACGGCTCACCATCCACCTCGCCACCGGGGAGCGCACGGAGGACACCCTGCCGTGCGGCCACACCGATCAGGGTTTCCAACAGCCGGCGTCGCTGCGGTCGCACCCCGGCCGCGATCAGCGCGGGCACGCTGTAGGTGGCCTGCCCCTGCGTCAGCTCCTGGAGCGCGGCAGCCACAAAGTGGGCGATCAACACCTTGGCGAAGTCCACAAACGACTGGCAGTCGTACTCCTGGAACGCTCGGACCCAGGCCTCGACGCGGGCGGCGCGCGCGGCCACCAGCTCACCCACGGTGGGCAGGAGGGCCGGAGCCGGGCGGGTCCCGGGCAGCGGAGCGGCCCGCAGCGTCGTGACGAGTCGCGAGACAGCTGCCACGGCGCCTTCGTGGCGGCGCCCCCGAAGCCCGAGCAACTCCATGGTGACGGTTCCGTCCGGATCAGCGATCGTGACGTCGAACGTCGCCTCGCGCAGTGCCAGGGTGCGGGGCCGCACCAGCGCGACTCCCCGATCGGCCGGTGTACGCCAGAGCCGGACCCGCTCGAAGGACGCGGGAAGGAACTGGTGGAGCTGGCCTCCGGCCCGCGCCAGCAGCGGCCTGGTGGACTGCAGGGCGCAGTCCACCAGGGCGGGATGGGCAACCCAGCCCTCACCGCAGCACGGATTGACGTAGTCGACCAGTACCGCGTCGCCCACCAGACGCAGACCTTGCACGCCGCGGAAGGCTTGGCCGTAGCGGAAACCGATCTGCGTCATCTGATCGTAGTGGCGCTCGCCGGACACGGTGGTCGTGGCCCGTACCCGGATGGCCTCGACGTCCAGCGCAGCGGGCCGATCGCCGAACAGCCTGCGCACACGGCCCCTGACGTGTTCCCGCCATTCCCCCTGCCTGCCCTCACGGGAGGCGATGCGCGCCACTTCACCAGAAAGACACGTCTGGAGGGTGACGTCCGACTGAGGATCGTCCCAGGGCAGCGCGAGTGCCCTGACGATGTCCAGGTCGGTGACCTCCAGCGGAGTGCTGCCCGCGGCCTGCCCGGCCGCCAGCGCCATCTCCAGGTAAGCCGCGCCCGGCATGACGACCGCGTTGCTGACGACGTGATCACCGATCCACCCCAGGCGTGCCGGCTCCACGGATACCTGCCAGGTGGGCTCGACGCACGGCAGCCGGTCACCGAGTAGTGGGTGCCCTGTGCCCACGTCCACGCCGAGCCGCCCGCTCCTGGCCAGCCACCAGTCAGGGGAACCGTTGAAGTGGCGCTCGCGCTGCCACGGGTAGGGCGGCAGGGACACCACCCCGCCGCCGCCGGGGAACCAGGTTTCCCATTCGACGTCGGCCCCCGCAGCGAGCACCGCGGCGCAGGCCACGCGCATCGCGTCCGCACCGGCTGCTTCACGAGAGAGGGTGGGGATGACCGCGACCGGACGATCGGCTACTGCGCACTGCCTACGAAGGTAGCCGGTGAGTACCGGGTGCGGGCCCACTTCCACGACCGCGCCGCAGCCGTGACGATCGAGCAGGGTAGCCACGGCGGGCCCGAACAGCACCGGCGCACGGACGTTGCGCCACCAGTACCCGGCGTCGAGGTCCTGCCCGCGAAGCGACTCGCCGGTCACAGTGGACACGAACGCGATCGTGGCCCCCTGGGGCGCCAATCCCTCCAGTGCCTCCAGCAGCTTGTCCCGGATGGGGTCCATCGACCGGGTGTGGAAGGCGTAATCGAGGTTCAGCTCCCGGAAGAACACCCCACGCGCGAGCATCTCGTCGCCGAACGCGGAGAGCTCCGCCGCGTCCCCGGCTACGGTCACGTCTACCGGGCTGTGCACCCCGGCGAGTTCCAGTCGGTTGTCACGGGCGGCGAGCAGCTCCTCCACCTCGGCGCGCGGCAGGCCGACCGCCGCCATGCGTCCCCGGCCCGCCGTTTCGGCCTGGGCGCGACTACGCTCGGTGATCACCCGGCAGGCGGCGGCCAGGTCGAGGGCGCCGCATACGTGGGCCGCGGCGACCTCCCCGACCGAATGGCCCGCCACGGCCGCGGGGCGGATGCCCTGAGCCCGCAGCACCGTGGTCAGCCCAACCTGGACGGCGAACAGGAGAGGCTGGGCGACCTCGGTGCGTTCGAGGTCAGGCGCCGGGGCGCGCAACGCCGCGAGCACCGACCAGCCGAGGTAACCGGTCAGTTCAGTGTCGACCGCGGTGACCGCGTGCCAGAAGACCGGCTCGGTCTCCAGCAGCTCCGCCCCCATGCCCACCCACTGCGAGCCGTTGCCAGAATAGACGAACGCCACCGGGCCCGGCGAAGCCGCCCGCACGGCCGCGCCCGGGGCGGGATCGCCCGCGGCCACCGCATCGAGCACGCCCGCAGCATCCGCGGCAGTTGCCGCCAGCACCGCCACCCGTTCGCGGTGGTGACCACGCCGACGACACGATGTGAAGCTCAAGTCGTAGAACGACGTAGCCAGCTCGACGTTCCGCAGCCGCGAAGCCATGCGGCGAACGGCCTCAGACAGCGCTTCCGAGGTTCTGGCCGAGACGATCAACGGCAGCCGGCCCGGCCGACCCTGGCCGGGCCGGCGAACCGGGTTTGCCACCGGCGCGGGCCCGAGAACGGCATGGGCGTTGGCCCCGCCGAAGCCGAAGGAGTTGACCGCCACGGCACCGTATCCTCGCGGCGCCAGCGGCCTGGCGGCCGTAACCGGCTCCAGACCCAGCGCGGTGAAGTCGATAGCCGGGTTGAGCGGCTCGGCGTGCAACGACTTCGGAATCACGCCGTGCCGCAGGACCAGCACAGCCTTGAGGAGTCCCGCCATACCCGCGGCGGACTCCAGGTGCCCCAGATTCGTCTTGACCGAGCCGATCGGCAGCCGCAACCCGGGCGGCCTCGCGATCCCCAACGCCCGCCCCAGCGCCGCACATTCGACCGGATCGCCCGCCTGGGTTCCGGTTCCATGCGCCTCGACGTAGGCCACGTCCTCGGCGAGCAGTCCCGCCCTCTGATGCACCCGGCGCACGAGTTCTTCTTGGGCTTGCACGCTCGGCAACGACAGTCCCGCTGTGCGGCCGTCGGCGCCGACACCGGTGGCCAAGATCACCGCGTGCACGGTGTCCCCGTCCGCGAGGGCATCGGTCAGTCGCTTGAGGACGGCCACCCCGCCACCCTCGGCCCGCACATATCCATCAGCGGCCGCACAGAAGGCGCGACAGCGGCCGGTCGGAGACAGCATGCCCGCCTTGGAAAAGCCGATGAAATCACCCGGACTGAGCAGCAGGTTGATCCCGCATGCCAGAACCACCCGGCTGCTCCCGGCACGGAGTTGCTCAACTGCCTGGTGCAATGCCACCAAGGACGAAGAACAGGCAGTGTCCACCGCCACGGACGGCCCACGGAGATCGAACACATGCGAGACGCGGTTGGCGGTGTTGCACAGGGCAGCTCCGGCCATGGTGTATCTATTGATCGTTTCGGCGCGGGCGTACTGCAGTTGGCCGTAGTTGCCATTACTCACCCCGACGTACACACCGGAGTCGGAACCAGCCAACCTCGCCGGATCGATACCAGCGTCATCGAGAGCTTCCCGGGTCATCTCCAGCAAGAGCCGTTGTTGGGGATCCATACGACTCACCTCGCGCGGAGACAGACCGAAGAACTCGGCGTCGAAGCCGGCGATGTCATCGAGAAAACCGCCAGCGTCACTATACGCCTTGCCGGGACGGCGAGGATCCGGATCGACGAACCGCACCGCATCGAAACGATCAGCCGGTACCTTCCCCACCAGGTCCCGCCCCTCAACCAACGCCATCCACAACTGGTCAAGTGAATTAAGTCCCCCCGGCAACCTGCAACTGAGCCCAACAATAGCGATACCTTCAGCCCGCCGTTCGCGCCACACCTTCCTAATCCTACGACAGCCGTGCACATCCTAACCCGGACACAGACGCTGCGCGCTTGTACGTAGCGTCCCGACATCGACGCGTTTGACGACCCCCTCACAGCCAGTGACTCAAGGGAGCCCCACCGCGCCGAGCCCGTGCACAAGCCCCCGGACGAGGTTGAGAACCTCTCGACCACCTAGCTTGTCGCGCTGCGCCGATGTGGTTTCGTGGGAGACCGTGACGCCCCGCGCGAGCATCATCTCCTCGACCTCCCGCAAGCTCAGCGGAAACCGGTAGTACAGCCAGACACAGTGGCTGATGACCTCCCCCGGGAACCGGAACCCCTTGTACGACGGCGCACCGGTGCCCACCAGCCCAGCCCCCTCGACCCTTCACGCAGACGATCCGTCGATCATCCCAGTCACCAGGTCGCCACCCAAGTTGACGATGCCGTTAGTGGGTTACCGCGCCGGTGTCCGGGTCGAGCAGTATGGGTGTGGTGTGCGCTGTGGTGGTGAAGTCGAACATTCCGTCTGGACGCGATAGCGATGGGGCGGACTCGTCGTAGGAACTGTCACCGATCCGGCCGAGTGACCAGTTGTCCTCGATGAACCGCAGTATTGAGTCTTGGGTGCTCAGGCCGTGATCCACATAGTTGACCCTGCTGTAGGGGGAGATGACCAGTAGTGGCAGTCTTGGGCCGTAGCCGCAGCGGTCCAGGTACCCATGTGAGGCCGGCGTGGTGTTGCACGGGGCGGAGTCCCGCGCCGGATCGTTCGATCCATTGACCAGTGGCGGCATCACGTGGTCATACCATCCGTCCGAGTCGTCGTAGGTCAGGAAGATCGCTGTCGATGGCCATTGCGGGGACCGCTGAATCTTGTTGATCTCATCGACCAGGAAGCGCTGCTCGTCTGTCGGGGTGGAGTTGCCCGCGTGCGCGTTCCGCGACGCCGGTGGTTTCAGGTAGCTGACCGAGGGCAGGTTCCCGGCGGCGAGCGCGGCGTCGAAGTCGGTCAGGTCGTAGTTGTGGTTCGCCTGGTCGGTGCTACCGATCGCGGTCACCGACGAGGGTGGGAGGTGTTCTGGGTTCACCGTCGAGGCGAAGTACTGGAACGGGTCGTGGTGCGGCACGTAGTCCATCACCATGTTGCCGCCAGCGTTGGCGTGCTTCGCCTCGCACACCGCCTTGCCCGAGGCGTCACGACTGGTCGGCTTGAATCCGCCCTGGAACCAACCCCAGGTTAGTCGCTGGTTGTTGAGCAGGTCTCCGACGGTGCGCCCAGTGAAATCGGCCAGCGTGCCGGAGGTGGTCCGATTGACGTTGGAGCACTCGTCGAGCAGCGGATCCGGATCCTGGATCATGGTGCCCACCCCGTTGACATCTGGGCTCGCCGAGAAGTTCAGGTCGGTGGTCGGCTTGCCGGTCTTCGCGTCATACACCCGGACGCCGTGGGTGTTGCCGGCGACCAGGTTAAGCGCTCCCGGCGAGGACGGCCCGTAGTTAGCGGCGAAGTAGTTGTCGCTCATCGAGAAGTGCTGGGCGTAGTTCCACAGCGCGGTGACCGTGTTGCCGTCGTAGTAGTCCAGGTCGATCCCCGGCTCGCCGAACAGGACCGGCTGGCCGGTGCAGGTGGCCACCTCGGTGTTCTGCACGAACTTGTCGACCGCGCCGTTGTCATAGGAACGCTGTTCCTTGTCGTAGGCGTGGGACTGGTCGCAGGTCAGTCCCTGGTCGTGGGTCAGTCGCTTCGGGTTGTGCAGGTTAGGGTTGTGTGTCAACAGCTCGGGGGTCAGGCCATTGACCCCAGGGGTGCCTGGCGTCGCGGTGAACGGCGTGCCGTCGATGTTCGCGGCGTGGGGATAGGTACCGAAGTAGTGGTCGAAGGAGATGTTCTCGTCGAACAGCACGACCACGTGCTTGATAGGCGTCGCGGTCTTCGCCTCGGCCGGAGCGACGGGAGGCGAACCGGTCGGTGGCCCGCTTGCGACCGGACCGCCCGCCGAAGGACCGGACGCGTGGTGCCTCAGCACGACCAGGACCACGACGAGCAGCACAACAACCGCCGCGGCGACACCGAGGATCACACCCCGGCGCGACCCGGCCTTCGGCCCGGTCATTCAGTACCTCCCGTTGTGAGCCATAGCCGCCGACGTCGGCTGGTCCAGCATGTGTTGTCCCCAGTAGGATTCGGCGTCTGGAACGCCGGGGAGCACGAAGAAGTAGCCTCCACCGTTGGGCTCAATGTAGTCGACGAGGGGCTCGTTGATCAGCCTGGTCTGTACCGCCTCGAACTGGGCGGCCAGATCACGCTGGTAGCTGATGAACAGCAGGCCCATGTCGAGATTGCCGGCACCATCGACACCGGCGTCGTAGTTGTAGGGCCTGCGTAGTAGCAGGCTGGCATCCGTGGCTGGGGTTCGCGGGTTGGCTCGGCGGATGTGGCTGGTCAGCGGGATGGACGTGCCGACAGGATCCAACGCGTAGTTGGGGATGTCATGCTCGGTGCCGCCGTCCA
>Ga0213881_10001269_pt1 | contig 12444 bp, 11 predicted proteins | sample BarmaccoBMER_R08_FD_160104 | JGI IMG/M metagenome (GOLD analysis project Ga0213881, IMG submission 160104) | Barbacenia macrantha exposed rock microbial communities from rupestrian grasslands, the National Park of Serra do Cipo, Brazil - ER_R08 ... | reverse complement strand
GCCAGGGTCCCACCTTCCCAGCGGGAATCCCGATGATGCAGGTCACGCCCAGTGCCCCGCCAGCCCCTTGGCCACAGTGCGGCCCTGATAAGAACTACGCGTCCGCACAGTGCCCGCGCGTGATCCCCCATGGTGTGCACGACCTGGGCGAGCGCCAGCAGGCTCCACCAGAGGCAGACACCGCTAGTCGGGACAGCGCCCACCACAGGAGCGGAAGACGCCCGGAACTCGCCCAGACACGAAGCCTCTGAGTACTCAGGACCGGAGCCATCGTCGATCACGGGTCCTATTCCACCGAGGGCCTCTGACCCTGGAGAAGGTCCCGCTCCTAGTCCGACATCTCCCGAGTGCGCTAGTCCGAGCCGGACAGGCACCCACTGCACCGCCAGCTCCAGACCCCTATATGCGCACACCGTGACGACGCATGTGCGGGCTGTGAGAAATTTCCTTACTCTGGTCAAGCACGCCGCCTCCGGCGGCGCGGACGCGCCTGGGTCTGTCGTTCGACTCGCGAGCCCGCTCGGGCCGATCCCGCACGCTGCGCGCGGCCTGGCGGCCGTGCTCGCGCGGGTCGGCCCGCGGGGGGCTCAGCTAACGTGTGGACTGGGCTTAGGTCCCAGTGCCGCCTCGACCTTGATGGCGCTCTGGAGTTGCCTAGAGCGATCTCGTCTGCCCGTGAACTCGGTCCACGTACATCCAAGTACGAGACGCAGGGCCGGGGGAGCGCCTGACGTCAGACTTCTTTATTTCCCGGCGTTGTAGTGCTCCGACCGCATGGTGAGGGTAGCCTACAGCAGTAAACTGTAGTCTCGAAGGTGCCGAATAAGTCTAGCACCTTGTCACAGCGCACTATCTGTGGCCTGACAATCGGGTAGTTGACGGGCAGGGAGGCCGATATGACAGGCCGGGAAAATACTGATCCCACTCGTTGTTGGTGATGGTGAGGGTTGTGCTACAGATTCGATTGGCAACATTGTCGATACTGGTTTCCCACAACCGCACGGTCTGGTCAACGCTGCCGGTGGCCAGGGTGTGCTTGTCGGGACTGAAGGCCACCGAGTATACGGTGTTGTTGTGGCTGGTGAGAGTGCCTCGTAACGCGGGATGGTGCAGGTCGCGGATATCCCACAACCGTGCAGTCTGGTCGACGCTGGCGGTGGCCAAGCTGTGCCCGTCGGGGCTAAACGCCACCGACCTGACCTCGCCGTTGTGGCCGCTGAGTATGCCCAGTGGCCTGGGATCAGAGGGATCGCGGATGTCCCACAACCGCGCGGTCTTATCGACGCTGGCAGTGGCCAGAGTGAGCCCGTCCGGACTGAATACCACCGAGGTGACAGCGCCGTTGTGGCCGCTGATGGTGCCCAGTGGCTTGGGATGGGAAGGATCGTTGACGTCCCACAACCGCTCGGTCTGATCGTTGCTGGCGGTTGCCAGGGTGTGCCCGTGCGGGCTGAAGGCCACCGACAGGACCTCGCGGTTGTGGCCGGTGAGAGTGCTCAGTAGCGCGGGATGATATGGGTCGTGGATATTCCACAACCGCGCGGTCTTATCGACGCTGGCAGTGGCCAGAGTGAGACCGTCCGGACTAAAGACCACCGAGGTGACGGTGCTGGTGTGACCGGTCACGATGGGCCCAGGAAGATGCCACAATCGTGCGGTTCCGTCGGTGCTGGCGGTGGCCAGGGTGCGCCCGTCGGAGCTGAACGCCACCGACACGACATGGCCAGCGTGGCCGTTAAAGCTGATCAATAGTCTGGGATGGGAGGGATCCTGGACATCCCACAAAGCCGCGTCCTGGTCATCGCTGGCGGTGGCCACGGTGTGCCGGTCCGGGCTGAAAGCCACCGACGCGACCGAGTTGCTGTGGCCAGCGAGAATGCCCAGCAGCCTGGGATGGTAGGGGTCGTTGACGGCCCACAACCGCGCGTCCCGGTCATCGCTAGCGGTGGCTGCGGTGTGTCCGTCCGGGCTGAACGTCACTGAGTTGACCTCGCCGCTGTGGCCGTTGAGGGTGCCTAGTGGCCTGGGGTGGTAAGGATCGCCTCATGACCCTCAGCAACCAGCCACCGATGCAGCTGAGCGGCACATTCCCGGTCCGCACTGGCATGGCTCACGAATACCCCAGCCACCGCACCTCCCTGATGGGCAAAACAGGACCGCACCGTATCTCACACTGCGGATCAGTCATGACCGCAGCCACCTGACGAGCCGCAGCGTCGGAACAATCGATCTGAAATCGACGATCCTGCGCCTCCGGCGGGCCTCGTTCCGGGATGGACTCCAGCACCGGCCCGTACAGTGGGAGGCCCCAGGGCAGTGGGTATCCCGTCACCTCGGCGCCGGAAGCGTAGCGGGTCGGGGGTAGGGGTCCAGACAGCCGTGAGGTGCTCCGTCTGGACCCCTACCCCCGACCCCGCTCTGAGACAAGCTCGCCGACGTGACGGGATACCCGCTCCCCGCCCCCGTCCTGCGGCAGGTTAATACCCCTGCGTATGCCATTACCATCGGTCAACGGCGGAGCACCGTGATCCGGCCTGACCACCGATCGAGGCCCCTGGCAGCGCGTTGGGCGCAGCCTTCCAAACTGGGGCTCATAGGTAATCATCGTCAGCGAGCCGTCAGCGAAAGCGGCACGACGAGATCGCATGCACCGATGCACACCGACACGTCGCCGCAGCTCAGCGGTACACAACGACATTCCCAAGCAAGCGGACGTACGACCAATCCGCGTTCACACCGAAGAGGTCACTGGTTCGATCCCAGTATCGCCCACCCAAGTCAGAGGGATTTTAGACCCTATTTTGAAATGATCTCTAGCAAGATCAAGGAACCTAACGAATGTTGACCGGAGTCGCGAGGCACCTCACGCCGAGTTGGCCGCGACGGTCTGTCGTGATGGTGAGGGGCACGCCGCGTAGTCTGTCCGGGTACCCCTTCGCCGAGGTACAGCGCCCCGGGGTCGCTCCCCGGGGCATCGGCGGGGGCTTCCTACTTCGGCGATGGAGTGGTGCTCGGTGGATTTTGACGATGCGCGGACGATCGGGCTGGCGATCTGGCGTGTCCGTGATGACCGGGGTAAGTCGCTGCGGGTGGTCGCCGGGTTGGCGGGGATGAGCAAGGACACTCTCCAGCGGATCGAGACCGGTGAGCGTTCCCCGACCCTCGCGGAGCTCGCCGCGCTGGCCGATGCGCTCCAGATCGCTCCGTCCGAGCTGATGAAGCTTCCAGTGCCCGCGCCCGCTAACGGACATACCGATTCCGCAGTCAATGCAGTGTTCCTGGCGCTCATGGCAGCGAGGCGCCATCGGCCCGGCGGTCAGGTTCTACCGGTTGGGGCGCTACGAGCCCGGGTGATGGCGACGGTGGATGCGCATAACCGTGGTGATCGCAGCGGTGAGGTCGGTGCTGGGTTGCCGTCGTTGATCCGGGATTTGCACACCTCGATCGCTGCGGGCCGGGATGTCGCTGAGCTGCTCGACTTGGCTTTGTTGCTGCATGCCAATGCCACCGTGGGGTGGCTGCGCGTGGTCGCCCCGGCCGCGATCGAGCTGCGCGAGATGGCCGCCGAGCTGGCCCTCCATGCTGCCGAACAGCGCGACACCCCGGAGGCGCGAGGGCTGGCCCTCTGGGGTGGTCTGTATGTGATGGTGACGGCGGGAGCGGTCGATCTCGCGCGGGCCGAGCTGGAGGCGGTGAGCGTGCCCACGCGCACGCCGGAGGGGATGCAACTAGCAGGCACGCTCGCGCTGTGTCGTTCCTTCCTGGCGTCGGTGGACTCCCGGCCTGGTGAGGTGGAGGCGCCCTTGGAGTACGCCGCTGAGCTGGCAGCGCGCACCGGGGAAATCAACGCTTACGGGTTGGGGTTTGGTCCGCAGGACGTTGGGCAGTGGCGGATGCGCGCGCTGCTGGAGCTGGGGAATCACGAGCTGTCGGTCCTTGTCGCGGAGGGTCTGCGACCACAGGCTCACCTACTCCGGTCGCGGCAGGCTGACTACTGGGTCACCTACGGCCGGGCGCTCGCTCGGACGCGGGGACGCCACGACGATGCGGTGATGGCGTTCCGCCGTGCCGAACGAATCCGGCCGCAGTTGCTGCTGCGTGATCCGTTCGTCCGGGATGTGCTCGTCGAGCTGCTCAGGCATTCGCGCCGGGGCTCCTCGACCGACGAGGTGCTGCGGGGAATGGCTCGCCGGGCCGGTCTGCCCGGGTAGCCCACAGCCCAACGGGGATGTCTCTGCTCAGAGACAGATGCGGCCCGTTTCTCCTGAGGAGTCTTGTCTGCGCGACAACCCGCTGTCATCGTCGGGCCATGATCGCAAGCGTGATCGAGGTACCCGGGACCCTGCACAATCACCGCGAAGCGCCCTGCACCGCTGCTGGTCCTCAATGGGTGCGGTGCGGGAGGGATCAGTACCTGCATCGTCTCGATGCTGGTGGTGCGACCGTGGAGGGCGGGGAGCGCGCGTGGTGTGGTCGGGTGATCTCGCCCGCGCGTCACACCCTGAGTAGCGAGTCGCGGGGCTTGTGCGAAGACTGCCTGGCCGCAGGATGCGCGTCATGAGGCCCCGGGCACTGCTGGAGCCTGCCGCTCACATCGCCAGTCCCGCCGAGCGCGGAGGATCAGCGAAGCCTCCGGTGCGGGAGTCCGGCCCCGTTCCGCCCCTGTGGGGGTGGAGCCGGGTAGATGGTCGCGCTCATGCCATCGATCCGAATGCCGAGCATCCGGTGCTGGTGTATCTGGCGCGGTGGGGGCATCGCGTGTTGCGCCAGACCGTGCTGTGCGACGTCCCGCAGGGTCCGCGTTGCCCGAGTTGCGCTCGGGGGGCTGACCGGTGAGCGCGTCGCAGCTGTGGTCGGAGCGGCGGGAGAACCGGGTCACGGTCCACGCCAGCTGCCACACGTGCGGGGGTCCCTGGGGCTTCACGAACCTGTTGGTAACCAAGCTGCCGGACGGTCGGATCCAGTTCGACCCGCACGCCACGGGATGCTGCACGGTCACGATCGAGGACGACGCCGCCCGGACAGTGCTGAACGCCCTCGCGAAGTGGCTAGGATGAACGCCTCAACCACCATGACCGACCCCGCCGAGCGTGACCCATGCCCATCCTGCCGGAGCACCACGAGCGTGCGGCCTCACCGGCACCTCACCGAGCGTCCGAGCGTGGTCGTGCGCGGCGTGCCGGACGGACTGGGCGATCGCGGCCGTGAACCCGCGCCCGTACCTGGAGTATCTCGCCGGGTGGGTGGAAGTTGCGGCGGCGCGGTCGATGCTGCGGCAGGTGATCGCGCTCGCGGAGCAGGCACCGGCGCTCTCCGACGAGCAGGTGCGGGCCCGCCTCGTGGATCTCGCCAGGACGGTCCGCCCGGGGTGCCGCCGCGGCTGATGACCCCGTGTGTCGCCTCCGAGGCCCCGGCTGGCCAGTGGTGGAGGGATGCCCCCGCATCGCCTCCCGGTGGCCAGCCGGTCCCAGCGGGCACCGCGTGGTGAGTGCGGTGCGGGACCGGCGTTATGACCGCTGGCGCGACGTGAACGGGACGCCCGTGCCGGTAGGTGCCCGGGTGGAACAGACCGGGGTTGATGCCCGCATGGGCGCCCCGCGCTCCCGGCGGCACCAGCGAGGCGAGGTGATTAGCCGGGGGACTACCCGGCTGCGGGTGCGCTTCGATGGCAACGAGACGCTGGTGAGCATCCGGCCTCATGTGGTGCGGATGGTCATGGCATGAGCGCTGCCGCTGATGGGCCAGAGTTGACCGCAGCGAAGCGACTGCTGGACCTCGCCAAAAGCCAGGGATTCGCCTTCCAGCGAGTGGCACCGGGCCCGGACGGACCGCTGTTCGCCCGGCGCGAGACCCTGGAGTATCGGGACGAGATCTACATCGGCGGGTTCGGTGACTCCTGCTACGCGACCCGGGCGCGCAAGTCCAGCCTGATCGTGCCCGGCGGACTCCCGGTCACCGCGCGCGTCACCGGAGACGCGCTGACCGTGCTGCACACCGTGGTCTCCGACTGGCCCACCGAAGAGTTTCTGTCCGGTGGCGGTTAAGCCCTCCGCTCCCGCTCTTGACGTTTACCACGGCGGGATCACCTGTCGCAGAAGTTAGTCGTGGAGGGTTCAGCAACGTAGTCGCGCGGAGCATCCGGGCGCGATTCATCGCCTCATAGACTCTATGAATTCGACGAGGACCCGCGTAGCAATGTGGCGGCTTTGGTGCCCACTGCGTCAACCTCATCAAGATTGTGCACGGACACGTCAAGCTCGGTAAACACTTGCCGCGCTTCCTCGAAAACGATCTCCTGCTCTCGGGTCCTTGGAGATGCAACAACGACCTGAATGTCCACGTCGTGGGGTACAGGTGTGAGGCGCAGGCGCTCGTCAGGACCGACCACACGGGCGTCCTCGCCATCCCGAAGAAGGCGGAGCGCATAGCCCCACGCTTTTACTTGTGTCGAAACTTCATCCACACCGGCTTTTTGAAACGACCATCCCTGGGTCAGTTGGACGGTCGTACTATTTGCGATCGCGAAGTCGACAGAAGCATGCACGTACTGGCCGGCGTAGAGTTCAACCTTTGGGTAGATCAATGCGGCTTCGATATCTGCACACAGGTAGGCGTCGCGGAGTTCTGCGAGCACGCGACGCTTCGTGATAAAGTCACGTGATTGCGAAACCGGATCAATAATCTGTCGCCTAAAGATAATATCGAGCGCTTGTTCTGCATTGTCTGCTACGATTGGGGCAGGCGTCGACAATTGGACCACATTCCGATGATCATGATAAAGTTGCTGTAGCCAGTCTTTTCCAAGAGGCTCCCCGACATTTTCCTCGGACAAAAGCTGCTGCTTGTCGATCTCCAGGCCAACTCGTGTCAGGAAGCCGTGAACCGCTTGCAGTTCTTCGACGCCCGCTAGCTTGCGGACCCTACTTTCGTTACTCACTTGCCGGATCGACCAGTCTCCTGTCTCCGGCCGACCGGCAATGGCGGCCATGTTGATGAACTCGCCCGTTCGCGGGTTCGGGACGCACCGCACAAGTGCGTACACGTAGCGGTTCATGGCGTTCACCTCCTTCGATCAGACGAGCGCACGCAGGCGTTGAGCGACGGCCGGAGCCCGATGTTCAAGAAACCAGCCGAGGGCATCAAGTTCATCATCCGCCACTGGCCAAGACGCCGGGACTCGATTCATGATCAAGATCAGACTAGCTTGATCGCTGTAGGAGAGAGCCCGTCACACGGATCGGGCAACACAGACGGGGTGTCAGCGAAGGCAACGAGGTCGAGGATAGTCCAACCCCCTTTCCCCGCTGGCGGAAAGTACAGTCCATGATCATGGCTATAAAGAGTGCGGTCGTTGTCCAGGTCGTATAGCCACTGCGCGTCAGCACCGCAGCACCAGTCGTAGAGCGCGTACACGCCGACGTGCCTATGGCGGTTGTCATCCCGTGCGCGGGCCGCCAACCGGGGCCTGCCGTGCTCGTCAGCACGTTCAAGGGCGCGGCTCGCGTGAGCCAGGCCGGCCTTCAAGGGTGTACCCGGGCGTGGCTCCCACCCTGCGATGGCTTGGGGAATCTTTATCAAGCTTGTGTAGCAGACCGGCGCACCGATCAGACGTCCCACGTCGGCAACGACGAACTTGACCGCAAGCGATGCACCCTCGCCGGAGGGCGTCGTGTCGAGGGACTTCACGAAGTAGTCGTAGCCATCGCTGGCGGTGGCGCGGAACGGCCCACTCCAACTACCCCCGGCGCCAGCTACCGGCGCCACCAGCAGCAGATCGTCGAAGTCGTCTGTGCGTGCTCTGACCAGGCCCGACCACTCAGTGAGCTGGACCAACGGAGGGGCTCCTAGTGGAGTTCCAGACGGGACGAGATCGTAGTGACGGTACTGCCTGCCCGAGTCGGGGGGATAACCGCACGTGGTAGACATCCAGTCGTGACGGACCTTTGACTTGCTGTCGCGTCTGACGGCGTGTGGCGCCAGGTGCTGGAGTACTGATGATGATGTCGAAAGCGTCGGGCGGAAGGTTCGGCCGGTAGGGCACCTCCACCGGTTGCGGCACCGGCAACTCGTAGATCGAGTGCTCGTCTTGGTCGGCCTGAGCAGCCTGTTGTACAAGCCACCCGGCGACGACGAGTTGCCGATCGATCTCCACTCGGGCCCGCGCCTCACGCGTTAGGCAGTCACCGGCAGGGCTCACGATGCGCAGGATATGGCGCCCTCGCCTAGCCGGTCACCGGCCCACTCCGGGATGGCGGGGTGGGGGCCAGCGGGAGGAGGACCTCGAAGCGGCAGCCCGGGCCGTGGTTGCGGGCCTCGATGCGACCGGAATGCGCCTCCACGAGACCCCGCGCGATGGCCAGACCCAGACCGGCGCCGGCCTGGGCAGCGGGCACCGGGGTCCGCGCGGGGTTGCCCCGGTAGGCGAGGTCAAAGACCCGTTCCAGGTCATGCTCGGGGATGCCCCCGCAGGCGTCGTCCACCCGTAACCAGGCTTGGCCGTCGCGGGCTCCGGCGGCGAGGACCACGGTGCCATCCGGCGGGGTGTGCCGGATCGCGTTGGACAGCAGGTTGCGGACCACCCGGGCCAGCTCCGGGTCGCTGCCCTGCACGATTGGCCAGCCGCTGTCGGCCTCGGCGTGCAGGTGCACCCCCTTGCGGGCGGCGGTGAGCGCCTCGGCGGCCAGGGCTTCGGAGACGACCTCGCCCAGCGGGATCGCCGAGAGCGTCAACCGCAGGGCTCCTGAGCTGATCCGGGAGAGCTGGAACAGGTCCTCGACCATGCCGCTCAACCGCTGGGTCTGCTGCCCGATGCGCTGCGCATACTGGGCGACCTCGGCGGGATCGGCCACCACGCCGTCGGCCAGGGCCTCGGTCATCGCCCGGATCCCGGCCAGCGGGGTGCGCAGGTCGTGGCTGATCCAGGCGACCAGCTCGCGGCGCGCTGATTCGGCCGCCCGCTCCCGAGCGCGGGCTTCCCGTTGCCAGGTCAGCTCGTGGGCGATGCCCCGGCCGAGCAGCATCCCGGCCGGCACGCTCACCGCAGCCACCGCGGCCGCCACGGCGAGCTCAGTGCGCAACACGGGGGTGAACATCCACCCGTTGACCCCCAGCACCCCTGACAGTGTCGCGGCCACCGGCACCAGCACCAGCACCGTGACCGCCGCGGTGATCGAATATCGGCGCATGTGGTGCAGCAGCAGCGCGCCGAGCAACGCCACCGGCAGCGTGCACACCAACGCCACCAGGCCGACGTGGCGCAGCTCCGCGAGCACCGGGCCTCACTCCTGGCGGTCGTAGCGGTAGCCGACTCCCCAGACCGTCGCGATGCGCTTCGGGGCGGTGGGGTTGGCCTCCACCTTCTCCCGCAACCGTCGCACGTGCACGGTCACCGTGGAGTGATCACCGAAGGTCCAGCCCCAGACCTGCTCGAGCAGCTCACCGCGGGTGAAAGCGCGACCGGGGTGCTGGATGAGGAAGGCCAGCAGATCGAACTCGCGCCCGGTGAGCGCCAGCTCGTGGCCGTCTAGCACCGCCCGGCGGGCGGTGAGGTCCACTAGCAGCCCGTCATCGGTGATCGGCGAGGGCTGGGGGAGCGGCCGTGGGGAGCGCGCCCGGCGCAGCACCGAGGAGACCCGCGCCACGAGCTCGCGGGGGCTGAACGGTTTGGTGATGTAGTCGTCGGCGCCGATGTCCAGACCGAGGATGCGGTCTTCCTCCTCGCCCAAGGCGGTGAGCATGACGATCGGCACTGTGCCCGCGGCCCGCAACCGTCGGCACACCTCCAAGCCGGGCAGGCCAGGCAGCATGAGATCGAGGACCACGAGGTCAAATGCGCTGGCCTGGGCGGCGCGCAAGGCGTGCGCACCATCCCCGGCGACCGTGACCTGATACCCGGCCTGGCTGAGGTAGCGGCTGACCACGTCGCGCACCAGCTCGTCGTCCTCGACGACGAGCACCGCATCGGCTGCGCTCATGATGCCCCTCTCGCTGCGCGCCTCGACGAACCATGGCCACGCGCACCGCCAGGGTAGCTGCGGAGACGGCGAAGAGCACCCCGGTCACGGCCAGCCAGCGGGGCAGGAACGGCTGAGCCGACAGTCCCGAGGCCGCGTGGTAGGCGACCTCGGGCACCCGCAGGATCAGCGGGGACCACACCAGCAGCAGCAGCCCGGAGATGGCTGCGGGGATCCGCAGGTAGTTCAGCCACCACACGCCACCCACGCAGGCCCACTGGGGTCGGTGGCGCAGCAGCAGCACCAACGCGGCGTCGAGGCCGGCGTACAGCGGAAAAAGCACCAGGTCGTGGACGACGGCGCTGCCGATAAACCACGCCCCGATCCCGGTCGGGTTACCGGCCAGCAACCGCAGCGCCGCGTAGCCGGCGAGGACGAAACTGGCCAGCAGCGCCAGCAGCTGGGCCCCGTCCCGGCGGGTCACCGCAGGGCCTCCGCCGCCGGCTGGAACGTCATCCGGGCAACCCACTTGGTGTTGTGTACCCCGGGCAGCGCCGGCACCACCACCCGGGCCGGAAAGCCATGGTCCGCGCTCAGGTCCACGCCATTGACCCGCAACGCGAGCAGCGCATCGGGTGCGTGGACCTGCGCAGCAGACAGCGTCGCTGAGCCAAACCCGCCACCGCGCTGCAACGACTCGACGAACAGGTCGGCATCCGGGGTCGCGCCCACTAAGGCAGCGAGATCGGCCAGCCGTACTCCGCTCCAGCTTTGCACGCCAGTGGACCAGCCCTCTACGCAGGCGATCGGCAACCGGGCGGTGTGCTGCGGCAGGGCCAGCAGCTGGGCGCGGGACAGCGACATCCTCCTCGATCGGGGGGGCGCCCCGGTCAGCTCCAACCGCCAGCTGGCATCGACTGGGCCGATGCCGGCTTCGGTGGCGGTCTTGTTCACCGGGAAATCCGTCGGGCCTGTTCCTTGGTCCTGCCCGCGCGGCGCCAGCAGCGCGGTGGAGCGGGCCGCCCCGCCGATGACCTGGCCCACGCTGAGCCCGAGCAGCGCCAGCGAGCCGGCCACGACCATGCCCAGCGCGCCGCGCCGGGAGATGGTCGCCGGCGCCGGATTGGCAGCCACCAGATGATCAGGATCGGGCGGCTCGGCGGTGGTCGCCGCACGCGAGGTGCGCAGCTCGGCCCGCAGGCTCCGGGAGCGCAGCGCGGTGCGCAGCCGGGACAGCCGAAACGCCACGTGCACCACGAACGCGGCCATGAACACCCACGCCCCGTAGTAGTGCGCCTGGTAGAAACTGAACGGCCAGGCATAAAAGGACTGGATGTTCATCACCCCGGTGACCAGCTCGAACACCGCGCCACCGACGAGCAGCAGCAGTGAGGCCCGCTCCAGCAGGTGGGTGAGCGAGCGGGCCGGCGGCCACTCGAACAGCTTGGGCAGCACCGACCACAGCTTGGCCAGCACAATCGGGATGAGCACCAGACCGAGCGTGACGTGCACGCCCTGGTTCACCCAGTACAGCCACGACGGTCCGGCCGGCCAGCCCGGCAGCCAGGAGCCGAGCAGCCCCTTGTCTGGCGTGGTGTCGTTGCCGGGCGCCAGGTTGGGGTTGTAGGCGGCATAGGAGGCCAGGCCGGTGAGGAACATCAGGGTGATGCCCGGTAGCAGCGCCACGCTGAGTATCGCGGTAAACCACGGGCCGCGCAGCGGACTGCGCCAGAAACCGGCGCGGAACAGGCCCGGCGGAGGGGTCTGCACGATTCGACGGACCCACCGGGGCAGCACGGTCATAGCTCCCACGCTATCGCTCGGACAGGTGAGGAAGGCTTACCATCCGGTGACGGAGCGTCGCTGGATGACGCGGCAGCGACCGCGGCGACCGCGGCCGCGAATCGGCCCTCGGGCACCTGGGCGGCCACCGCGACGGCGTCCGCCCAGATATCCACATCGGACAATTCGGGCAGCTTGCGCACCCGGGTACCGGAGGTCCGCAGCGCGGCCAGGGTCCGTGCCCCGGTGTCCGGGCGCGACGTGGGGACATCAACGATCAGCTCGGCCAGCTCGGGCCGGCGGACGCCCAGCACCCACCAACCGCCATCGGTGGCCAGCCCGAGCGCGGCGTCCACCCCCTCGGCATAGAGCAGCTCCAGACACTGGCTGAGCAACCGGGCATCGACCTGCGGGGTGTCCATCCCGATCTGTAGCACCGGCCGGCGACCGAGCACCGCGGCGGTGTCGGCGTAGGCGGCAGCGATCCGCTCGCCCAGCGTCGTTCCCCGTTGCTCCAGCACGGTGAGAGCCGGCAACCGCGCGCTCAGCGCGGCAGCGTCGACCGCGCGGCCCAGGTCACCCGTCAGGGCCACCACGGGGATCACCTGGGGCACCGCCAGCACCGCGTCCAAGGTGTCCAGAAAGGCCGCCGCGGCGATCCGGGCGGCCTGGGCGGAGGTGGCCGGGGGACACAGCCGGGTCTTCACCT
>Ga0213881_10001268_pt1 | contig 12447 bp, 13 predicted proteins | sample BarmaccoBMER_R08_FD_160104 | JGI IMG/M metagenome (GOLD analysis project Ga0213881, IMG submission 160104) | Barbacenia macrantha exposed rock microbial communities from rupestrian grasslands, the National Park of Serra do Cipo, Brazil - ER_R08 ... | reverse complement strand
CTATGCGATTAATGGTGTGGCAGCACTGCATACCCAATTGTTGCAGCAAGATTTGCTGCGGGATTTCTACGAGTTGTGGCCAGAGAAATTCAACAACAAAACTAATGGCGTAACGCCACGTCGCTGGCTGTTGCTATGCAATCCTCGACTTGCCAACTTGATTACAGAGAAGATTGGTAAGAATTGGGTCAAACATCTAGAAGACCTAAAGCAACTTGAAGCCTTTGTAGACGATACTGAATTTCGCCATCGGTGGCGTCAGATCAAGCAAGCCAATAAGCAGGACTTAGCAAATTACATTTTGCATCGCCAAGGCATTACAGTGGATGCCAATTCACTTTTTGATGTCCAGGTGAAGCGCATTCATGAGTACAAACGTCAACTGCTGAACGCCCTGCACATCATTGCTCTGTATCACAAAATCAAACAAAATCCAGACCAAGATATCTTACCCAGGACATTTATCTTTGGAGGTAAGGCAGCTCCAGGCTATTACCTGGCGAAGTTAATTATCAAGCTAATTAACTCAGTTGGGGAAGTGGTCAACAACGACCCCGATGTCCGCGAGCGGCTGAAGGTAGTCTACTTAGCAAACTACAGTGTATCGCTCGGTCAACGGGTTTATTCTGCTGCTGAACTTTCAGAGCAAGTCTCTACAGCTGGCAAAGAGGCTTCTGGTACTGGCAATATGAAGTTTGCTTTGAGTGGGGCACTCACTATCGGCACACTTGACGGTGCTAACGTTGAGATTCGGGAGGAGGTTGGAGCCGAAAACTTCTTTCTGTTTGGTTTAACTGCTGAAGAAGTAGCAGCACTCAAGACCAGTGGATATAATCCCCGGCATTACTACGACACCAATGCCGAACTCCGAGAGGTGATTGACTCGATTGCCTCTGGCTGCTTCTCGCCTCATCACCCTCACCTTTTTCAACCAATTGTAGACGCACTACTGTCTCGCGACGAGTATATGCTCTTAGCTGACTACCAGTCTTATGTGGACTGTCAGGAGCAGGTTAGCAAAGCCTATCGAGACTACGAGAACTGGACGCGGATGTCAATTCTCAATACAGCTCGCACAGGCAAGTTTTCCTCAGACCGCACTATTGAGCAATACTGTAAAGATGTCTGGAAAGTCGAACCTGTTAAGATCCAACTTACAGAGTATGTTCAAGCAGAGGCTGGTTTAAAAGTCAGTCAGTAAGTACACTAAGGGCAAAAATAGGGTTAATATAGTAGATCGCGTCGAATTTAAGACATCCTACTATGCCCAAACTCAAAACTCGTAAAGCCGCAGCGAAGCGATTTCGAGCCACTGGTAGTGGCAAGATCGTGCGTCGTAAAGCTTTTAAGAATCACCTCCTCCAGCACAAGACTTCTGACAAGAAGCGTCGCCTCTCCAAAATGGCGATTGTGGATGAGCGTGATGAGAAGAATGTACGCTTGATGCTCCCCTATTTATAAGGAATTGAACTATGACACGGGTCAAACGCGGCAATGTAGCTCGCAAACGCCGCAAGAAAGTCCTCAAACTAGCGAAAGGTTTTCGTGGTTCGCACTCAACACTGTTTCGCACAGCTAATCAACAAGTGATGAAGGCACTGCGGAGTGCCTATCGTGATCGCAAAAAGCGCAAGCGCGATTTCCGGCGTCTATGGATTACCCGCATCAATGCTGCTGCTCGGCTGCACGGTATGAGCTACAGTCAACTGATAGGGAACTTGAAAAAAGCTAATATCCTGTTAAATCGCAAGATGTTAGCACAAATGGCAGTACTTGACCCTGCTGGCTTTAGCAAGGTGGCAGAGATAGCAAGAGGTGCCCAAGGATGAAGTTAGAGGGCAAAAGAATAACTTTTTTCTTTCTGACTTTTGCCTTTCTCATACTATTTTTTGCAAATCCTAGTAGTGCTGCTGAACTACCGAAAATTCAAAAGCGGGGTTATGTCGTTATTGCAGTTAAAGATGACTTACGTCCTCTTGGCTTTCGGGATACCGCAGGGAACTTGCAAGGGCTGGAGATTGACATAGCCCAAAGGCTGGCACAAGACTTAATGGGCAAGCCTAACCTCGTAAAGTTGCAGCCGACCGTAAATCTAGCTCGCCTCTCTGTTGTCTTAGAGAACGAAGCCGATCTAACAATTGCTGACGTTACAGCAACAGGTCCAAGAGCAAGGATTGTTGACTTTAGCACTCCCTACTACTTTGATAGTACAGCTCTGGTGACCAGGGACCCCTCAGTCCGAAAGCTCAGTGATGCAGTTAGAGGAAAAATCGCTGTTCTACAAGGTTCTAGCACTATTGCCAAGGTACGGTATCTGTTTCCAGATGTGCAGCTAATGGGAGCAGATTCATACGAGCAGGCGAGAGCGCTCTTAGAGTCAGGTGCAGCGACTGCAATGGCTGCGGATGCGAGTGTCCTCAGTGGCTGGATACAGGAAGATCCTCAATACAGACTACTACCGACGCTGATCGGTGCTGAACCTTTATGTGTGGTTATGCCGAAGGGGTTACAGTACGACGAATTGCGGCAGCGGGTTAATGCAGCGCTGTTGCGCTACACAGCTGAAGGTTGGCTCCAGCAACGAGCTACTTATTGGGGCTTGCCTGTAGTTAATGACTAAGAATTATTAGTATAGAAGAGGTAGCAAAATTTTAACTGGTGGTATTCGCAACCAATGGATAATATCCTACCGATTGTTTATCTCTTAATCTTGCTGGCTCTACTCTCTGGAACTGGTGTAGTCATATTTCGCCAGATTTTCAAAACGCGTCGCGTTGAGAATGCTCTCTCACGGTTACAGAAGAAGCTAACCAAGGAGAAAGGAACAGCTCAAGAATATTACGAGTTAGGTAGTATCTATTTAGACAAGAAAGTTTACACTCAGGCGATTTCGCTCTTTCAGAAAGCACTCAAAGCAGCAGAAGAGGAAGGAGAAGAAAACATAGGCCGAATTTACAACGGCTTAGGCTATGCATATTTTGCTCAAGAACAGTTCGACATTGCTATTCGGCAGTACAAGGAAGCCATTAAACATGAGCCCAAGTATGTAACAGCGCTTAACAATCTCGGTCATGCTTATGAGCGGAAGAAATTAGTAGCTCAGGCGTTGCAAGCTTACGAGCAAGCACTGGAAGCTGAGCCAAATAACACTACCGCGAAGCGCCGTGCTGAATCGCTACGGAAACGCGTAGTTGTTCCTTCTGCTTAGCTTAATTAGTGGAATAAAAACATGAGCGCATGGAGCGATCGCTTTAACCAAATGATAGGCCGCACTCGCTTTGCGGTCTGTCGTATATTTCTCCATCTAGCAGGCCAAGAAGTAGCAACGCTTTTGGGGCTATTTAATCGCACTGCTCGCCAAGCAATAGCTGCTGATGGAGATATTGAGGTTTTGGGAGAAGGACTGGTCGAAATCTGCCAGTGCTTACTACAACATGACGAATACTGGCTCTCTGCTGCTAATGAAGGTGATGTATTTTGGGATGAAGGCGAGGCGAGCGACTATTTCAATAGTTTGTTTACCGACTCTGCCCAACGCTATCTAAGTGAACCAGATTTAAGTGCAGCACCCAGGGCAAATGAGCCTTTGACCTTACCTGTGACGCGTAACTTAGTTACCATGCTTACAGTGGCGTATGAGGGAGAAGCCTCAGAATTAGAAACCAATCTTGCTGATGTCAATGCACTCAAGGTTGGTCTCAAAGCTCTAATTAACCTACACTACCAAAAAAAGCTGCGAGCAATTCAAGTACATTTCTCTCCAGCTCAACTAGGTGACGAACTCACCAACGATCAACTATTACAATATTTTCCTGAATTGGTTCCCCTGTGAGGAAGAGAGCAGGGGAACTCGGGATCCCCACGGAGTGGGGATTAGGGGCAGCAGGGGGAGCAGGGGGAGCAAAGCGAGAGATTACACATCTAGCTTGTCTTTGTTGTTACCCTTGGAAGTAGGGGGATTTGTGGAATTATCATGACAATATTGCGTAAAGTTGCGCTTTTGCTTCTATGCCTTACTTTGTGTTTGACAACTGTTGCCTGTGGAGGACGGCCCAACCAGACTAATTATCAGGGGACAAACGCTAATGCACCGACAAATATTGCTCCTACAAGGCTGAGTGATGGTAAGTATCCGGTACAGCAAGTTGTTTATAACGATGTTGATGGGGAATATAATGTGTTTTTACTCAATACCCCGCCTGGTACGCCCTCGACTTTTAGAACCCAAAATCTACCTTTGGCAAGACTGACTGCTGAGGAGATCAAGGCTGGGCAAAAGAGTTATCTTAAGATGGAAAATGGACAACCGTCCTTATACCTGACACCAGACTTCCAGATTGCCTACGTTCACAATGTGACTGAGACGCAGAATAATCCCCAAACGGGACAGCCAGAAACGGTTGTAGTGCGGCGAGAAAATGGCTTCTGGGCACCTTTTGCTGGGGCTTTAGCAGGTCAGGCGGTGGGAAGTTTATTATTCAGACCTCAGTATTACGTGCCACCAGTTTACCAACCGGGAGTATCAGTGTTAAGAGGCTATGGCGGATACGGTAACACTTACGCTCAGGCAGCCGACCGCTACCAGAGCCGCTATAACGTGCCACCGCCAGCAGTGAGAAATAGAAGTAGCTTCCGCACTACGGGGCGCATTAGAACACCCTCTTATGGTCAGCCAACGGTACCTAATTCACCTCGTTACAACACTGGTAGCCATTCCACTGGTTCCGGTTACGGCTCCAGTACCTTGCGCAGTTCTGGTAGATCCAACCCTTACAGCGTCAGACGACCATCGTTTGGTTCGAGTAGTGTTCGCCGCTCGGCAGGTAGCTTCGGCAGCAGGCGGCGGTAGAAGAGGCAGGGGGGCAAAGGAGCAGAGGGGAAAGAAAGGACCTAGTGTCTCTCCATGCCCTTGCTTTCCTCTTTCTGAATTAGTGGGCTAAGGCGACGGGTGGCTGAGCCCAGCGTCCGACGGCTTTGCCAATTACTGCGAGTTCTTGCATCAAGCGGTCGAAACGCTCTGGTGGCAAGGATTGAGGTCCATCTGATAGGGCTTTCGCTGGGTTAGGATGAACCTCAATCATCAGGGAATCACATCCTGCAGCGATCGCTGCTAGTGACATGGCTGGTACATACTCTGCTTTACCAGTACCGTGGCTGGGGTCAATCATGATTGGCAGGTGAGTTAGCGATCGCAACACTGGCACGACTGCTAAATCCAGAGTGTTACGGGCATACTGGCGGTCAAATGCGCGGATTCCCCTCTCACAGAGGATAACATTTGGGTTTCCAGCTGCAAGGATGTACTCTGCCGCCATCAGCCACTCTTCTATCGTTGCCGACATGCCTCGCTTCAGCAGCACTGGTTTTGGTTGTGCTCCAACTTTCTTAAGTAGCGAGAAATTCTGCATATTCCGGGCACCGATCTGGACGACATCTGCCACTTCTGCAATTTTGTCTAAATCAGCAGTGTCCATCACTTCTGTGACAATGCCTAACCCTGTTGCTTCTCGCGCCGCAGCCAATAGCCCTAGGGCACTCTCGCCATGTCCCTGGAAAGCGTAAGGCGAAGTCCGAGGCTTATAAGCTCCACCGCGTAATAACTTTGCTCCAGCTGCCTTGACTCGCTGTGCTGTCTCAACTATCATCTGTTCATTCTCAACCGAACAAGGTCCGGCAATGACGACAATGGGATGATGTTCGCCGAAATAAACCTCTCCGTTAGGAGTTTCAACCACAACCTCACTGGCTTGACCGTGGCGGAATGTCAAGCTAGCACGCTTAAACGGCTGCTCTACCCGAAGAACCTGTTCAATCCAGGGGCTAACTTCCTGAATCTGTAGTGGATCTAGAGCAGCTGTTTCACCCACCAGACCTATCACGACTTTATGTTTGCCGACAATCTTTTCTGGCGTTAGCCCCCTACTCTTGAGTTCCTCGCTAATTCGAGTAATTTCCGCCTCTGGTGAACCGATCTTCATAACCACAATCATAATTATGTTTCCTATGCCTTTGTGTTTAAGTCGTGTGAATTTATTAATAAACACTCCTAAAATATAGCTCTCAGCTTTTCGGGCACTGACAACAAGATGTAAAAACGAAGTCTAAATTACGAGCAATCAAAGATGAAGTTCGGCCTTCATCTCACCTCATAGTTAAACCTCAAGCACTCGCTACCTAGAGGTTAGTTGAAAAGACTATACATTTTTTTGCCTAGTTGAACGCCAGGTCGCTACCACCCGCCCCCAATTTATCTTAAACTCTCCCCAGCCCAAGAGGCTACCTGGTGTTTGTTCATCCCAGGAGGCAGACAAGATACCGTAGCTCAATCCCAACACACTCAGACCGAAAAAGCCCATGCTTACCAACAGCACCGCTATATGAGGCAACTTGAACCATTGGTGACTCACCACAATATAGCTGACAACAAAAGTCAACATGCCTAAAGCCGTTGGCACTCCACAAAATACAGCCATTCGCCGTGCCATGCGATTACTGACATCCTTCGGCACTGCCATTTCTGCTTTAGTGTATGGTGGTGTCCGTTCGGGCTTCTTATCAGTTTCTATCTGCTCCGGCTTTTTGGTAGACTCTGGCTGCGGACTGCGACTGTTCTTGACTGGTTTGGGTCGCTTTTTATTCGGTTCAAAGGGTAGGCGATCACGCTCTTGTTCACCAGGCATAACATTAGACTCCTTAACCGCGAATACCGAGGCGAGAAATCAAAGCTTGGTACCGCTCTCTATCTTCCTTCTGGACATATGCCAATAGACGCTTGCGCTGACCAATCAGCTTTAGCAAGCCGCGCCGGGACGAGTGGTCTTTCTGATTTGCCCTTAGATGTTCGCTGAGCCGATTGATTCGCTCCGTCAGCATAGCGATTTGCACATCTGATGAGCCAGTATCAGTTTCATGGACTTGGTAGCTGGAGATTAGCTCCTGTTTGCGCTGTTGCGTTAGGGTCATGATGGAATCAAATACTAGTTAATGCAAGGATCTCTCATAATACCACAGCTCAAGCTTTGTGTTTATCGCCAAACCAGCACCTGAGCTTCGTACTCTGGCAAGTCGATAACTAGGGTGCCCTCAACAACATCAACCTTTCGGTTGTCGGGAAAGTACCAGGTTCCAGATACCGGAAAATGGGGAACTTGATATCCAGCCCTTAATTGGTCAGAGAAATTTGCCACGACGACAAAGCGCGAACCCTGGTCATTCCAGCGAACGTATGCTAGCACTCTTGCGTCTATATTCTCGTGAAAAAATTCAATATTTTCAGTCCAAAGGGCAGGAGTTTGCTTTCGTAACGCAATCAAGCTTTTGTAATACTCAAATAGATCGCGATTCAGCTCGTGCTTTAAAAGCGGCCACTCTAACTTGTTCTTCTGATTGGGAGTTTGACGCGTGTACTCACCAAATTCTTCACCCATCCAGAGCATGGGTACACCCATCGCTGTAATTAATAAAACTGCCCCCAGCTTTGCCCGCTTAAACGATTCTGGGCTCACTATCTGACGACTAGCTAGCTCTGCCATAAGATGATCGCGATCGTGAGTCGCTAGATAGTTCACCACACTCGTAGCGGTGGTATAACCCTGGCGTTTGACGTCCAAAGCCTCCTTGAGCTTCTCTAAATCAAATGCGTCGTCACAGACTTCTTTAATAACAAAAAAGCGAAAACTTTCATGCCAGCAGGCATCCATCGGTCCTTGCGGAATGACAATATTGGCTGTATCTGGAATGTGTTCAGCAATGTTATAGAATGGCTTATTTCCAGCCGTTTTTTTGGCTTCGTTAGCGATCCAGTACATAAAGTCGTAATTAGCTAACTGGCGCACGGCATCGAAGCGAATTCCATCAATGTGATACTCAGTAATCCAAAACCTCACGACATCGCCAACGTATTCCCAAGCAGGTTTAATTCCTAATTTCTCGTCATAGTTCTCGTAGTTAAACTCTGGTCCCCAGTAGTTGGCAGGGTCTTCAGGGTAGTGTTTATCGTGATAGTACCAATAATCGCGATCGATGAGCAATAAAGGACATTGTTCATCCGTGTGGTTATAAATTCCGTCTAAAATGACACGAATGCCTCTAGCATGGCACTCGTCAATTAGCCGTTTCAAATCTTCCGTTGAGCCATAACTAGATTCGGTAGCAAAGAAGTGGCGGACTTTATACCCCCAACTGTAATCACCAGGATACTCATTCACTGGCATCAACTCCAGCGCATTAATCCCCAAATCAATCAGGTGATCTAACTTATCAATTACATCCTTGAATTTACCACGGACATGAGGGCCATCCTCACCACCAGAAAAGTCTGCTACATGCAGCTCGTAAATGACTAATTCGTGATTGGCAGCTAGTAGTTTGTCATCATGCTGCCAGATATAATTATCAACAACCCTTTTGCCATCTTTAATACGCACGATACCATTCTTAGACTCACTAATATCGGTTGCATAAGGGTCAATGACATCCACCCATTGGTCTGATTCAAAAGCTGGGCTTTTCGATTGAACGCGAAATTTATACTCATAAACTCCATCCTCCAGCTCAATCTGAGTACGGAAATATCCATCTTCACCTTTTTGCATCGATATCTCTTTCCAGTCAGAAAAAGACCCTAATAACAATGTCCCTTTATTGTTGGGAGCGAATAATTTGAATTCAATAGAATTTGTCATTAAAGCCCTTTACTGAAATTTGTCTGATACCACTTCCTAGCCCTGATATTCTCCTAAAGGGGCAGAAGAGGCAGGGGAGCTGCTCTCCCAGCTCCTCTTTCTGATTAACTCTTCCGTCCTCTGTTTCCTGTCTCCTGACTTCCCACTGCTTGCGGCGACGGTACTTGAGCAACCGGCATGTCAGCATTGAGGACTGGCTTTCGGGTTTCCAAGTTAAACCGATATCCTTCAGGAAGAATGTGAAGCTTAACTCCGCAAATCGCCAAAGCCTCATCCTTCAACAGAGTGTCCAGATTGCTATGAGTAATTTGAGATACATCAACTACAGTAATGGCACCTGCCCCAACTACTTCAAACTCATTGCCACTGACTACCATAGCCGTGTTCTCGTCAATACCAAATCCCAAGACTGCGGGTTGCTGTACTAGAGCGGAAAGTAAGCGTCCTAGCCGTCCGCGCTGTGAGAAATGCTGATCGACAACGACTCCCGGCAGGAAAGCCATACCAGGACCCATTTCCACAACCTCAACCCGAGGATGTGTCTCAGAATCTCCCTCCACAATCATGATATCTGGCATCATAGCGGCCCCTGCACTTGTGCCTCCAACCACTAGTCCTTCAGAAAATCGTTGATGAATAGCTGTATCGAGTTCACTATCTTTAATGATGCTGATGATGCGAGCTTGGTCTCCTCCAGTAAAGAATACGCCAGTAGCCTTGCGAATTGCCTCCAAAGCAGTTGATGAACTCGTATCTTCACGGGTAACGGTGTCAACTATGCGAACATCCTCAGCTCCCAGCCGCTCAAATACTCTGATATAGTTTTCTCCAACTTCCCGAGGCAGCTCTGTTGCAGCAGTCATGACCACAATTCTGGCTTTGATACCTCCAGAGCGACGAACAAATTCTCGTAGGACCTTACATTCCCCCTCTTTGTCTTCCGCGCCGCCGATAATGACCAAATCCCCACGGCTCTTACCCAACCCCATATCGCCTCCAGTTTCTGGCTATTTAACTTCAATAAAGCATTGCCGAATAGACTACCGAAACAGCCAAGTGGTAGATTTCTATACAAAACATCAGGTTTTAATGTGTTAAGCGATGGTGACTGGATAGGAGCAAATACGCTTAGAGGATTTCTAAGAAATCTAATGTGGCTAGAAGAGCGTCCCAATTTCCTTGAGATAGACTCGTGTAAATGGTTCTGTGTACCCTAGTTCGTACTGTTCTATCAAGCCTTGGCGCTGGATGGAAATTTGATTTCCTTCCTTAATCACAACAGCAGAGTTTTCCAGAGTATCTCGTGCTAGCAGCATCTCCGTCTCCGTAGGATCGTCTAGGATAACCAAACTGCTACCTTGGTAAAACATGCCCGATTCTTCCCAGATGCTCTCCACATACTCAGCAATTAGGAGATCGAGCTTAGGATTCCGCAGCAAGTTTTGGACGTTGGTATTGTAATCCTTATTCAGAATTTTCTCTGAGCGGTTGATGAAAACTGCATCGCGACAAACAGCACCAATTGTCCAATCAGGGTGCTGCGAAAGAATGTAGTCAATAGTTTCTTGCAGATCTTGGACCGAAATCTGATTGAAAGTTATGATCGGGACTCTAGCGGCTACCCCAGATTCAAAGAAGGTTTCTAGGATATGGGAGGGTACATCAACGCTTTCACCAACAGCGGGGTTAAGGTGCATAAATATGCCCGGAGCCGCATTGATCTCTAGAATGCCAAAGCTACTAGATTTCCAGGATTTGGAGAGATCGCGAGCAATGACATCAATGCCAAGGCAAGTCAGTCGAAAATGCTGAGCAATATCCTGTGCCAAGATGATGTTATCAGGGTGAATATTATGTGTTGCATCGATACTGACACCGCCAGCTGACAGGTTAGCAACTTTGCGTAGATAGATAATGCGGTCTCTTTCGATGATGCTATTTAGCGATAAACCCTGGGCATCTAGGTACATCTCCATCGCCTCGTCGCTCTGAATTTTACTCATTGCAGAAGTTGGTGTATCCCTCCGAGCTTTGGTGCGGTTTTCGCTCCTAATCAACTCGGCAACAGTAGATCTACCATCACCAACAACTGATGCTGGACGACGTTCGGTAGCCGCAACAAATCTGCCGTTAACGCATAGCAGGCGAAAATCTGCCCCAGAAATACTCTTCTCAACAATTATTTGCTTTGGCTGCTCTTCGCCAATAGCACTGAGGGCTCTGTAGAAGGCGGATTTTAATTCCTCTGAGTCTTGCACATCTGCCGTCACCCCAATTCCTTTGTGACCAACTACAGGTTTAACTGCTACAGGATAGCCAATTTCTCTTGCTACAGCCAAAGCTCCCTCTAAGGTACGGACAATATCACCCTGAGGTACTGGAAAGCCCAAGGTGTTTAAGAATGCCTTGCATTCGTCCTTGTGGGTGGTGAAGTCTGAATCTAAATGACTATCGGTGTCAAATGTTGTTGCAACACCGCGAACCTGTTTTTTCCCATACCCGTATTGCATTAGTCCTTCATCCCACAGGTAGAATGTGGGAATACCTTTCTCTGCAGCTGTACGCAACAGAGCATAGACAGTAGGACCTCCATAGACTGACTGCCGGAACATGTTTTGCAAGGTTTCGATTTGCTCCTCAAATGGGATGTCTGCGTCTTGAACCATAGCTTCAAACCAGTCCCAAACAAAGAAAACTAGTGATTTAGTCGTGCGCTCGTGGAGTGATTGAATGCTAATTCTCGTGAAGTTTGGATATGGCTTTACACTCCAACGGCTGAGGTGCAAATCCATATCCAGTTTGCCCACTTCTGACAATGTCTGAGCAAACAATTGGGCATAGGATTCGCTTGGTTCTACTGAACGCAGATTCGGATAGCGATCGCCAATGATCGAGATATAATCATCAATGCGCAAAGGCTGGTTAGATTTAGTTAGAGCGAAATCAAATACTAAAGCTGCCGTGTCTAGATAGGGATTCGGACCGATGTAATACTTGAAGTTAAAGATATCGAAGGCATCAGTTTTCCTAGCATTGACGCGGACTGCATCGGTGCTTGTGTCTCGAACCATTGGGTATTTCCTCAGCTTACACCGTAATGCCGATCTTAACCCTATTGCTGCTAGATTTTTTATCATTTTCACTTTTTGCTGCTGCAATCAGTGCCCTGAGCTGATCCCCGTCGGTAAATATACCTTTGGAAAGGGTTAATCTGGTATTGAAGTCGTTTACGATCGGTAGGGATGATTTTAGTAGAAGACAGCAAGATATGAACAGCACAAAAGCTGTGGAAGATACAGCTGCTCTAAGAAATGAAGTCGAAAAACTTGCAGAGGAAGCGTTTCATCGAAAACTTATTTCTGGCTATGGCGATGGTCCAGACGAGAATGAGTACCAGATTGTCTTCAAAGGTAAACCCAGGCACGTTCCATTAAAGCAAGCGCTCTCTTTCCTCGGTACCCTGATTGAGCGTCGGTTTTGATGTTATGCGTAGGTCGCGAGCGACTGAGTATAATTCAGCACAATAGAAGTACTGACCCTAAGATTGGGGTCTTTTTTGTTATTCCACACTTCTGCTTTGAAGTGTTGCCGGAAAATCATGAGGGGATAATTCGATTAATGCGTCGTCTTCGCAACAATCGTCGTACTCGAACTTACAAGGTGGCTTAGTTATAAACCGTTTCTTAGTTGTTCACCAAAAATGGAGCAAGGATGCTCCCACTATAGCGACGAGCGGTAAGACATTTACCGGAAGCGAAGCTTC
>Ga0213881_10001267_pt1 | contig 12466 bp, 18 predicted proteins | sample BarmaccoBMER_R08_FD_160104 | JGI IMG/M metagenome (GOLD analysis project Ga0213881, IMG submission 160104) | Barbacenia macrantha exposed rock microbial communities from rupestrian grasslands, the National Park of Serra do Cipo, Brazil - ER_R08 ... | reverse complement strand
GGCGGGCGGGGTAGGCACCTTATTCATCATTGGTTGAGGTGTCTGGCGGGATAGTTAGGAAGTGTAAGAAATGAAGATGTACCTGTCAGCGCTGGCGCCGGCGGCCGTGCTGGGTCTAACTGCGCTTTTTCCTGGTGTCGCCCTCGCGCAGGGCAGCGGTCCAATCAGTAGTGTGCCGGCCAGTAGCCAGCCGCCGAGTTACTATGCCCAGCTCGTGTCGTTGACCAACTCCAGTGGAATGGGAAGTGCCGGGATTACGTTTGAGGGTGACCGGGCGGCGATTGCCGTCAGCACGTTGGGTCTGTCAGCGACTCCGCACATCCAGACCATTGACCTGGGAACATGCCCGGCGCCGTCGAGGGTCCTGACCACGTTGTCGACGTCGGGCAGCACCGCCCCAGCAGTCGCGACGGATCCGGCAACCGCACCCAGGGGATCGTCATATACCTACCACCGGTTCATCCAGCTCAGCGCGAACACCATAAACGACATCAAGGACGGCCACGCTGTCGTCGTGGTGGACGGACCGCACATCGCTACGTCGAGCCACCAAGCGCAACTGTCGCAGGAGGCTGCCCCCGCCCTGTGTGGGACGCTCAAAACTACTTGACGATGCCCGGGCGCGCCCATCCCGGCGCGCCCAACACTGTGGTGGTGGCGTCGCAGTGGGTCCTGGGCAGGCAGCCGCTCGAAACCAAGTTCATCATCAGAAAACGGTGGGAACATTCAACGAGGTCACTGTGTCGGTAACCACCTTGGCAAGGTCATGGAGGAACCGAAAACGGCAGGATTGGATTTCCGATCCCGTCGTTCAGGCCACCGCCGAGGGCGCCTCCGGCGGACCTCCGCTCCGGGATCGTCCCAGGACCGGGCCCGCACAGTGGTTGGGTCACCAGGGTGCGAGTATCCCGTCGCGTCGGCGCCGGAGGCGTACAGATCTGGGGTAGGGGTTCAGCGCGCCGGGTGCTCCAGCTGGACCCCTACCCCCGTTCTGCGGCAGGCCAACACCCCGTGTGTGCCATTAGCGTGCCATTACCACGCCGCACTGGTGATGACCGTCTTAGGCGTGATCAGCGCTGTCCACGTCATCATCGGCTAGCCGCGGCGCCCCATCTCGCCGCAGAGCTCAAATGCGGTAGGCTTGCACGTATCGTTCCGGGCGGTGATGAAATTCGGTGTGCCACCGTTCTACGCAACGTTCGGCGAATGTCGTCTCGGATGCGAGTACTCCTTCTAACGGTTCCAGGTAGGTGAGCACCGACGTGTGCTCCAGCCCGCCCGCTACACGGGCGGCTAGCCCTTGCCGGGCTAGACGTAGCAACTCGCTTGCAATCTCGGATACCGGAGTTTCGTGCAGCCGTGCTTGCATTCCGTTGACCGCCACATCAGCCATGAGCCTTCGGTAGTCAGCGGCGTTGTATCCCTTGAGCAGCTTCCAGGCTTCGTCGCATGAGGGGGCGTGGTAGGTGAGTCCCACCCAGAATGCCGGGACAGTGGCCAGGTAAGGATAGGGCGGACCGTCCACAGCGCGTAGCTCGAGCGTCTGACGGAGGCGCACGTCAGTCCAGATTTGCGACAGGTGGAGCAGCCAATCAGACCATGTTGGTAGCGACCCGTCTTCATAGCCTTCGTCGAGGAGCGCAGCGAACGGCCGGTTAGGGGCGGCCACGTAGACGCCGTAGTCGTTTTTTCGGTAAATCATCCGCAGCGAGCTAGCCCAGTCGACGAATTCGGAAACCGATGGATGGTCCGTGAGTCCTGGTAGCAGTAGACCGCTACGTTGCGGATCATGCCGTGTCCAGTACTGCATGCGTCGGGACAGCGCTCCCGTCCACCTGCCGCCCTCCAACGGGGAGTTTACGAAGAGTGCTGTGGCGACCGGTGAGGCTGCCACCTGCATTCTCAACTTGCGACCGAGATCTTCATTCCCAGTGTAGTCAAGGGTGACTTGGGTGGAAAGGGTGAGGGCCATTACTTCGCGTGCCCATGCACCGTCTGTGCCCAGCGTGGCAAGGTAGTCCCGCACGATCTCGCTATGACGTTTCGGCGCCCAATGGACATTCGCGACGTCATTAAATGGGTAGTTTCCCCCGGGTAGGAGCGCGATGCCCAAACGCGCAGCGCCCGCTGCCAGATACTTCAGGTCCTCGTCTGCTTTCTCCATGAGCCGGACCACGTCAGCGGTCGGCGCGGACGCATATTCTATTGCCCCACCAGGCTCAAGTGTGATCTGCGTCGCGTCATCTCGCCGCACGCCGACAAGGTTGTCGCCTTCGAGGATCCGGTGTCCCCCGCTACGTTCTAATACCGCTTCCAGAAACTCCCTGATCCCTCTGCTGCCATCGTAGGGACGAGAACGACCGGTCTCGACGTCGACAGCGGCGATTTCTACCTCGATGCCAATCCGTTCACCCTGATCAACCGGCTTGTCGAAAGCCTTGATGAGGTCTTTTCGCTGAAGCCTCATTGCCGGTCGGCCAGTCCTACCACGGGTACAGTCCTACCAGGGGTATTGAGGGTATCTGAGCAGCTCGTTACGCCTGGCCGGCAGCTGGAGGCTGTGGCGATAGCGGGCGGTCGAGCGGTGGGTCGCTTCCTGCAGGGTGATCACCGTGGCGTCCAGGTTGTGTGTCCGCGCCCAGTCCCCAGCGGCTTCGGCGGTGGCGAAGAGGCTGAAGGTGGCACAGAGCTGGTCTGCCGCGGACGTGCAGCTGTTCTGGAGTTCCCTGCTGGGCCACAACACACCGTAACAGCTCGGGGCAGGTTGCTCAGCGGTGAACCTCACGAGCAAGTCCTGCCCGCTGGCCAAGCATCGGGTCGCCAGCGTCCCCCCGGCGCCAAGAGCACCGAGCACGCCGAGACCGGTCTTTGCGCACCACGTCCAGCAGTGCACAGGGCCGACTCGGAGCTCGTAGTCGGCCGGGACGACGCTGACCCCGACGCTCGCGACGATCCGGCCGGCGCCGTCACGGCGGATCCGCCCGAGGCGTTCGAACCGTTCGATCGTCTGGACTACCATGGCTGGGGAATGCCCGAGTTGCTGGGCCAACTCAGGCACCGAAAGCGCTGTCCCGCGGGCCAGGAGCAGTTGACAGGCGCGGTCGAGTGTCTCATCCGGTCTGCTGAGCTCGCCTCCCTCAGCCAGGTTCGGCTCTGAGGTCCCGCTCATGTCAGGTCCAGCTCACGACAGTGGAGTCATCACAAAATCCCATGTTCCACGCCATTGTGGTGCGCTTGGCGCCTGGTGCGCTCGCTTCGACACCGTGCACGTGGCCACCGTTGAACACGTAGATGTCTCCGGAGCGGATCTCCAGCCAGATCGACTCGTGGTCCTTGAGGGCCTCTGGCGGGTATGGGCTGCCAGAGAAATGGAGGCCTAGCCTTTGTCGGCTGGCCAAATCTGGGATCACATTCCAGATCACCAACCGGCCGCCGGCGCCGTTCTGAAGACACATGTTCACCGCTGCCACCACGCGATCCGGCGTGCGTTGGATCTCGAAGTCGGCTTGGTGCGGCTCGCTGAGTTGGGAAAAGTCCTCGTGTGGCTGCAGCGCGAAATCGCCCGTGGCGTCCCAGTGCCGGATCAGCACCGGACAGCCTGGCCTGCCGTCCTTGGCGCAGAGCCGCAGCCGGGCGCCTTCGGTGGCTAGCCGCTCGTTCAGCCGCTCCCGGAACCAGCGCGACGGCTCGCCCGGTACGTCCAGCAGGGCATCCAAGCCGTCAGCGATCTCCGCGCTCTCGTCGAGGTAGGTCTTGGTGAGCTTATGGTAATGAAAGGCGCCGATGTAGAAGCCTTGCGACTCGCACACCTCACCACTGCGCCGTCTGCGGGCCGGGCTCTGCCAGAAGCGCCGCACCAGCTCGGCGGAAGCAGCTGGGTCGATAACTCCCCGGAAGATAACGCCAAGTCGTCTGCCCCGCAGCACGTCGAGTACCGGGTCGGCGTCGAACTCCGTGAACTCAACGAAACTGAAGTAGTCCAGGTCGCCCCGCCAGCCGGTCAACTTACTGAGGTTTCGAGTGCCCACCACGCTCATACGAGCCCCTCCTCACCTGGGCGCTAACGCTGGATGCTCGACCAGGAATTTTTCGACTCGGCGCATTGCGACGACGATCTGGTCGGCCGGCGCGCTGAGCGAAAAACGGATATTTCCTTCACCGCTGGGACCGAAGACACTGCCGGGCGTGATCGCCACGTGAGCGTGCTTCAGCAGATCCGCCGCTAGTTGGGCCGAAGTGCCAGTATTGGCCCACTGCCGGACCAAGACGTAGAAGGCGCCGCGTGGTTGGTGCGCCAGCTGCAGGCCCAGCCGTGGCAGCTCGGCGAGCAGACAGTCCCGGCGTGTGTTGAGCTCCTCGCGAACCTGCCGCTGGATTGTCGCGGCATCGCCAAGTGCAGTGATCGCCGCCCACTGAATGAACGTATTGGTACCGACGAACAGGTCCTCGTGCATCCGGGTCACCGCGGTAACCATGTGCTCGGGCACGATCAGATAGCCCAGCCGCCAACCGGTCATGGCGTACGCTTTGGAGAAACTTCCGACCACGACGGCGTTGTCGGTGAACTCCAAGATCGACCGCGAATGGCACCCGTCGGCTTCCAGACCGTGATAGACCTCGTCAGACACTACAATGGGACCCAGCTCGGCGAATGCGGCCAGCTGCGCGGCATCGGCCACCGCACCAGTGGGATTGTTCGGAAAATTGATCAGTATTGCCTTGGTGCGAGGTGTCAGATGTTCGCGCACCAGCTCTGCGGTGTGTTGATAGCCGGTGACGGCGGAGCCCGCCTGTACCGGCACGCCGCGCGCCGCGGTGATGAAACGAGGATACGCCGGATAACCGGGATCGGGCAGCACCACCTCATCGCCCGGGGAAAGCAAAGCCAGGAAAATCTCGACGAGGCAGGCGGATGAACCGGCATTGACCACTACCCGCCGGGGGTCGATGCGAACCCCGTACTGGCTGGCGTAGTAGTCGCACACCGCCTGCCGCAGCTCTGGAAGCCCACTGCTATGCGAGTACCGAGTTTTATTGGCCAGTAACGCTTCGATAGCGGCCTGCTTCACCGGAGCTGGAGTGTCCAGGCCGGGCTCGCCCTTCTCCAGATGAATCACCGGATAGCCGGCCCGCTCTAGCCTGGCTGCCTCGTCGACGACCCCCATGCAGGTCCTTGGGGCGCTATCAGCTGACGTCGACGAACATTCTACGGCCATGATCGTCACTGCTCATCTGGGTTGATGGGCTCTGCGCTGATGGGCGCGGCCACCATGCAGAAGGACTGGCACATGTCGACCGGCAGTACGTCCACCACCGCCATTCCGGCCTCGCTGACCATCGCTTCCCATTCGGGCCGCGCGGCCAGCCGTTGGTTGGTGTATTCGTGCAACAGCTCGTATTCGGGCACGAAGAGCTGCTTCTCCCGGTACTCGTGCTTGATCGTGCCGGACACCTCGACCATCACTAACCGACCCCGCGGGCCGACCAGCGCAGCGATCTCACCGAGCAACCGCACGGTGCCTTCTCGGCCACGCTGTCGCAGCACCTCATGCAGCAAAAACATCACAGTCACGGTATCCACGCCGGACAGCACATCGACGGGCAACATGGTGATGTCGAAAGCATCGCCGGTGATGATGCTCATCCGGTCGGACAGGCCGCACACCTCGACGGTTTCCCGAGCCACCGCACAAGAAGTCGGATCACGGTCGACCCCGACAGCGCGCAGGGTTGGGTCCAGCTCGCACATCCGCGCCAGCATCCGCGCGCTGCCGCAACCGAGGTCAAGCACCTTGCGAGCGTTGATGTCGAGGACAGCCTTGGTGACCGTGCCCATCATCTTGTCCTCAAGCGCGGTCAATCCCCTGACCATCTCCTCATGCGAGCGGGTGAGGTCCGTGCCGTAGGTGACCGCGCCGGTGACGATCGCCTCTAGCTGGTCGAACACCGGCTCGTACGCGCCGACCATCGTAGACAGGTAGCCGCGATAGGGGTACGCGTCATGGCCGCGCTGGGTGAGCCGGACGGTTCCCCTCGTGGTGTACTCGAGGAAGCCACGGACAATCAGGTAGTTGAACAGCGGTCGGACGAGTTCTTCGTGGACGCCCCATTCCGCGGCAATTGCAGCGGAGTCGAGTTCACCCTCCCGCTCGGCGCGGTCGAACAGCCCGAGCCGCCACATCGCCAGCATCGCCTTCGTGGTGTAGTAAGCCTTGGCCAAGCTGAAGATGTCGTCTTCACCGCTGAGGACGTTGTGACGCTCCATTTCCAGGGTCATGAATGGGCCTCCTCGCTCGGGAGTGCGTCATACCGACGGAGTGAACTGTTCGTCGGTCGGTTCGGCACAGCAGTACCAGGGCTCGGACAGCGACGGCGTCCGGCGCGATGGCACAGCGCGGTCCAGCCCAGCCGGCAACGCGGTGCTCACCCCGCGGCAGGCCCTGCTGCTTACCTCCCACACCCTGGCGAAGGTCTCCCGCCTGCTGGCGTCCTCCCGCTGCGCATGTTTGATGGTCGCCATCACCTCTTCGTAGAGTCGATCGACGCTCGGATCGGGGTTGTGCCACGGGTAGCACAGCGCGGCCTCGTCGAACTCGCCGATGATCTGCCGCACCTGTGCCAGTTCGAGCAACCGTGACCCCTGCGGGATGAGCAGCCGGATCGCGTACTGGATCGGCGGCACGTTGTCGACCAGCTCGAGCTCAGCCAGGACCTCAAGGAGTTCGAGATACCCGAACAGCGTTGTCCACGGGGTGAATGTCACGAACGTCGGGTTCAACGTCAGCCCGAGCTCATGGAAGATCCGGACGGTGTCGATAAAATCCTGGCGGGTGTGTTGCTTATCGAAGTATTCGAGGATCTGCGGATCCACCGATTCCACCGCGCTAGTGACGAACAGGCATCCAGTCTCACGAAGTACCGGCAAATACGCACGATGCTTGACCAGATGCTCGACCTTGATTGTACAATCGTAGGTGAGCTCGGGAAACTCCTCGTGCAACGCGCGCACAATACACATCCCGTGCTTGGGGCCGTTGAGGAAGTCCGGGTCACCAAAAGTAATGTGCTGCGCCCCGGCGGCGACCTGGTGCCGGATGTCGTCGAGCACGACGTCGCGTTGAACGACCCGAAATTGTCCGTTGTAAACCGGCACGATCGGGCAGTGCCGACACAAGTGTTTGCAACCTCGGGTCGCCTCGGTGTAGCCGACCACCTTGCGTTGTCCGTCACCAGTGTCTAGATATGCGTAACTCGACAGCGCCGGCAGTTCAGACCGGTCTGGTGCGCGGAACTGCTGGCGGGCCAGAGAAATCACCGGTTCCACCTGCAGCATCCGGCGCGGTCTAACCTCGGCGGGGGCAGGCTCGTCAGCGATACGTTGCGCGAGCGTACACAGACCCTGCTCAAACTCCCCACCAATCACCGTTTGGGCACCGAGTTTGCGCAGGAAGGCCTCGTTGACCGGGGCATACAACCCATAGCAGCACAGATGCGCCGACGGGTTGAGCACACGGATCCTTTCCAGCACCCGGACTGCTAGCCGCGTCGCGGTATGCATTGGTAGGTACAGGGCGATGAGCTCCGCGCGGCGAATCGCGTCCGCGTCGAGGTCCTGCACCGCGGTGTCCAGGCACGTCACCGTGGCGCCAAAGTCGCGGAGCCAGGTCGCCGGGGACGCGAGCCCGAAGGGCTGGTGCCCCAACTCGTAGGTAGAGATCAGCAACACGGACAGCGGCCTGGCCAGCTGAACCGGGTGGGGCACCCGGTCGCGCTGCATGGCTGCGAACTTGGTCATCCTGCGCCTCCCACCCGCTCGCCAATCCACCTCAGCTCGTAGCCAGGTGACTCGCTCGCATCCCACGGTAGATCTGCTGCATAGCGTCGTTAGCCGCCTTAAGGCGTTCTACGTCGGCGACGAAAGCCGCTAAGCGGACGCCCGGTATCGCCACCAGAATCCGGTCATCGGGGATCTCAGTGAACGTGCGCATACCGATGCAACCCACTGACATTGCCGGTGCCCCACCGCTCATCGCCCTGGGTAGCGCCGCACAGCCTGGGCGACCAGTCACGGTCGTCGGATCCGATGTCCATGCTGCGGAACCGGCGGCCTCACCACACAGCATGGCCTGCTTCGCGCTGGCCCATAACAGCACAAGATCCGGGGTTTGCGGGGTCTGCGACAGCGGGCCGTACACAATGCCAACATGCCCCTTCGGCATGACAGGGATAGTGGCGGCCTCCTCTGGAGAGAGATATCCGCACTCGGCCATCATGTTGACCACCTCGCCCAGCTGCGCCGCGACTTCCGCAGGCAGCGGAAAACCCATCACCATGGCGCCGATCGCGCAGTGTAAATGCCGATCTAACGCGGCATAAAAAGTACGATTTTCCGCCTCCCTCCAGTAACTACACGACGACGGAAGGTCACGACCAACCTCCGAAACATCAACCGGAGCCTCGGAAACGAACCGCAGCGCGACAGGAGGCAGACCAAGTTCGAGTGCAATCGTTAACCGACGCGCAAACTCTTCCATCCGAGCAAACCCCTGACATGAACCTGACAAGCTGATCTCCACTACATACAGTATGCGCAAGCGGAGGGTTAGTCGACAACCCCCAGTTAGGCTAACAACTCGCGCCAACCCCATCACTTACAGCAACCAGGACACAATGATCTAACCGGTTTGGCCTAGCGTGGAGGGCGTAATGGTCCGATCGCGCGTATCGGTCGGACAGGATTAGCCTTGATCTTACTCATTGAATTATTAATGAAGACCACGCCGCGGTTGCCTGGTGTCAATGCCCGAAGTCGTGTGGTGACTGGTCAGGCCTTCGGCGTGGCGAGTTGATCTTTTCGTGGTCTTGTTGATGATGGTTGGGTGCCTGCTGATCGCCGTTCGCCCTATGAGGAGCTTGCTGCAGAGAACGCGCAGCTTCGGGCGATGATGTCGGAGCTGCGGGTGATGGTGGAGGAGCTGGGCGCCGAGAATGCCGAGCTGAAGCGGCGGTTGGGGCAGAACTGGCGGAACTCCTCGAAGCCGCCGGTGTCGGACTCACCGTTTGCCAAGCTTGCTCCGCGACCGCTGCGGCGCGGACGTGGCGGAGGTCCCGGAGGTCGGGATGGAGCGGCCGGGGGGTGTTCGATCTGCCGCCGATGACGGTGCGGGTCACCGAGCACCAGCTCATCGCGCGCCGCTGCGCGTGCGGGGCGGCAATCTTCTCCGGAGATGTTGATGCCGCCCTCTTACTGCCCATAGCCGACCATTCGGGCAACGGCCTCCTCGATCTGATCGGCCGACAGCAGGGCAGGCGGTGCCACGGCGCTGGCGCGGAGCCAGACGTCGCATAGCCACTCGAGTTGCCGCGCACCGTCGTAGGCTTTCTCGAGGTGGCTGCCCAGGCTCACGGTCCCGTGGTGTTTCATCACTGCCGCCGTGCGCGCCGTGAGCGCGGCGGAGACGTTCTCGACCAGTTCCAGGCTTCCGAACGGGGCGTAGGGGGCAACGCTGATACCGCCGCCGAACATGGCGATCTGGTAGTGAACGAAAGGCACATCGTCCCGCAGCAGCGAGAGCGCGGTGGCCGCCGGGGAGTGAGTGTGCACGACCGCACCCGCGCCGTGTCGCTGGTAACAGGCAAGGTGCAGCGGCAGCTCGGAGGTAGGGACGAACCGGCCCTCCACGACGAAGCCCTCGAGGTCAACGACGCAGACGTCCGCCGCCGCTACCTGCTCGTAGCCGACTCCGCTCGGGGTAACCGCCACCAGGTCTCCGATGCGGACCGAGACGTTGCCTGAGGTGCCCACCGCGAGGCCATCACGCACCATCCGCCGGGCGTATTCGGCCACCTCCGAGCGTGCCTTGCCGATCAGAAGTCCTGAAACGTCGTCCGTCATCTTTCGGTCCGGCTTCTTCGCCGAGAGCACTGGGAGCTGCATAGTAAGGGCATGTTGCGCACCATCGACTGGGATGGCAAGGCCGTCACCATTATCGATCAATCCGCCCTCCCCGGCCAGTACCGAACCCTGCGCCTGGACACTGTCGACGAGTTGATCGATGCGATCCGGCGCCTGGCCGTGCGCGGGGCCCCGGCCCTGGGTGCGGCGGGCGCGCTCGGGGTAGCACTCGCCGCGCGCCGTCACCCGCAGGATCCCGGTGCCGTCCGAGAGGAGGCGGAGCGCCTTGCCGCCGCGCGCCCGACGGCGGCAAACCTGCGATGGGGTGTGGAGCACGGCCTTGCGCGGCTTTCCCGAGGCGCGAACGCAGTGAGCCAAGCAGCTCATCAGGTGCTCGAGGAAGATGAGCGGACCAATCGCCACCTCAGTCAGCGAGCTGCGGACGTCATCACCGAGCAGTGTGGCTTAAGACCGTTGCGCATCCTGACGATTTGCAACTCAGGAGCGCTGGCGGCCGTCGCCTGGGGAACCGGCGTTGGGGCGATCCGCGTGCTGGCCGGACGCGGCGCGGTGAACGAAGTCTTGGTGTGCGAAACGCGGCCGCTGCTCCAGGGCGCGCGACTGACGATCTGGGAGCTAGCACAGCTCGGCATTCCCCACCGACTCTGTATCGACTCGGCGGGACCAGCCGCTCTCGCGCGCGGCCTCGTGGACTGCGTCGTGGTCGGCGCGGACCGGATCACCCGCAACGGTGACGTGGCGAACAAGATTGGTACGTACTCTCTCGCCTGCGCAGCCGCGCTCGCCTCGGTGCCCTTCGTCGTGGTCGCCCCAGACGAGACGGTCGACCAGACGATGGCCTCGGGCGCCGAGATACCGATCGAGGAGCGAGCACCTGAGGAAGTGCGTTCCCTCGGTGGCCAAGTCCTGACGCTACCCCAGACTCCCACGTTCAACCCCGCCTTTGACGTGACCCCGATCTCACTCATCACGGCTGTCGTGACAACAAGCACGACCTTCCGCGGAAACGCCGCAGCGACCGGCTCTGCGGTCACTAGCCTTCAGTATTCACCGCAATCTTGATGCTGGGCGGGTGGCCGGGGGAGTTTCACATCCCGGCCACCCGCCCAACTCGGCTTGTCGAACTTCGGGTTGGCGATGTACACGTGGAATCTGAGTTGGGTGCCGAGCAGATCCGCGGAGCGGTGTTCAGGAAGCTGCCATGGTCGTGCCCGTGACTTGGTTCCAGGTGGTGAATCGGGTGCCCATCTCGCACCGGTATTCCTCGGCGGACAGCCGGTTGCGGCGAGGCCGCCCCTACCGAGTCAAGAAAGCAACCGACGTCGGGCATCCGCCACGACGGCCCAGCCACCATCACCCGCGCCCGACATCAACCCGAGCGACCGTATAGCCCGTTTCAGGATTGGCAAACGTGATTCGCTCCAACGCCGCCTCAAACACCGACCCACCACACGGCTCCCTCACGCCCGTCCCTCACCCGATCTCCCACACCACCGCTGACCGCGCCACCTCTATCACCCCCACCAACGCCCGGATGACCCAGGAGCCGGGGGTCCGGTGAGAATGGGGGGATGCAACCCAGCATTATGGTCAGCAACGGTATTGAGATCGCCTACGAGACGTTCGGTGCACCGGGCGATCGTCCGCTGCTGCTGATCATGGGGCTGGGTGCCCAGATGCTCGCCTGGCACCCCGAGCTGTGCGCGGCGCTGGCCGCTGAGAACTTCTTCGTGGTGCGCTACGACAACCGCGACGTGGGGTTGTCCACCCACCTGCACGATGCGCCCGTGCCAAACCTGGACGCGGCCCGGGGTGGGGACCTCTCCTCGGCGTCCTATCGACTCGAGGACATGGCCGAGGATGCGGTCGGGTTACTCGAGGCGCTCAGGCTAAAGGGCGCGCATGTGGTCGGCGCCTCGCTCGGCGGAATGATCGCGCAGACGATGGCCATCACGCACCCCGAGTACGTCCGCAGCCTCACCTCTGTCATGTCCACCCCCTGGATCGGTATCGGATCACCCACCCCGGCGGCCCAGGCCGTCTTATCCGCCCCACCGCCGGCCAGCCGCGCGCAGATCGTGGAGTGGGCCGTAACCATCCAGAAGATCATTGGTTCGCCCGGTTACCCGATGGACGAGGCCTGGGTCCGCCAGCTGGCCGCACAGTCCTACGACCGCAGTTTTGACCCAGATGGCATAGCCCGCCAGCAGCTGGCGATCTATGCCTCTGGCGATCGCACCGCGGCGTTGGCCCGCGTCAGGGCACCTGCCCTGGTGGTGCACGGCGACGCCGACCCGCTGATCCCGCTGCTCGCTGGCCACGCCACCGCCGCAGCACTGCCCGACGCCGAACTGCTTGTGCTACCCGGGGTGGGACATAACCTGCCGCGCGGGGTCTGGCCCCCGCTGGTAGCGGCGATCAGCCGGCTCGCCGTAGCTATTCAGCAGGGTTCGGGGGCTGGTGGTAGCCAGGGTTGGCCGGTGAAGAGTTGGGTGAGGACGTCGAGGGTGTCGAGTCCCCATTTGGTGGCTGTGCTGAGGTAGGACTGGA
>Ga0213881_10001266_pt1 | contig 12470 bp, 12 predicted proteins | sample BarmaccoBMER_R08_FD_160104 | JGI IMG/M metagenome (GOLD analysis project Ga0213881, IMG submission 160104) | Barbacenia macrantha exposed rock microbial communities from rupestrian grasslands, the National Park of Serra do Cipo, Brazil - ER_R08 ... | reverse complement strand
GAGTAGAAGGATGAGGGGTAGACGACGTTTGAAGGTTTTCATGATGCTTCTCTCTGTTGATTTGTCGATAAATGGGTTGTGTTCGTTGATTGAATCAGGAGTTAATTGAATCAGAGATTACTTGCTACACCCAGATTGGGTAGAGAGGCTGCAGGTGTAGGAACCATTGTTCTGGGTGTTAATGGTGGTACTGCCGCTAACTCCACTACCTTTGCTGTAGCTGTAGTTAGTTTGGCTGTTGTAGCCATAGGAGTTGTCGTTGTAGGTGCCGTTGCGATTGGCGCTATGGTAGCCGTTGCTGGTTTGGCTGTTGTAGCTGTTGTAGTGGGAACCGTGGTAGGAGCCATTTGCCCCGTTGTAGGTGGAGCGACAGCCGCCAGCAAAGCCACCGCCATAGTACACCCCACTAGCACACTGGGCGGCACCATGGGGTCCCCAAGCAGCAGAGCGACTAGCAGATCCATTGGAACCGTAGGCAGATCTAGAGATAGTAGAAGCTTGAGCAGTAGGAGTGAATCCAAGGGGGGCGATCGCCAGGGTGACAACGGTCAGACCAGAGATGAGGGATGTAGTGAATTTCATGATTTGTGTTCCTTTCAACTTGATGCTCTTATCCTAGGCTTGTCCCCCAGTCAAACACATGAGGCTCAAGCCCTGATTGGGGCTGGGACTTTAGTCCTGCTATTTAATAACTAGAGATCTTGCATAAGGCAGGAAGACTCTTAGAAAGTCCTAATTCGTAGTTGTACAGCCCAGCTATCAGATTGAATCTCAACCCAAATCGCTTTCTAAGGATCGTATTCAGTTAGTAGAATGTGTGGGAACGTTTTGACGCTAGAGCAAATTAAGCAATGAATGTTAGATCTGCTACTTCTAATGATGTGTCACTCATTTTCTCATTCATTCAAAAGAAAGCAGAATTTGACCGCAACATTGGTGCATTTTCTGGAATATTGCAGGCAACTGAAGACAAAATACGCAAAATACTTTTTAGTAAAATCCCTTTTTCTTACGTTTTGTTTGCAGAAGATTCAGAACTTGAGATTGGTTTCGCGTTATACGGATTCAGATGTTCATCATTTATGGGTCAGCCAAGTATTTGGCTTGATGACTTATATGTGGATGAACATCAAAGAAGTCAAGGTGCAGGAGCTGCATTAATGGATCGGCTTGCTCAAATCGCTAAAGAAAATGACTGCACCCATCTTGCTTGGAATGCTGATGCTCGAAATACTCGTGGGCTTAGTTTTTATCATTGGTTAGGTGCAGAGATTATGGAACAGCACGGAAATCGATGTTTTTTAAGATGGGCTCCTTGGTCGGGTACATAGCAATTCCATTGCACACCGACCGTTTACGTATCGTTTTTGTCTAATTCTCGCCCTGCTTGATTCAAAATCAATCTTCGCACACTCACCAACGCACGATTCAATTCGTAGCTCTGCTGCTCTGGACAATCCAGATGAGCTTGTTGTTCTTCTTCAATCATCTGCACATCCTGGCTTACCAATCCGTCGAGTAGTTTTTGAGCCGAACCAAATAAACTGTTTTTTACAAATTGACGAAATGCCACTGGCAGCTTGTGCAAGCGCTTAAAAGCATTGAGTGAGGTAAAATGAACAAGATATGCTTTTGTTGCCAGTTGATTGACTGGACACAGCAGGCAGTAGATTTTAAAGTCTTCGCCTAGTGTTGAAACCCAGTGTGGGTAAATGTAACTCACCTTTAGAGGTTCCGAGTGGAGACGGCGCAAAGTTGGAAAAAACAGCTGAGAAATAGACCAGATTTTATCAATTCGGTAATAGCTCTCGGCCTGGTACAGAGCATCCACCCGATGAGTATCTTCGCAAATCTCCTTGAGTACCGCTCCAGTCCAAGCCTGATAATGATTGTGTAGATGCCCGTGGTACATGTCCATCAGGTTTTCGATTAAATAAGAGTAGTGGGCAGCACAATTGATAACAGAGACAGTGCCGATATAGTTGAGGTGTTCCCACTCCGGGACTCCTAAGGGAAACTGCAAGTGAGCTAATCTAGTGTCCCCAGGAAATAGCCAAATAAAGCCGTCTAGCTCCTGCACTGGTAGAGCGCGAATCCTACAATTGGGTAGTTTCTGCTTAGCTTCCAAGTAGGGAACTTCCACACACTCACCAGCAAAGCTAAAGCGCCAACCGTGGTAGGCACATTCGAGTCGATCGCCGATTACGCGCCCATGGCTGAGTTTAACTAAGCGATGAGGACATCGGTCTTCTAGCGCGTGGATCTTAGCGTCACAATCTCGATAGATAACGATCGGTTGATGCCACAAGACGACACCTAAAGGCTGCTCTTTCAGCTCGCTACTACGCGCAACTACATACCAGTGATTAAGATCGATCCCACAGGAGCGAAGAGCGCGGCTCATATCTTGAGTACTCCTTCTGGATTCACCGACAGCAGCGATCGCCTCTGTAACCCCTCGCGGTGCAAAATCTCATTCGCTGCTAGCAACCCACTACTAATCGCGCGTTCCATCAAGCCACAAGGAAACGGCATTTTCACCCAGTCCCCAGCAAACAAAAGATTAGCGATATCTGTACTGGTTTCTGGTCGAGCCGCATAGCTGTTTGGAGGATAGCCAGAAAAGTTCTTTTGATTTACGAGTTCGCGGTGCAACATAGTGGCTTGCTGTAACTCTGGCACAATTTGGTACAGTTCCTCCTCAAAGGTTGTTAGCAAAGCTTGCTGGGTTGGGAAGTTTTTTTCTTTGTAGCAGTAGGCATGTAACTCAACCACACTACCACCAGTTCTTTTTGCCCAGTCGATATACTGCTCCTGAATTCGATGATAAAGTGTGATGCTATCTGTCAGTCGGTAGCCCGAAAGCGAGGTAAAGTAGCTGTGTTGCCACTCGAAGTCACGGTCAAACCAGAAGCGGACTACGGCAAAAGGGTCTGCTATAGCTAGCTTTTCTACCTGCTTTTGCACCAGTTGATTGGTTTCACCGCTCATGCGCTCGAATAGCTGTTGCACACCTGGCACGTCGGTAGCAAAAACATAGTAATCTGCCTCGATCTGCCTTGTTGGAGTCGAAAATCGTTCATTTGTAGTAAGTCCTAAAAGTTGCAACCGATCTTCTTGACGTTGAATGACTTGGAAGCGTGGCAAATCCCTTGCTGCTGGTCCAGTTAACACCCGTCCCTGACGATCGAAAACTGCTCCGTGGCAAGGGCAGTGAAAATTTCCATCTTCTGCCAGCCCAACCGTACAACCTTGGTGAGTACAAGTTAGTGAAATAAGTTCTGTTTCAAGCGGTGTCCTTGCAAAAGTCGTATCTTTGGAGGCAAAGTATTCGATGCTGTCTGCAACAACTCGATCGCGCTTTACCCAGAAGGGAATATTATTCGTTGCATCTCCCTGCTGATAGCTTAGGCAATCGATTCTTGCTTGTTGAGTGTGAATTTCGCTTACTGTTGCACCCTTGACAATCTTGCCGCCCCGACGCTCAATTGCCTTTGCTATCGGCTGCACCAGACTTGTGCCCATATCCTGCCGAGTACCGTTGAAAGCCAGTCCCTCCGGATTGCCAAAAAAGTAGAAGTGAAAGAACTGCATAAGTTCTGCTACGCTCATCCGATCTGGGGCATTCAAGCTAGATTTCGCAAAGGGCAGAAAATACAAGTCATATAAACCCTGTGGAAACTCTTTCGCTACCCACTCAGAAACCGATAAGCTATCCCAGCGCTGGTAATTTTTCTGAGTTTGGAAGCCAGTAATTGCTAGAAATACTTGCCAGTGTTTCAATTTAGTTAAATTAATACCCCAACGTAGCCGATTGGGAGAACTGATCGCCAAATCAACAATATTCCAGGGAAAAGCTGAGTGGCTAGGGCGGAACACCTCCGGCTGGTAATCGCCTTCTCGGTATAGAACTGAGTAAGAATTTAAGGACTTAAAATTTTCATCTATCCCCAGTTCTTTGACTAAGCTATTAAGATTGTAATACTGCGGAAAAAAACCGTGGAAGCCATGTTCCATAGTGAAAGTTTCACCTCCCGCCTGGATCTGCCAACTGGCTATTTTTCCACCTAGCTGGGGCGATCGCTCTAACAAAATCACTGTAAAACCCCGTTGGCTAAGTTCATAAGCACAAGCCAATCCAGCTAGCCCAGCTCCAACGACTACAACGCTCATAGGTCGATTCAGTTGCCGTGGCAAATTTAGGGTATCTTGCTGAAAAACTGTTGGCTGTGGCTTAGAGAAGCGAGAGTATCCCATTACTCCACTAACAGTACTGATACCAAACCACTTGAGGAGTGTGCGGCGGGAGACAGGTGGAGACAATGGCGAATTTGATATTTGACTCATCAAACTAGTTTTCTTTTGAGTAGTTCATTTGAATTTTGATAGTAGTGTCGGAACCTGCAACTACAAACACGCAGTCTCCGTATTTTGGTGGTCCATCGCGTACTATTGGATTGTTGGAAAATCCGTAACCTTCTGTAGGCATCCCAAGAGAATTACGGCGGAGTTTGTGATCGCCGTATATGTCATGAAAGATCGCAGCAGCGTAGCTACCAGATGGAATTTCATTTAGCGTAATTGTTAATGGATTGTTGGTGATTTTGACGCACTGCTTTTCAACAACGTTGTTATTGGTATAGGGAAATCCTGAGCTAGCTGAAAATAGTTTGAGACAGACTTCACCGTTCTGACTGTTTAACCCATCTATTTCGAGCGCTAGCTTACTTTTGAGCTTACTCAACGCGAGCTTGGGAGCTGCCTCCGGCAAAGCCTTGAGGTCGGCTTTGGCGCTGTCTACCAACACTAAACTTGACAGCATTGCTAGAAAAAATGCCGATTTGACTTTGCTTACCATATAACTGTTAATTTTCCTCTCTCGTATCTACCTATAAATTGGTAGTTTAATTTCAAAAAATTATCGTGGCTGCAAACCGTCCAATAAAACCGAGACCATATCATCCGCCATCTCCTGCTTGGGCGGGGCTTCTGGTAAACTGCTGGCATAATTGATACCGTCTATAATTGACAGGACAAAGCCAGCTAAAGTCTCTGGTTTTACATCTCTAATTTGACCTCTTTCTCGCGCTCTAATGAATGCTTGCACAATCGGATCGAAGACTGACTGATAGGAGATTAATGATAAATGCTGCTTATACTCGTCGCTCAAGGCTGGCGTCTCAGCATGCACCATAGTGAGAAAGTTGATCGGTTGTTGTGAGAGGAACCAACCCGTTACAGCATGCAACTGTACTCTCAAATCTAACCCCGCTGAATCAATTGCCTGCTGTAAACCTTGGCGGTGCCGCTCGAAAACTCTTTCAGTCACTGTCACAAAGAGTTTCTCCTTGCTGGGAAAGTGATAGTAAAGTGATGCCTGACGAATGTCTACTTTTTCAGCAATATCTTTCATCTTCACGCCTTTATAACCCCGCTGAAAAAACAGAGTTTCAGCTGCCCTTAAAACACGTTCTCGTGCGTCTGGTGGATCTTGGTCAGGCACTTCAAATATACTGAACGACAAGCAGCTTACCTATATATAAGTAGGCTACCTAATACCTAGTAGATTACTCGACTTGCATTCATTTGTCAAAAAAGATGAAATACTGGCATGAAACGCTGGCTGTTGCTCAGCGAATCTTAATTGAACTGTTGCGACGGCGACGCAGTCTGGTTTTTTGGAGTACTTTTCCGATTTCTGTTCTGTTACTTAATGGATGTATTTTTGCAGAACGTGCCAAGCTATCAATGGCTCAGGCTTTTGCAATTGCTGCCCCCTTAACCTTAGTCGGTGCTGCATTGTTTTTCAGTTGCCTGGGCGGTAGTGTAGCAATTGTGGTGGCAGAGCGAGAACAGCAAACGCTCAAGCGCCTTTTTATCTCGCCGCTCAGTGGTACATCCTATTTTTTAGGAATGTTTTTAGCTCACAGTTGTATTGGCATTGGACAAACACTCCTGGTTTATATAGTTGCAGGGTTTTGGGGCGCTAGGTTCAATGGTTCGCTTTTACTTGGAGGAACCATTATTTTCCTAAGTATAATATCTTACGTAGGATTGGGCTTTATACTAGGAACCAACTTAGCTCGTCGCACAGAGGATGTGAATTCTTTAGTAGCAGCGTTTGGGGTGCCTTTACTAATTTTAGGAGGTGCCTTCGTGCCCGCGTTCTTATTTCCGAAAACACTGTTAAGGATTGCTAAATTAGATCCAATTTATCACATGAGTGAAGCTCTATTAGGAGTTTCTGCCTCTGGCGATGATCTAAGTTCGATAGCGTGGCATTTCTGGTTTTTATTAGGGTTTGCTATTTTGATGGTAGGAGGGGGATGGTTATTTTATCGCCGGATGTTGATAGTTGAAAGGAGGCTTTAACGCTAGTGTTGCGGATAGAAAAACTAAATAAGTCTTACGGAAGGCAATTGGTTCTTCAAGATTTGACACTGCAGATTGGCGCAGGGGAGATTTACGGGTTACTAGGACCAAATGGAGCAGGCAAAACCACGACTATTAATATCATCTGTAATTTGCTACGGGCTGATAGTGGTGTAATCGCTATTAATAACCAACCAGTTTCCAATGCGACAAAACCACTAATTGGAGTAGCACCACAGGAAAATTTACTTTATAAAACTCTGTCATGTGAGGAAAATCTTAATTTCTTTGCCCAGATTTACGGTTTACGGGGGCTTCATCGCCGTCAACAAGTACAGGCAAGCTTAGCGGCAGTAAACTTAACAGAGCGAGCAAAAAGTCCAGTGGCAACTCTTAGTGGTGGGATGCAACGGCGGATGAATTTAGCGATCGCTCTTGTCCATCAACCTAAATTGGTGATTCTTGATGAGCCGACAACTGGCTTAGATATAGAGGCACGTTACGAAATCTGGGAGTTGATCCTGCAATTGCAGCGTCAAGGCATAACGATCCTGCTGACAACTCATCTATTAGATGAAGCAGAGCGTCTTTGTCAGCGAATTGGCATTCTCAAGAATGGTAGGCTCTTAGCAGAGGGTAGTTTAGCCGAGTTGCGGCAACGAATACCAGCTCAAGAAATTTTGGTTGTACAGACGCAAGACGAGGAAAGAGCGATCGAGCGGGCAGGTAAATGGGGCTTTATTGCTCGTCGCTACGGCAACCAACTCGCTTTTTGGCTGCCAGAGCATTTAGAACTAAAGGAAATTGTTTCTCGCTTTGAAGGAATTCCTGTTGATTCGATTGCTCGTCAACCAGTACGTCTGGAACATATCTACATCGAGTTTACTGATAAAAACAATGCGTAGCCATGGATTAGCTGACCAGTTTCTCTGACGTTGAGTGTAAACTCTATAGAATCCCTCGACTTCTAGTTGGGGGAGTGTCAAAGGCTAAACGTTTGCAGGGGGGAGGATAATGGACTGGCAGGAAATTCTCGGCGGTGTAACCGCTCCTAAGGGGTATCGAGCAGGTGGAATTGCTGCGGGGCTAAAACCTTCAGGACTTCCGGATCTAGCGCTGATCCTATCAGATGTGGAAGCGATCGCTGCTGGCGTGTTCACTACATCACGAGTGCGCGCAGCCTGCGTAGACTACTGTCGCCAGCGTCTCCAAGCTAAAGCCAGTGCCCGTGCCATCCTGTGCAACGCAGGGCAAGCAAATGCCGCAACGGGTGATGCAGGCTGTGCTGATGCCTTAGAAAGTGCCCAAGCGCTGGGTCAAGCCTTGAATATTCCGCCCGAATCTATCCTGCTGGCTTCCACTGGTGTTATTGGTCAACGCATTCGCATGGATGCCCTCAAGGCTGGGATTCCTCAATTGGTAGCGTCCACCTCTGAAACCGGATCTGATGCCGCTGCCAAAGCCATAATCACCACAGACTTAGTGACAAAATCCATCGCTCTAGAAACAGATATTGGAGGGCGTCCGGTGCGAATTGGTGGGATCTGCAAAGGTTCTGGCATGATCCATCCCAATATGGCAACAATGCTTGCCTTTGTCACCTGTGATGCCGTTGTGTCTCCCTCTCTTTGGCAGCAGATGTTAAGTCGGGCAGCCGATCGGAGTTTTAATCAAATCACTGTAGATGGTGATACCAGCACAAATGACTCCCTCATAGCTCTAGCTAATGGTCAATCCCGCACACCAGCTATTACAGATGTAGGAACAGAAGCAGAAAAGTTGGAGGGGATGTTGACATCCGTTTGTCAGCATTTGGCAAAGGCGATCGCTCGCGATGGTGAAGGAGCCACTTGCCTTATAGAAGTTGAAGTGAGTGGGGCAACTGATGATAAGGCCGCTCGTCAAGTTGCTAGAACTGTTGCTGGTTCTGCTTTAGTCAAATCGGCTATTTTTGGTCGCGATCCCAACTGGGGACGTATTGCTGCTGCAGCGGGTAGAGCTGGAGTTCCCTTTGAGCAAGAAAATCTCCAAATTAAGTTAGGGAATTTCTTGATGATGGAAAATGGTCAACCTCTGCCGTTTGATCGGCAAGCCGCAAGTGTCTATTTGAAACAAGCAGCTGCTGGTGCTTACCTTAAAGAGGATACTGTCTTAATCTCTGTCAACTTAGCAAGTGGTTCTGGGTACGGGAAAGCCTGGGGTTGCGACCTTAGCTATGACTACGTCAAGATTAATGCTGAATATACAACTTGACACTTCAACACTTTTACTTCCTGCCTTCAACTTCTCAGTCCTCAAATCCAAGACATGGTTGATATGACTAATCATGGTTATGTTGCAAATCACCCCACCATATACTGCTCCAGTTCTTTGCAACACAACCAAAGTCCAATTTTCTTAACTTTTGGCTTTTGGTGGAGCAACCAATGCCTTATTAACTACGTTCTTGACACCTTTAATTTTGGATGCTTCTGGCACGATCTTGTTCAAGTCTTGCTGATTAGCAACCGTTCCAGCTACAGTCACAATTCCATTGTTAGCTTGAACTGATAGCTGACTATCTGGTATATTTGCCTCCAGCTTGTCACGGACCTCACTGGCTAGAGCGTTCCCATTTCGGTTTGTTCCCCCACCAGTTGCGTTGTTCCGCTGTTCATGCGCTCGAATGTCAGAGTTGAGCTGAGCTTTGCGAGTCTGGTTTTGGGCATCATTTTGGTTAGTCTGAGCTGTCTGGGTATCAGGTGACTTCGGTGCTTCATTAGTATTGTCAGGGGCGTTAGCACTTGTCTTGGCGGTATTCTGGCAACCAGCCGCACCAATAACTAAAACAGTGCTCAGTAGCAGGGGAATGAACTTTTTCATTTGCTTCGACTCTCTCATTTGAGCGTTTTAAAGGATACAAGGATGAGGAGTAATTCTTTTACACCAGCTGCTCTACTAAATATTTGGCTCTCGATGGTCAATAATTGTCACCTCAGAATCGCTGTACGTAACACTACCAGGGTATTCGGTGCGAGTGGTAGTATCAACTCCAGGTGTGCCAGTCGTACCATAATTTGCGCGAGTGGTATCAGCATTGGGTGCATCATAGATTCCCCACTCCTGAATCCCTTGACGCTGCAAAATCGCTTCAGCTTGACGGATTTCGTTCTCAGTTCCATCCACTATCACTAGATAATCCCCTTGAGACACTCGCTCGTTGTAAACTCTAGCTCTCCCTTCGGGTATTCCTAAGCCAACCAAAGCGCCAATTAAACCACCAGCGGCAGCGCCAATACCAGCTCCCGCAGCTGTCGTTGCTAGAGTCGTCGCCGCAGCACCTGCAAGCATAATAGGACCAATACCAGGAATTGCCAGAGTACCAAGACCTACTAGCAATCCACCTATGCCACCTAAAGTGCCACCGGCTGCTGCACCGTAACCTGCACCCTCATCAGCTTTATTACCGACACGCTTACTTACATCAGCACCAGCAATATTATCTGTACGATCTGCGTCTTTAGCAACCACAGAAACTTTATCCATCGAAAAACCAGCATCCCTCAGCTCCTGGAGAGCATATTCTGCATCTCGACGACTGGAGAAAACACCGACTGCCCGTTGATCTAAGCCTAGAGTCATTGTTTTGCCTCTAATCATGTTATTAATGAAACGAGTACAGACACAGAATCTCTTGACTCTGCTCTGTACCACTTATATCTAGTTTGAATGTTTTTATACAAAATCCGTATCGTTCCAGAGGTGTATTTTGCTACTCTACCAAGTTAGAGATTGAAATTTTAGTTTGATCGCGGTAATGCTTAGAGCGCTGCTTGCCTGATGTTGAAACTTTGCGGCGCGGGGAGCGTCAAGGCATAAGGCGTTAGGCGTAGGCGTTAGAACGCCAAGAGTGCAAAGAAAAAAATAAAGATTTTTACAAATCATTTAGAATTGCTATAGAGCCCTGGTTTGCGGAATTTACGCTGATCCTTGTAGTAGTTGGTTCGTTATGTGCTGGTTTCTTGTACTACCATTCCAACCTAAAACAGAACAAAAATAGCATTCAGAGGACATTGTCGAATTAACGGTTGTTACAAACTTTATCCTGCTGCGTTTCGGTAAAAAGTTTGCATCTCGGTAAACCACTGTTGACGTGATTCATCCCAAGTGTAGAACATATGTCCACCTGGAAAATGCCGCAGCGTTAGATTGGGACGAATCTCAGGATTTAGTTTCATTAGATCTGCCAGATGGGTTGAGGCAAAATAGGGAGTTACCAGATCGAAAAATCCATGTGTGATGTATACCTGCATGTATGGATTCAGCGTCATCCCCACACGCAGATCGTCTACCGATCCGAGAAAGCCCTGTCTCAACTCGCCTTTAAGTTCAAACTTCCAGGCTTTAAATGTTTCTAAGTTTAGCAGGTTGTAAGTTAAGTCAGTCTCCACTGCTAATACATCCCGCAAGTGACTGTTAATCGCCCCTGTAAACAGGCGATCGAGTCCATCTAGGGTGGGATCACTTCCTTCGAAGCTTAGGCGATCGGGAAAGGGATCAATTGCCGTAATCGAAGCATCATAGAGTCCCACAATCCTTTGTTGATCTCTCAATAATTCCCTAGCAAAGACTTCAATGCCAACCCGTCCAGCTTGTCTTTCCACTAGTGCTAGAGGGAGACCAATTAAATTTGCTAGCTGTTGATAAGCTCCCTGACGTTCATCAGGTGTTAGCGTATCTCCCATGGCTAAAAGTGGGATGAGTGTTTTACGGGCAAATTGTTCAGCAGCAGCCATGTGAGCTATTAAATCTCCTGGCTCACCCATCCATTTAGCCCGACCATGATGAGCTGCTGCCGCTGCTAAGGAAGGGAGCAGTGTTGCCCAGGAGGTCAGGTTATAATCGTCACCGCCCAGAAGACTGAACTCCAAAGCTGGAGAGATAAGAATGGCACCAGAAAGCCCAACGCCAAATTCTTGCTGGAGCTTGCGGGCTAACTTGGCGACTCGAAAGCCACCGTAACTTTCTCCAGCAATGAAAATAGGTGATAGCCAGCGCTGCTTTTGCGAGAGAAATCTTTGGATGAACTCTCCTAGGGACTTCAAGTCTCTCTCGACTTCCCAGAATGCGGCTTCCTTGGGTTTTTCTGCCTCATTGGGGCTAGCTTTTTCACCAGATTTATCTTGGCTATCTTTATCTTGAGGCAAACTGCGGCTGAAGCCTGTGCCGATCGGATCGACAAACACCAAATCAGTAAAGCTTAGCCAGCTGTCGAGATTATCCACAAGCCGGACTGGGGGCTTGGGCAGACTGCCTTGGGCATCAAAATGGATGCGTTTCGGACCAAGGGCTCCCATGTGTAAATAGGCTGAGGCAGCTCCTGGTCCACCGTTAAACACAAAGGTGAGCGGTCGTTGTGGGGTTGCATCTGTCTCAACAAGATAAGCCACATGAAACATCTCAGCAACGGGCTTTTCCTGCTCAAACAGAGTTTGCCACTCAGCTGAGGCACTGTAACGGAGCTGCTGGTCAAGGAGCGATAGTGTATGCTCGGTTCTGCTTACCTTGCGAGTTATGGCTGGGTTAGGAGTGTCGGTCATTTCAAATATCCTGATATTCGGTCTAAGCTGGTTGCCCAAAGGCTCATGAAGATGCACTAAACTTAACTTAGACAGCCGTCGGCAGAAAGTGCAAGTAAAAAATTTACATCTTGGAGTGAGACTGCAAGTGCCTGATAGCACCGTCTACTTTGCCGGGTTGTGTCGCAAAAACGGGAAAGTGGTAAGGTGGGAAATATGCTGACGAAAGAATCTTCTTTGCCAAAGAAAATCAACTATTCTCACCGAAACGTATTAATTATTGGGGGAGGTCCAGCAGGGCTAGCTACTGCGTTAATGCTAGCCAAACGTGGTTGGACAGATATTACAATCCTGGAAAAACGTGCTGCTGCTGATTACTATGAACCTGACAAGTCATTCAATTATTTAATTGACGGTCGGGGTCAAAAATTGACTGACTTTCTAGGGCTCACCTACCAAATATTAGAGATTGGTGTTCCCAGTACAGAATTTTACTTAACGAAGATTAAACCAAACGGCAGCCGAAAAACCTTGAAGATA
>Ga0213881_10001265_pt1 | contig 12473 bp, 10 predicted proteins | sample BarmaccoBMER_R08_FD_160104 | JGI IMG/M metagenome (GOLD analysis project Ga0213881, IMG submission 160104) | Barbacenia macrantha exposed rock microbial communities from rupestrian grasslands, the National Park of Serra do Cipo, Brazil - ER_R08 ... | reverse complement strand
GCTGTTGGACGTACTGGCGTTTCCGGCGTGGCCGCAGGCAGCGCACCGCACCATCGACATACTCAGCTCTGGCGCCGCTCCGCGTGCGCAAGATCAGCTGTTGCGGCAGTGGGCAACCGAGCATGGCGGCAACTACCGACAGGACATCGGCCAGCTCGGCGCGGTGACCTCGCTGGCCCAGCACCGCAAGATCTTCACCACAATGGCGAGCCGGTCGCGACTGTTCCTGACCAACTACCGCCGCTACGGCCGGGGTCGCGGCGGCGGATATCGAGAGGTGGGAACTCGGTTCTTCGAGGCCATGGCCGCTGGGTGTGTACTCGTGGGCGACCTGCCGCGGGACTCGCGCCAGTTCGTCGATTATGTGGCACCCGCCATGCCGCTGCGGTTTCCGGTGAACGCGTCCGCGCTACCGCGCGAGGTGGTAGCCGCCCTCGCCGATCCTGAGCACAGCAGTCTGCTGGGCACGGCCGCTCGGGCAGCCGCGCTGCGCGGCAACGACGTGGCACATCGCTGGCGGGAGATGGCCACCCTGGCTGGCCTACCCGCCTCACCGGGCGTTGAAGCGCGAATCAGCCAGCTGGCGGCGCTGGCTGATGATCTGAATACGGCCGGCGGGCTCGGGCCGGACAGTTCCGGGCTCGGCTCGGGCCGCGAATGGCCGGATGGCATGAGCTTCACGGGGGCGGATGGATCAGCCAGCGGTCACGGGCACCGTGACGAGGCCTTTCACCGCTCGTAGCGCAATATCACTTCGGTGGTGCGAACCGATCAATCGGATGCCGGCCAGCCGCCGGTAAGCGTCATTCCGCGCGGCGGCCAGGTCGACGCCGGTGCCCACCACCGAAAGCACCCGACCGCCCGAACTGAGCACCGCGCCGTCGTCGCGCATCCGGGTGCCGGCATGCAGCACCCCCTCGGCCTCAGAACCGATAATCACATCACCGAGCCGAGGGGTACCCGGATAGCCGTCGGCCGCCACCACCACGACGACCGCCGCCCCCGGAGCCCACTCCAGCGGGGGCTCGGCCGCCAGTTGACCATTGGCGGTGGCGTACAACAGCCGAGCCAGCGGGCTGCGCAGCAAGGCCAGCACCGCCTGAGTCTCGGGGTCGCCGAAGCGGCAGTTGAACTCAACCACCGCCGGCCCTTGGGCGGTCAACGCCAAACCGGCGTAGAGCAACCCGCGAAACGGCGTGCCTCGCTCATCCAGCTCGGTCACCACCGGCTCGACGATGCTGTTCACTATGTCGTTCCCTAGCGTCGCCCCGTTGTCCGGGCCGGCCCATGGCAACGGCGCGTATGCGCCCATCCCACCGGTGTTGGGCCCGGTGTCGTCGTCGCCCACCCGTTTGAAGTCTTGGGCTGGTAATAGCGGACGAACGGTGCGGCCGTCCACCAGACAGAACAACGACACTTCCGGCCCGTCCAGATAGCTCTCCAGCAGCGCCGGATGGCCGGCGTCGAGCAGGGTCATGGCGTGCGTCCTAGCAACCTCCCGGTCAGTGCTGACCACCACCCCCTTGCCCGCGGCCAAGCGATCGTCCTTGACCACGTAAGGCGGGCCGAATCGATCGAGTACGGCGTCCAGACGCGCGGGGTCGTCCACCATTTCGGCAGGCGCGGTCCGCACGCCGGCGACGGACATCACGTCCTTGGCGAACACCTTGGAGCCCTCGATTCGCGCGGCCGCCGCGCTCGGGCCGAAGCAAGCGATGCCGATGGCCCGTACCGCATCGGCTGCCCCAGCCACCAGCGGCACCTCCGGCCCGATCACCACGAGGTCCGCTCGCCAGCCTCGGGCCAACTCGGCTACCTCGGTCGGGTCGGCCACATCGCCCAATCCGAGCCGCTCGGCCAGTGCCCGAGTACCCGCGTTACCCGGCGCGCAGCCCAAGGCCGTCACCGAAGGATCCTGTGCCATGGCCAGCAACAGGGCGTGCTCACGAGCACCGGAACCGATCACCAGGACACGCACACCCACAAAGCGTAGCGAACGGGCCCCGGACCCGGCGCTGTTCGCCCGGCCAGACCAACGACCCCCGTGAAGTCGGCAGGCTGCTGGGCTATGGTTACAATGATTGCGATAGCGCAAATCACGTTCGAGCCCGCACGACAGGGTGCCTTTCCGGCGGCCTCTATACGCAACGTGACAGTTTCGCTCGCTTCAGCCGTCGCTGGGCCGTTACCGCCCGAAGTTCGCTCGTCGTCCACGAATTGATCATCTTCTCCTTCCCCCTTAGTTCACATGCGCCTCGTTGGCACCAGTCGTAAGCCTGAGGATCACTCAGGTGAGTTTCGACGATCAGAGAGTGGTGGTCGAGGTGTTCCGAGGTACCGAGAAGCGGTGGGCGGTGAAACGGGCGGCCTTCGTGTCACTGCCGCTGGCCACAGCGGTAGTGGTGGCATCGGTAGTAGCGATGCAGGGCTCGTCCGAATGGCCCATGACCTTGACGGCGAAGGTCGAAGAAGGCCAGGTGTCGAGGATGGTCACCGGGAAGGGCTCAGTGTCCGCGGCGAAGACGGCGAACCTGAACTTCCGAGCGGCCAACAACATCAGAGTCGTTGACGTGAAGATCGGCGACAGGGTCAAGAAGGGTCAGAAACTTGGCGAGGAGGAAAACGGCGGGCTACGGCGAGCGGTGCTGCAGACCCAGCAGATTCTGGCTCAGCAGCAGGCGGCGCTGGACCTGATTCTCCGGGACGTGAACCCTGAGGGTCTGCACCGGATCTTCGTGAGGGCCGAGGCGGTGGCCCACCAGGCGTTCCAGAACATCAAGCTCAAGGAGAAAGCCGACTGGGACGTCGTGGCGCGCCAGCGGCACATCGTCTTCCTGGACATTCAGGCCGAGGACCAGGCTAAGCAGAAGCTGGCCGCCGACGGGTGCCGACCGGATGGGACACCCGATACTCCAATACCGACCCCCCTGCAGGTCTCGACGTGCAATACGGACAAGGCCGCGGTCGCCGCGGCGGATCTGAAGCGGTTCAACGACACGACGACCCTGATCAACGCCAAGAACGCCGTCCGGGTCGACCGTGGCGTCCTGATTTCCACCTTTCGGACCGCGCGGCAGGCCGCGGTCACCGCGTTCAACAACTGGAACGTCGCTATAACGAACCGCCCCAACCAGATCCTGGCCCAGCGAGCCCTCGTGGCGAACGCGCTGGTGAACGTGGCGAACGCACAGGGCTCGCTAGCCAACTCCTACATTTACGCACCGGTGGACGGCACCATCAGCGCGCTCGCCGGCACGCTCGGCGAGTTTAGCGCCGGTGGCAACAACCTCACGCCGAACACCCCGCTGGCGCCGGGCAGCCTGGCGAAGATCCCGACCGTGGGACCGCTGGCGGGGGCCGACCAGAAGAACCTCACCGGGGGCCAGGCCCCGAACCTGGGCCTGCAAGCGGTCCTCCCAGGCGGCCAAACATTCCTGCAGCTCAGTGACCTGAACTCGTTCCAGGTCGTGGCCGCCTACCCCGAGGTCGACGCCGCCAAGATCACCCCCGGCTCGGCCGCGAAGGTCAGCTTCGACGCGCTGCCCGGCAAGGATGCGGACGGCACGGTGACCTCCATCGCTCCGATCGGAACTCCCGGCCCCAACGGCGTGCCGACCTACTACGCCACGGTACTGCTGAACAACGCTCCGCCGGAGCTCAAGTCCGGGTTGACCGCCAACGTTTCGGTGGTCACGTCCACGGTCTTGAACAAGGCGATGGTGGTACCGACCTCGGCGGTGACCGAGGAGAATGACCAGTCGTTCGTGCAGGTTCCGGGTCCGGACGGCACACCCCAGAAGAAGGCGTTCACTCGGGGCGCGGTCGGGGACGACAACAGCCAGGTGATCTCCGGGCTGAACAAGGGCGACACCGTGCTGGTTCCGGAGTCCGGCAAGCTGCCCAAGGCCCACTCCGACCAGGCTCCGACAGCGCCGGCCGAGCAGGCACTGAACTTCGACAGCACGCCCGCGCGGCCGGTGGCACCGGCCGCACCCGTGCCGGCGGTACCCGGACAGCCCGCGCCCAGTGCGCCGCCCGCGCCCGCCGCGCCGCCCGCACCACCGGCGACGACCTACCCAGGCGATCCTGGCGATGTCGCACCCGAGCCAGTGGCGGCTGACCCGTCCCCCGGATCCTCCGGATCCCCCCCGGGCGGAGTCAACCCGTTCGCCACACCCGCCGCGACCGGGTCCCCCGGGAACTGACCACCCCAACCTGACCTGGCAGAAAGAAACATTCAGATGCGGACCTCGAAAACTCTCCTGGTCATTGGCGTGGCCGTGGCTTCGCTAACCATCGTTATCCCGGGTGTGGCCTTAGCCGTTCCCCCAGCATCCTCAGCCCCGCCGACCGGACCCGCCTACATCTGCGACAACGTGAATGACGTGCCGGGATATCCGGGAGCCTTCGGCTACACCAAGTGCGAGCCGTTCGGCGGCATGACGACTAGCGGTTTCATTCCGAACTACCAGTCGTACATCCTGATGAACCGGACCGGTGATCCTAGAAAGACGTTCCAGTGCAGCGGCGGGTACGCCGATATGCCAACGTCGATAGGGCCCAAGCGGTGCCATCTTGAGTCCAGCGTTCCAGCGGCACAGGCGCCCGCCCCGGTGCCGTTCAGCGGCCCCTAGTCGCCCCTCCCCCGATGACTTCGCATGCCAGGCGTTGTTCTTCGCGCACCGCTAACGGTGTGCGAAGAACATCCTGGTATGCGAAGTCGCGGGGTACTATCCCATCCGTGTCGGCACTGCCCATTCGGCCGCTGGTGATCGGTCATCGGGGCGCCGCCGGCTACCGCCCTGAGCACACCTTGGCCTCCTACGAGCTGGCCGCTCGGATGGGCGCCGACTTCATCGAGCCCGACCTGGTCAGCACAGCTGACGGGGTGCTGGTGGCCAGGCACGAACCGGAGATCAGCGAGACGACTGATGTGGCCCAGCATCCCGAGTTCGCCGACCGTCGCGGCACCAAGATCGTTGACGGGCGGCGAATGCATGGCTGGTTCGTCCACGACTTCACCCTCGCCGAGCTGCGCACACTGCGCGCCCGAGAGCGCATCCCTGACGTGCGCCAGCGCAACACCCGTTACGACGGCCGGTTCAGCGTGCCGACGCTCGAGGAGATCCTGCGGTTGGCCGCCCGACTGTCCGGCGAGCTCGGCCGGGTGGTCGGGGTGTACCCGGAGACCAAGCATCCGAGCTACTTCGCGGCCCTCGGGCTGGCTTTGGAACCGCCGCTGGAACGCGCACTGCGGGCCGCCGGGCTGGACCGGCCGGACGCCCCGGTCTTCGTGCAGTCGTTCGAGGTGAACAATCTGCGGGAGATGGCCACCCGGCTGCGGGTGCCGCTGGTGCAGCTGGTTGCTGCCGACGGTGCGCCGGCGGACCTGGCCGCCGAGGGCGACCCGCGCGGCTACCGCGAGCTGCTCACCCCGGACGGACTGGCGGAGATCGCCTGTTACGCCCGCGCGATCGGGCCGGACAAGGACCTGGTGATCACCCCGGACGGCACGGCCACCACGTTGTGCGACGACGCACACGCCGTCGGGCTGGCCGTGCACGCCTACACGTTTCGCAATGAGAACCAGTACCTGCCGTCCGAACTGCGTTCGGGGACCAACCCGAACGACTACGGCGACGCGTTCGGCGAGCTGGCCCGGTTTTTTGAGCTGGGGGTGGACGCGGTGTTCAGCGACCACCCTGACACCGCGGTGGCGGCCAGAGCCGAGTACCTAGATCACACCAGCCACTCGTCCAGGTAGCACCAGCGCCAGAACTCACCGGGCTCGAACGAGCGCACCACCGGGTGCCGGGCATCGCGGGCATGCGCCTCGGCGTGCCGGTGCGGGCTGGAGTCACAGCAGCCGACGTGCCCGCAGCTCAGGCACATCCGCAGGTGGGCCCACACGTTTTCGCCCATTGCCAGACAGTCCTCGCACCCCTTGGTATTTGATGGGCTGGGCTCGACCCAGTGCGGGGCGTCGAAGGGTTGGGTATGCGGGCAGCTCACGACCATTCTCCCTCCAGGGCGGCGGAACTCCGGTAGCGAACGGTACTTTCGCACGCTAAATCCGCGTGAAAGCGCCGTTCGCTCCATTGCGGAACAGCGACCGGACAGCTTCGGTTGGCGACGCCGACGCCGCTCACCAGTCATCCTTGCTGATGTGAATGGACTGCCTCTCATCGCACTGGTCACCGGTTCGTTGGCGATCACCGCGCTATGCCGGCGCATGGGGGCGTCCGCCCCGCTGGTGCTGGTGCTGGCTGGTATCGCGGCGTCATTCGTACCGATGATGCCGGACTTTCGGATCGAACCGGATGTGATGCTACCGCTCGTCCTGACCCCGCTGCTCTACTCGACCGCGCTCGAATCGTCGTATCTGGGCTTCCGGGCCAACCTGCGCCCGATCTTCCTGCTCGCCGTCGGCCTGGTGATCTTCACAGTGGGCGCCGTCGGGCTGGTGACGCACTGGTTGATGCCCGGGCTGGGGATAGCGTCCGCGCTGGTGCTCGGCGCGGTGGTGGCTCCGCCGGACGCGGTTGCCGCGGTCGCGGTGGGACGGCGGCTGGGGCTGCCCCGCCGGATGATGACCATCCTCGCTGGCGAGGGCTTGCTCAACGACGCAACCGCGCTGACCCTGTTCCGGGTGGCGGTCGCTGGGGCGGGTACCGCGACCGGGATCTCCCTCCAAGGCGCGGCAGAGATGTTCCTGCTGGCCAGTGTCGGTGGTGCGGCTATCGGGCTGGCGGTGGCCTGGCTGGTGCACCGCATCCGGCTGCTCCTGCACGACCCGTTGATCGAGAGCGCCTTCGGGCTGGTGGTGCCGTTCACGGTGTACCTAGCCGCGGAGGAGGCGCGCGTCTCGAGCCTGCTGGCGGTGGCGGTGGCCGGGCTCTACCTCGGGCAACAAGCCCCGCGGTCCGGCTTCGCCACCCGATTGCAGGACGACGCGGTATGGCGGGCCTCGGACACGGTGCTGGAGTCGGTCGTGTTCACTTTGATCGGCTTGCAGCTGACCAGTGTGGTTCGCGAGGTCGGCACGGTGGGGCCGCAGTTGCTGGTCGGGCTGGCCGTCATGGCGACTGCCATGCTGGCCAGGGTGGTGTGGGCGTTCCCGGCCGCTTACCTGCCCCGGATGATTCCGGCCGTACGCCGCCGTGATCCCTACCCGTCGTGGCGGGTGCCGACGGTGATCGCGTGGGTCGGCATGCGCGGGGCGATGTCACTGGCCGCCGCTTTCGCCATACCGGACGCCGTGCCCGGCCGAGCAAAACTGATCTTCTTAGCTTTTTTCGTCACGGTGGGCACGCTGCTGCTGCACGGGTTGACGTTGCCTTGGCTGATCCGCCTACTGGGGGTACGTGGTGTTGAGACCAGGGAAGACATACTGGCCGAGGCGCAGGCCCAGTACGCGGCCGGCGCGGCGGCCGTCGCCCGGCTGGAGGAGCTGGCCGGAGACGGTTCCGCTGAGCCGCGCTCGGTGGAGAAACTGAGGCGACTGGTCCAGATGCGGACGAACAGCTCGTGGGAACGGCTAGGACGGGATGCCTCCGAGATCGGTGAAGGTCCAAGCGCCACTTATCGGCGGTTGCGCCGGGAGATGGTGGCGGGCGGGCGGGACACCTTCATCCAGTTCCGCAACGACGGCCTGATCGACGATGAGGTGTTACGTCGCGTACTACACGAGCTCGACCTAGAAGAGGCCTTGCTGTCCCGGGCCGACCTGTGAGCCCGCCTAGCCAAGTGTGCACCCCGGTTCGCGCCGGTTCGCTCTTCGTCTCAGGAGGCACGCGCGCTCAGCGCACGATGGTCTGGTCGCGGCCCGGTCCGACCCCGATGGCCGACACCGGGGCGCCGATCATCTCCTCCAGCCGCGAGACGTAGTCACGTGCGTTGGCTGGCAGCTGTTCGAACGATCGGCACGCGGAGATGTCTTCCCACCAGCCAGGCAACTCTTCGTACACCGGAACGGCGTGGTGCACGTCGGACTGTGTCATCGGCATGTCGTCGCAGCGCCGCCCGTTGACTTCGTACGCCACGCAGACCGGCACCCGTTCCAATCCGGAGAGCACATCGAGCTTGGTGAGGAAGTAGTCGGTCAGCCCGTTTACCCGGGTGGCATACCGCGCGATCACCGCGTCGAACCAACCACACCGCCGAGCCCGCCCGGTGGTCACCCCGACCTCACCGCCGGTCTTGCGCAGGTGCTCGCCCATCGCATCGTGCAGCTCGGTGGGGAACGGACCCGAACCGACCCGGGTGGTATACGCCTTGAGGATGCCGACCACCCGGGTGATGCGCGTCGGTCCGATCCCGGAACCCACCGCCGCGCCACCCGCCGTGGGGTTGGACGAGGTGACAAACGGGTACGTGCCATGGTCTACGTCCAGCAGAGTGCCCTGGGAGCCTTCCAACAACACGGTGTCTCCAGCGTCCAGGGCTTGGTTGAGCATCAGCCGGGTATCCGCGATCCGATGTTCGAACTTACGGCCAGCGGCCAGCACCGTGTCCATGACCTCCTCGACGTCCAGAGCGCGCCGGTTGTACACCTTCACCAGCACCTGGTTCTTGAAATCCAGAGCGGCCTCGACCTTCTGCCGCAGGATCTTGCTGTCCAACAGATCGGCGACCCGCACGCCGACCCGGGCGACTTTGTCCTGGTAGGCGGGGCCAATACCGCGGCCGGTTGTGCCGATCTTGGCTTTGCCCAGGTAGCGCTCGCTGACCTTGTCGATGGCCACGTGGTACGGCATGATCAGGTGTGCGTCGGCCGACACCAGCAGATTGTCGGTATTCACCCTTCGGGCCTGCAGCTTCGAAAGCTCCTCCAGCAGCACCCGCGGATCGACCACGACGCCGTTACCGATCACGTTGCGCACGCCAGGAGTGAGGATGCCCGACGGGATCAGGTGTAGCGCGAAGTTCTCACCACCAGGCAGCACCACGGTGTGGCCGGCGTTGTTGCCACCCTGATAGCGCACGACCCATTGGACCTGACCGCCGAGCAGGTCGGTCGCCTTGCCCTTGCCCTCGTCGCCCCATTGGGCGCCGATCAACACGATCGCGGGCATGTCAGTTTTCACTCCAGCCTTGATGCGGGAACTCTCACGTCCGGGCCGCACAAGGCCCGGCCGAGACTAACTCATCGCACCGACACGAACCAGCTGAAGTCCTTCCGGCCGCCCGCCTCGCACAAGCGCCACAGTATATGAGACGCTCACCCGCGATGGAGATCGTTGTACTGACCGGCCAATCCTGGGTCGGCGAGCTGCCCACCACGCTGGCCCGCGCGACCCAACATGCCGTGCCGGTCCAGCTGGGGCGCGCCGGGCTGGACCCGTTGCTGGACCCACTGTCCGGCTCTACTCGACTGATCATCGCGGGCAGCGACGCCGACCTAGCCGCGGTCGTCCTACGGTTGATGCGTACCGAGCGGCTGGCCGAGCTGAGCGTGGGGTACCTCCCGGCACAGCCCAGATCGGCGGTGGCGGCTACCTGGGGGCTGCCGGTAGCTCCGGACGCGGCCGCCGCGTTGGCCAGCCACGGCGAGCCCGACCTGGTGCCCCTGGTGCGCGACGACGCCGGCGGGGTGCTGCTCGGCCGAGGCGAGCTGCGGCCGGTGCGCGGGGTGATCTACTGCGATGACGAACTTGTGCTACGTGGACAAGCCGACCGACTGGTGGTGACGCCAGCCCAGACCGGGGTAGCGGTGCGCGCGGAGCGGGTTAGCCTGCTCGGGCTGCGGTCGCGGACCGCGACCGGTCGCGCGGTGCAGATCGGCTGCCTGTCGGCGGCGGTGACGTGTGACGGGGTGACGCGCCCGACGCCAGTGACCCGCTGGACCTGGTACCGCCACGAGGTCGACCTGCGTCTGGTACGCGGGCTGCCCTGATCAGCGGCTACGGGGTGACTTCGTCGACCGCGCCGGTCTTGAGGTCGATCACGAAGCCACGCACCTCCATCTCGGCATGCAGGAAGGGGTTGGTCCGCAGTCGATGCATGCCCCGCCGCACGTGCACCGCGGGGTCGACGAACGTGGCCGGCCGCCACGCCGGCTCGTGCCCGCTGTCTTTAGCTAGCTCGGCGACGAAGGCCTCGTCGGTGAACGTGGCCATACCGCAGCCGGTGTGTGCCATCAGGAACACCACCCGGCTGTCTAGTTTGCGCTGGCTAATGGCCAGCGAGCGGATCACATCGTCGGTGACGGCGGCGCCGGCGTTCCTGATCACGTGCGCGTCACCGAGTTTGAGCCCGAACGCGCCCAGCGGCGCAATGCGGACGTCCATGCAGGTCACGATGGCCAGCTTTGCCGCTGGCAGGTGGCCGAGCTCAGGGTCGACTGGAGCCCGTTCGGGCCGGGTGGACAGTAATTCGTGGATGGTCACGGCGCGGCCTCCTCGCGGACGGCTTCGGCAATCTCGTAGGTGTTCAGCGCCGCGCCCTTGCGCAGGTTGTCCCCGCAGATGAACAACTCGAGCGTGTTCGGGAAATCCAACGCCTGTCGGATACGTCCGACCCAGGTCGGGTCACCACCCACAACCTCCGCCGGCGTCGGCCACCGCCCAGCCACGGGGTCGTCACACACAACGATCGTGGGCTGCGCAGCCAGCACCGCACGGGCCTTTTCCACCGTCACCTCGGTCGCGAAGGTAGCGTGCACAGCCACCGCGTGGGTGGTGACCACCGGTACCCGAACGCACGTGGCGGATACCTTCAGATCCGGGATGCCGAGAATCTTGCGCGACTCGTTGCGCACCTTGAGTTCTTCCGACGACCAGCCATCGGGCTTGATCGAGCCCGCCCACGGCACCACGTTCATGGCCAGCGGCGCCGGGAACGGCGAATCGGCACTCAGCCCGGCCTCGGCCAGCGCCGCCACGACATCGCCGCCACGCACCCCGACCCGCTTGCCGGCCACGGCGGCCAGCTCAGCGTAAAGCCGATCAACGCCGAGCTGGCCGGCCCCGGATGCGGCCTGGTAGGAGGCCACCACCAGAGCGCACAGCTCGAACTCGCGGTGCAGGGCACCCATCGCGGCCATCATCGACAACGTGGTGCAGTTCGGATTGGAAATGATTCCTTTCGGTCGCTTCGCCAACTCGGCCGCGTTTACTTCGGGGACCACCAACGGGACATCAGGGTCCATCCGGAACGCCCCGGAATTGTCCACCACAATCGCGCCACGTCCAGCGGCGACCGGCGCCCATCGCGCGCTGATCTCGTCCGGCACATCGAACAACGCGATGTCGACGCCATCGAATACCGAGGCGGCGAGCTCACGAACGGTGATGTCCACACCGCGTACCCGCAGTACCCTGCCGGCCGAACGGGCCGAGGCCACCAGCCGGATGTCCGACCACGGCACGGTGTCCCGCGAGTTGATGATGTCAATCATCATGGTGCCCACCGCTCCGGTGGCGCCCACGATCGCCAGCACCGTCCCCATGCGTCTACCTCCCGGAACCCGCGTACACCACCGCCGGCTCGTCGCCGCCCAGCTCGAATGCATCGTGCAGCGCTTGGACCGCATCGTCGAGCTGGCTGACCCGGCAGAGGACCGAGATCCGGATCTCCGAGCTGTTCATCGTCTCGATGTTGATCCCGGCCTTCGCCAGCGCCTCGCAGAAGGTAGCGGTAACCCCGGGATGATTGCGCAGGCCCGCCCCGACCAGGGAGACCTTGCCGACCTCCGGATCATAGATCACTTCGGCGAAGGTCGCCTGATCCTTAATCTCTCCCAGCACGGCGACGGCCTTGGGGCCGTCGGCGTGTGGCAGGGTGAAGGTGATGTCGGTGAGCCCGCCGGCATACCGAGAGATGTTCTGCAACACCATGTCGATGTTGATCTCGGCGTCGGCCACCGCTCGGAATATCTTCGCCGCGTGGCCGGGGGCGTCCGGCACATCCGTAACAGTGATCTTGCCTTCGGACCGGTCATGCGCGACACCGGTGATGATCGGGTTTTCCAACGGAATCTCCTCGATCGACCCGGCGACCAATGTCCCGGGCTTGTCGTTATACGAGCAGCGCACCCGCAGCGCAACCCCGTATCGGCGGGCATACTCCACCGCGCGCAGGTGCAGAACTTTCGCCCCGCAGGCCGCCATCTCGAGCATCTCCTCGTAAGTGATGGTGTCGAGGTGCCTAGCGTTGGACACGATGCGCGGGTCAGCGCTGAACACGCCATCGACGTCGGTGTAAATCTCGCACACGTCAGCGTTCAGCGCGGCGGCGAGCGCGACGGCGGTGGTGTCCGACCCGCCTCGGCCGAGCGTGGTGATGTCCCTGCTGTCCTCGCTCATTCCCTGGAACCCGGCGACCAGCACGATCGCGCCTTCGTCCAGCGTGGCCCGCAGCCGTCGGGGGTTGACCCCGGTGATCCGTGCGTCACCGTGCTTGGAGGTGGTCATCATGCCAGCCTGGGAACCGGTGAATGAGCGGGCCTCGGCGCCGATAGCGTGGATAGCCAT